>Ga0182027_10000212_pt1 | contig 97212 bp, 90 predicted proteins | sample 712E1DmetaG_FD_121300 | JGI IMG/M metagenome (GOLD analysis project Ga0182027, IMG submission 121300) | Permafrost microbial communities from Stordalen Mire, Sweden - 712E1D metaG (Illumina Assembly) | ecosystem: Environmental > Terrestrial > Soil > Wetlands > Permafrost | place: Sweden... | reverse complement strand
CTTTGTGATTGCCGTTCAGCGCCACTTTGTGATCGCCGTTGTGATCGCCGTTGTGATCGCCGTTGTGATCGCCGTTGTGATCGCCGTTGACTGAAAGCCGTGAGGCCATGCCGTTTGCTGTGGCGCGCGTGTTCATCGACCGGCCTCTCGGGCGCAGCGCCGGTACGAGCCGCGCGCGCAGCGAGTCGCTCGAGGCCGTGTACATCTCAGCCGCCGAGTGATTACTGGTCTCCCTGTTAGCTGCTGCCGCAAATGCTGCTCCGCAGATTTCTTCGGGGAACACGAACGTGACCTTGTTGATGAGTGCCCAGGTAAAGCTGCTCGCGCGTTCGGGGGGATGTTGCCCTTTGACGCATCCTGGCTCCCATTTTTACGTAGCCCTATGCCCTCAATGGGGGATTGAGCATGCCTAAAAGGAGCGTCATGGAGGTAATCAATCTGACGGATCGCGCGCGCGTGCGTGAATGCGAAACAAGCGAGTTCGATCGCTCTACCAGCGCCTCCCCCTACCCGTTCGTGCAGGGGCCGGAACGGGCGCTGAGACATATCACAGCAGCCTCGTAAAAAGGCGCGTATTACCTATCGGCAGGACCTTGGGACGGCTTCGCCCAGCTGCCCTTGGCATTGGGTTCCTTCCCGCCCGGCGGCACCTCGGCGCCGCGCTTGGTTCGCAAAGCGGAGACCGAGTCTCTCGGCTCCCTAGGTCGGCACCACGTAGAACGCGATCGCCGCGTATTGCAGCCCGACGGCTAACACAGTCAGCAGGTGAAACACCTCGTGATAGCCGAAGACCGCCGGATACGGGTCGGGCCGCCTCGTGGCGTAGACCACCGCGCCGATGCTGTAGAGAATGCCGCCGCCCAGGATCAGAAACATGCACGTCCAGCCGGCGCCCGTGACGATCTTGGGCAGGGCGACAACGCCGACCCAGCCGAGCAAGATGGCAACGACCGCCGAGAGCCACTTGGGCGCGGTGATCCAGAAGAGGCGGATCAAGATCGCGGTCGCGCATCCGCTCCAGACGATCGCCAGCACCGCGGTCTGCCAGGCGCCGTGCAGAACGAGCAGCCCAATCGGCGTGTAGGAGCCCGCGATCAGGCAGTAGATGCCGGCGTGGTCGAGCCGGCGTAGCCAGGCGCGTCGACCGGGTGTCCAATCAGGAATGTGGTAGAGCGCGCTCGCTCCGAACATGGTCACCACGCTGAGCGCGAACGCGGCGGCGGCGGCGCGGGCGCGAGTCGTATCGGCCGCGAGCACCAGCGCGACCCCCAGCGGAATCGCCAGGAAGAACGCCCATTCGTGGAAGACGCCGCGTAGGCGCGGCTTCACCCTCTCTGTCACAAGAACTCTCCGCTTTTCTCGGACGGGCTCGCGACCCGCCCGCAAAGACCGAAGGCGCCGCCTCGCTTGCCGCGTAAACGCGGCGCAGCTCCGGCGGCGCCTTCTCATTTCTTCAAGCCTTATCAGCCAACAACGTGAACGTTCGTGGCCTGGGGGCCCTTCTGGCCCTCAGTAGCCTCGAACTCGACGCGAGCGCCCTCGGGCAGGCTCTTGAAGCCCTCGCCCTCGATGCCCGTGTGGTGGACGAACAGATCCTTCCCGCCGTCTTCGGGCGTGATGAACCCGTACCCCTTGTCGTTGTTGAACCACTTGACGGTTCCGGTTGCCATAACTCACCTCCTTGCCAATTTGCGAACAAGCAAGGAACGCGAGGAAAGCGCATCCCGGTACTCGTCCTTCGAACGTCTCGAAGATTACCGCGCCGAGGCGTTTTCTGCAGTATTCTTTTCGAGCGAGCGGCGTCCGGGCGTCCGAGATCCAGGTTATGACGAAGCGTTCGGAAATGCCCGAGAGGCAATCGACACGAGACGAGAGCACGCCGGCAAGCCGCCGCGCGCGCATCCAGGGTCATACTCCTTTGCTCGCATTGGGCGTGGTTTTGCTGGTCTTTCTCGTCGCGCTGGGCAGTAGCCGCTCCGTTGCCCACGTCTCGGGGCCGACAGACCTGACCAGCGCGAGGCTCGTCGCCGGCGACCTGATCCTCCTGCTCGTCGGTGTGCTTCTGATCCCGGCGATGCTCTACGTGATCTGGGATTGGCTGCATGCGTTGCACGACGAAGCCATGCCGGGCTCGAGAAAGAACCAAAAACGGCGTGCGCTCAAGCAGGTTCTGGTGCTCGCGCTGGTGGGCGGAGCGCTGTGCGCGTTCGCCCTGACTCGACACAAGAGCAACGCCAAGCCCGCCCCGCTTTCAACCCCGATGAGCCGGCACGGCACACACCTGAACACCAATACGACGCCCCCGAGCAACACTGCACCCTTGAAGCTCGCGCAGGAGCTGTTCCCTTGGGTCCTTGCCGGAGTCATCGCATGTCTGGTGTTGCTGCTCGTGGTGACTCTTGTGCAGCGACGACGGCGCGGCGCGGCGCCTCACAGGGACGAGTATGAGCTGGAATCGCCCCGTCGCGAGCTGCGTGAGCAGGTTGACATCTCGATCGCCGAGATCGAGCGGGAAGCCGATCCACGCCGGGCGGTGATCCGCGCTTACTCGGCGATGGAGAGCACGCTGGCCAGGCACGGCCTGGGCCGCCGCTCGTTCGAGGCCCCGGGCGAGTATCTGAGCCGCGCCTTCAGCGCCCTTCGCCTGAGCAGGCGCCCGGGCGAGCGGCTGACCCGGCTGTTCGAGCAGGCTCGCTTCAGCACCCACGCAATCGGGCCCGAGATGAAGAGCGAGTCGATCGCGGCGCTGAGCGAGCTCCGCGGCGAGCTGGGGGTCGAGCCGAGGTGAAGAAGTTCGCCTTGGCGGGGGGTTTGATCGTCACCGTTCTCGTGCCGGCGCTCGCGCTCGCCAGCCGGAAGCACGGTGTCGCTCTTCTCGTCTACACGCTGGTCGTGGTCGCGCTGGGGCTTGTTCTCCTGATCGATCTCCTGCGCAAGGCGCTGCCACGAAAGACGTTCGTCTGGTCGCCGCGGCCGCGCCCTTGGAAAGCGAGGCAGTCGATCGCGCAGTTCGAGAAAATCGAGCGCGCTCTGGTGGCGGCCTCCTGGAACGAATCTCATCTCTACGAATCGATGCGGCCGCTCGTGCGCGAGATCCTCGCTGCCCGCCTGCGCCGCCACCACCGAATCGATCTCGACCGCGCGCCCGACCGGGCACACGCCGTCGTCGGAGACGGTTACGTTTGGAGCCTCGCCCGCCCCGAGCGTGAGCCGCCGTCCGGCGCGGGGGGCCGCGGCCTGTCCCGTGATGAGCTGGACAAACTCCTAAACGAGCTGGAGGCGCTATGACGAAGCAAGTGGGGCTGAAGGAAGTCGGATCGCTCAGCGAGCAGATACTCGAGCAGATCGAGCGGGCGGTCGTGGGCAAGCGCGGGGCGCTGGAGCTCGTCTTGCTCGGGCTGCTGGCTGACGGCCACGTGCTGATCGAGGACTACCCCGGGCTGGCCAAGACGCTGATCGCGCGCTCCTTCGCGCAGGTCAGCTCGATGAGCTTCGCGCGCATTCAGTTCACGCCCGACCTGATGCCCTCGGACGTGACCGGCGGCTCGATTTACAACCAGCGCGACGGCATGTTCAAGTTCCAGCCCGGTCCGGCCTTCACCAACCTGCTGCTCGGCGACGAGATCAACCGCGCGCCGCCGAAGACCCAGGCGGCGCTACTCGAGGCGATGCAGGAGCGCCAGGTGACGATCGACGGCGAAACGCATCGGCTGGAGCCGCCTTTCCTGGTGCTCGCAACCCAGAACCCGATCGAGTACGAGGGCACCTATCCACTGCCCGAGGCTCAGCTCGACCGCTTCCTGCTCAGGATCTCGGTCGGGTACCCGGAGCGCGAGGACGAGGCCGCGGTGCTCGAACGCCGCGGCGAGCGCAAGCAGGAGCAGATAACACTCGACCCGGTAGTCGACGCGGCCACGCTCCTGGCCATGCAGCGCGCGATCGAGGAGGTGCACGTTTCGGAGAGCATCCGACTGTACATCGTCGATCTCGTGCGGGCGACGCGCGACAGCTCGCGTGCCCAGGTCGGTGCCAGCCCGCGCGGCTCGCTCGCTCTCTACACGCTCTCGCGCGCGCGAGCAGCGCTCGACGGTCGCGACTTCGTCACTCCCGACGACGTCAAGCGAATCGCGGTTCCGGCGCTCTCACACCGCCTTACCCTGCCCCCGGAGTTGTGGGTGCAACGTGTGCGCCCCGAAGAGATCATCGAAGAGGTGTTGCGGACGGTTCCCACGCCGATGCCCGACGAAGCCGGATCGCCGAGCTCTTGAATCGCTCGCCGAAGCTGGTCCTTTACGCGACCCTGGCGGCGGCCTCCTTCATCGCCGCGCTCGCACTCGGGCGCCCGGAGCTCGCCGGCCTGGGAGCTCCCTTCGCGCTCGTCCTGGCCATCGGTCTCTCGCTTCCGCCGCCGCCGAGGGCCAAGGCCTCTCTGCGCCTGAGCCGCGAGCGCGGGCTGGAAGGCGACGAGATCGAGGCCGAGCTCTCCCTCTCCTCGTCCGAGGACTGCGAGGTCCAGCTGGCGCTCGCGCTGCCGCGCGGGATCGTGATGCTGGACGGGCCCGCGACCCTCGTGCTCCGGCTCACTAGCAGGCACTCGAGCTTCGTCACAGTCAAGCTCGCCTGCGAGCGCTGGGGCGCTTACCGGCTGGGCGAGCTTTTCGTGCGCTCGGGCGACCGCGCGCGCCTGCGCCTCTCCGACCAGCACATCGGCGCCACTTCTACGCTCCGCGTCTACCCGAGTCGCGAGCGGCTGCAAGCGCTCGTCTCGCCGCGCGAGACTCAGCCCTTCGTCGGCAACAGAGTCTCGCGCGACAAGGCCGAGGGAGTCGAGTTCGCCGACATCCGCCCCTATGTGCGCGGCGACCGCGTCCGCCGCCTCAACTGGCGAGCCAGCTCACGCGGTGAGACGCTCTACGTCAACCAGCAGCACCCCGAGCGAAGCGCTGACGTGATCCTCTTTATGGACAGCTTCGCCGAGGCGCAGCGAGAAAACGGCGGGACGCTCGACCTCGCCGTCCGGGCAGCCGCCACTCTCGCCGATCACTACCTCGCCGTTCAAGACCGCGTCGGCGTCGTCGGCTTCGGCGGCATCGTCAGGTGGCTGACACCCGCATCGGGCACGCTCCAGTCCTACCGCATCGCCGAGGCGCTGCTCGAGACCGAGGTCAACTTCTCCTTCGTCTGGAAGCGGATTGACGTGCTGCCGGCGCGCAGCCTGACGCCGCAGGCGCTGGTGATCGCCCTGAGCCCGCTGCTCGACGAGCGGGGCATGTACGCGCTGGCCGATCTGCGTCGGCGCGGCTTCGACCTGGCTGTCGTCGACCTATCTCCGATCCCCTTCGTCGGCTCCTCGGAGGGCGGAGGTCCCGACCCACAGGCGCTTCGCCTCTGGCGCCTCTGGCGCGAGACGCTGCACCTGCGCTACCAGGAGCTCGGAGTAGCCGTGACCGAATGGACAGGCGGCGAGTCTCTGGAAAGGGTCGTGGAGGAGGTGAGAGCATTCCGACGCTCCGCACGATGAGCTCGGCACCGCTGCGCCTGGCGCTTGCAGCTGTCTCGGTCGCCGTTGCGACAGTCCTCGCCGTCTACCCGATGCACGATGCCGGCAGGCTCAGGCCGCTCGTCGAGGGTTTGGGCGCGCTGGCGCTCCTGTCGCTGCTTCTTCCCCTGCTCTGGCGCGGTCGCGGCGCCTGGTTGCCGCTTTTGTTGCTCGGGGCCGAATACATAACCGCCGAGTCCTCCGGGCAGGTGGGCGCCGTCTCGGTTGTTGCCTACGCGGCGGGGTTGATCGTGCTCTGCGAGCTCGTCTTCTGGCTGGCGGAACTTCCGGCGGCGGCGGCGATCGAGACGGGCGTGATCGTCAGGCGCCTCTTGCAGCTGGCCCTAACCGGAGTCGCCGCGGTTTCGGTGGCGCCGGTGGCGCTTCTCGGTACCTCCGTTAGGCTGGGCTCCGCTATCGGCGCGCTACTGCTCGGAGTGCTCGCGGCCGCGCTGCTGCTCGCGATCCCGCTGCTGCTCGTTCGTCAGCGTAGTCGGCGCTAACGAGCGCGAAGCCGAGCGCCTCAGCGTGCCTCGCCCACCGGCTCCGGCTCGACTTCTCCGGCCTCCGGCTTCATCTCCTGATCCTCGACGGCGGCGGGTTGCTTGCGCTCGCGCAGCGGTACCTCGCGCAGGAAGAGCGTGATCACAAAGCCGGCCAGAGAAAACGGGACACCCCAGACGAAGACGGTGTGGATCGAATCGGCGAACACCTGGACCAGGTGGTGGTACCCGAGCAGGGTCTTCATCACCTTAGGCGTCAGCTGCTGGACGCTCAGGTGGCGATTTGCCAGATCGGCGAGCTCCGGCTTGGTCAACGTCCTCGGCATCAGATAGTTGAAGCGGTGAGCGAAGATTGCGCCGAAGATGGACAGCCCTAAAACACTCCCCATCGAGCGGAAAAAGGTGGACGACGAGGTCGCCACGCCCAGGTCCTTGTACTCGACAGCGTTCTGAACGACGAGCACCAGCACCTGCATGACCATGCCCATCCCCAGCCCGAGAATGGCGATGAAGAGCGCCAGCATGAGGTAGCTGCTGCCGGCTCCCAGAGTCGAGAGCAGGTAGATGCCGACCGTCGTAATGGCCATGCCCACGATCGGGAAGATCCTGTAGCTACCTCGCTTGGAGATCGTGCGACCGGAGAAGATCGACATCGTCAGCATCGTCACCATGAAAGGCAACAGGCGCAGCCCGGAGCTGACAGCGCCGACACCGTGCACGAACTGCATGTACATGGGCAGATAGATCATCGAGCCGAACATGGCCAGACCGACGATGAAGCCTGCGCCGCTGGAGGCGTTGAAGATTCCGTTGCGGAACAGGTAGAGCGGAATCATCGGCTCGGGGGCACGACGTTCCTGGAGGACGAAGAGCCCGCATAGGACCGCTCCGGCCGCAAACAACCCGACGATCATGTTCGACCCCCAGGCATAGTTCGTTCCGCCGAGCATGAGCGCAATCGTCAGGGCGCTGGCCCCGAGCCCCAGCAGGAAGAAGCCGATCAGGTCGATCTGATGAGAGATAGGCCGCTTGGGCAGGTGCAACACAGCGCCGACGACTAACAGGGCGATAACACCGACCGGCAGGTTCACGTAGAAGATCCAGCGCCAGGAGAAGTTGTCGACAATGAGACCGCCGACGAGCGGTCCGGCGATGGTCGAGACGGCGAAGACCGAGCCGATGTAGCCCTGGTAGCGGCCGCGCTCGCGCGGCGGGACGATGTCTCCGATGATCGCCATCGAGCCGACCATGAGGCCACCCGAGCCGATTCCCTGCAGGGCGCGGAAGCCCACCAGCTCGATGTAGGTCTGCGACAGCCCGCAGAGAGCCGAGCCGATCAAGAAGAGCAGGATCGAGAGCTGGAAGAAGTGCTTGCGCCCGTACATGTCGCCGAGCTTTCCCCACAACGGCAGCGAGACCGTGGACGCCAGGACATACGAGATCGTCACCCAGGTGTAGTGGTTGAGCCCGTGCAACTTGCCGACGATGGTCGGCATCGCGACCGAGACGACCGTCTGGTCGAGCGCGGCCAGGAGCATGCCGAGCATCAGACCGCTGTAGACGATCAGGATCTGGCGGTGGGTGAAGTGGAATTGCTCGTTCACAGGCCCGGCCCTAGGGTGCGCGTAATCGCATTGCTTCGGCCGCCTTCGCCGTCAGGCGGATGAACTCGGTCCGCTCGTGGGGATCGAGCGCGGTCAGCACCTCGGTCATCAGGGCGCGCTGGTGTGCGCGCGCGCAGGCGACTACTTTGCGCCCCTCTTTTGTGATTGCTACGCCCGTGGAGCGCCGATCGCTGGTCGAGCGTCGGCGCTCGGCTAGACCGGCGGCTTCCAGCTTGTCGACGAGGCGCGTCACCGTGCTCTCGTCGAGGCTGAGCACCGCGGCCAGCTCGCTGATCTTCGGTTCTCCGGCCTCCGTAAGCAGCACCAGCGCGTGCACCTGGCCGCGTGGGAGCTTGCTCGTCAACTCCGGGTAAAGCGAGGCGGCGAGCTTCCTGCTCATGATTCGATGACCAAGCACGAGCCAGTAACCCACCAGCTCGTCGGTCTGGCTGTCGATCACGGTTGAGTCGTTCTTGCCTGCGCGCATATAGTTGCATTGTACAAATACTGCAACTTGCAGGTACTTGGAAGCGGTCGGGCGAGAGCTCTACTCGGCTCGACCACGTCTGCAGGCTGACGGGGTCTGCAAGCAGACCCAGGGGATAGGCTTGCGGATGTCAGCGATCGCAGCTCAGGTCCAGGCTGAGACGCGTTACGGCCCATGGAGCGCCCCATAAGCTACATCGACTCATCTCGAAGCCCCTCGCTTCGCCCCGCGAGTCGAAGGTTGATCTCGAAGCTCGCAGCTCGCCGCGCCTGGTTGATCGACCTGTCCGTAGTGACGACGCTGAGCGTACTCGTACGCCTGCCGTGGCTGCTGATCGTGCATCCCGTGCCGGTCTCGGACACGCGTTTCTACTACTTCAGCGCGAACTCGATCGCGCAGGGCCACGGATATCAGATCCTCGGCCATCCCACGGCCTTCTTCCCGGTCGGATGGCCCGCTTTTCTCGCCGGGCTCTTCTACTTCACCGGGCCCTCGATGCTCGCGATCGAGATCCTCAATCTCGTTCTCTGGGCTTTGATCGTGGCGCTCGTGTACGTCCTGGGGCGCCGCCTGGGCGACCGGGCCACGGGCGTGCTGGCCGGCATCCTCGTCGCGATCGCGCCCACGATGGCGATCTTCGTGATGCGCGCCTACTCCGAGGCGCTCTTCATCCCGCTATTGCTCGGCGTATGCCTGTTGCTGACCTCGCGGCGCGAGACGCCCTCGTTGCGCAGCGCAGCGCTCGCAGGGGTGCTCCTGGGCGCCGCCATCCTGGTGCGCTCGACCGCTGAGGGGCTGATCCTGATCCTGCCGCTCTGGCTGCTCTGGCGCCGCCCGCGCCGCGAGTCTTGGCGGGCAGCGCTCGTGCTCGCCGTCAGCTCCTGTCTGGTGCTGGTGCCGTGGCTGGTGCGAAACACGGTGGTCATGCACACGACCTCACTCTCCACTAACGGCGGCGTCACCCTCTGGCTCGGCGCCAATCCGCGCGCCGACGGAGGTTGGATCTCCTACGGCAAGCACAACTGGGCCATCTCGAGCGCCGCCGCCGAGGTGAAGCAAAACAACGACCTGACCAGGGAAGCTTTCCGTTGGGCCGTCCACAACCCGGGTCGCTATCTCGATCTGATGCCCCACAAGTTCACGCACCTGATGGCCTGGTCGACCTCTCCGCTGACGATCGTCGAGCTGGAGCAAAAAGGTCCGGATCCGAGCACCCCCCACCCCGCCCGCACATCCACCCGCAAGCTCGACCGGGCCGAGAAAAAGCTCCTCGGCGGCAGCCTGAACAACACTTGGGCGTTCGAGCTCTGGCACTACCTCTACTGGAGCCTGGGCGCCCTCGCTCTGCTGCTGGCGAGCTGGCGCCGTCGCCCGACGGCCGGCCTGGCCGCGCTCCTGGTCGCGTTCTGGATCCTCTTCCACGTCATCCTGATCCACGGTGAGCCTCGCTACATGCTCAGCGTCACGCCTCTGGTCGCGCCGGCGCTGGCCTGGCTCTTGGTCGAGGGAGCGCGCCGCGCAACGGCATTCGCAGCCGGGAGTTCAAGCCGAGCAGGGTAGAGATCGGGAGCGATCGGTTATCACCAGTTCATCCGCCGCGCCTGGCTAACAGATATCGCATTGCTCGCAGTACTCAGCCTGCTCGCCAGGCTGCCCTGGGTCTTGCTCACTCATGGGGGAGCCTCGAGCGATTCCCTTTTCTATTACCTCGGCGCCAAATCGATCGCCGCCGGTCACGGGTACCAGATTCTCGGTCATCCGACCGCCTTCTTCCCGGTAGGGTGGCCGGCTTTCCTCGCTGGCATCTTCGTCGTCACCGGACCGTCGTTCGTAGTTGTCAAGGTCGTCAACCTCGTACTCTGGACAATTACGACAGGGCTCACCTACGCGCTCGGTCGGCGTCTTGGCGGGCGCCGCGTCGGCGTCTTGGCGGGCGGACTCGTCGCCGTTGCGCCGACCATGGCCCTGTACGCGATGCACGGCACCTCCGAGAACCTGTTCATCCCGCTTCTGCTCGGCGTCTGTCTGCTCCTTCTGACGCGCGACGGCCGCTCGCCATCGCTGCGCCGAGCCGCTCTTGCGGGGTTACTGCTCGGGCTCGCCGTGCTCGTTCGCTCGACGGCAATCTTCCTGCCACTAGTCTTGCCGCTCTGGTTGCTCCTGAGCCGGGCGCGCCACGAATCATGGCGAGCTGCGCTGGTGCTCGGTGTCACCTCCTGCCTGGTGCTGGCGCCCTGGCTGGTGCGAAACGAGGTGGTCATGCACACCACCGCGCTCTCGACAAACGGCGGCTACACGATCTGGATGGGCGCCAATCCGAAGGCGACCGGTGGATTTGCCCCCAACCACCACCACTGGGCCATCCTCGGCGTCGCCGCCGAGACGCGTCAGAACTCCACCCTGATGAACGAGGCTGTCTCCTACGTGACCGACCATCCGCTCGCCTGGCTGGAGCTGATACCGGCCAAGGCGGGGGATCTGATGAGCTGGAATCCAGGCCCGATCAAGAGCGAGCTCATCGCGCAGACCGGGAGCGATCCGCGTACCGGTTGGCACACCCGTCACGTATCGGGCGCCGAGGCAACGCTGATCGACGGCTCGCTGGACCGAAAGTGGCTGTTTAGGCTCTGGCACTACTCATACTGGCTCCTGGGCGGGGCCGCACTGGCACTCGCTGCGAGGAGGCGCCTTCCCGGCGCCGGGCTGGCGGCGCTTCTGGTCGGCTACTGGATCGTCTTTCACGTGATATTCGTGATCGGCGAGCCTCGCTACATGCTCAGTGTCACGCCGCTCGTCGCACCCGCCCTCGCCTGGTTCCTGCTCACCGCTCCGCAGCAGGTCAGCGCGCTGGCTTCGCGCGGAGCTCGATCCGACCGTCCAGGCTCGCTGCGACGCTGGGTCGCTAGGCAAACCAGCCGCGCCACGAGATCCCGATCGCGGCTCCCTCCTTTTCGATCGAGCTAGGCTGGTCTCAATGTGTAGGAGTGGACGCGCATGACAATCGACGGGAAGGTGATCATCGTCACCGGCGCCAGCGGCGGAATCGGACTCGCCACGGCGCGGTTGCTCGGCGCGAGAGGCGCACAGGTCGTTCTGGCTGCTCGAAACGAGCCGGCTCTACAGGCCGCCGCGGCGGAAATCTCGGGCTCCCTTGCGGTCAAGACCGATATGCGTCAAGCGGAGAGCATCCGCGCGCTGGTCGAGAGCACGCTCGAGCATTTCGGCCGCGTCGACTGTCTGGTCAACAACGCCGGCCAGGACTTCAACGCGCCGGTCAAAGCTATCGAGCCCGGCGACTTCCGATCGATTCTCGAGCTCAACCTGATCGGGCCGCTCGAGGCGATGCAAGCCGTGATCCCGCTCATGCGCCGCCAGGGCTCGGGCGCAATCGTGAACGTCAGCTCCGGAACAACCAAGATGGTCCTCACCGGCTCGGCCGGCTATTCCGCGAGCAAGGCCGCTCTGAACCACCTCTCTCTGGTCGCGCGAGAGGAGCTGGCTTCCGACGGCATCGCCGTCTCGCTGATCTACCCCTACATCACGGCGACCGACCTGGAGAAGAACGCTATCGGCGCCGACGAGAATTCTTCGGCCGGTCCTCCCTCGAACTTACCTCCCGCCGATCCGCCCGAGAAGGTCGCTGCGGCGATCCTGAGCCTGATCGAATCGGGCCAGGCCGAGCTGAACCTGGTGCCCAGTCGTGACTAGCCGGTTAATTCCCTCGCCGTCCGGGGAACAGCAGCGCGGAACCGCGAGGAGGGCGACGAGGCCGCGGCCCACGTCAGCTGACAGACTCCCACCACTAACTCCGCCCAGTTCCGCGCAATGAGAAGCGTTCTCAGCGACGAGCATCCGAGCACCAGCAGGAGTGCGAACGGCAAGAGCTTCCTCGCGCAGCTCGATCTCTTCGGCACCGTGCCGCTCTCTTTCCTGCTGCGCTACGACGCGCCGTGGCGAACCTTCTCGCTCGGCGAGGGAGTCATCTGCTATCTCGAGTCGCCGCGGGCAGCCATCGTCTGGACAGATCCGCTCTGCGAGGAGTCGGAGCTGTCCGCGTTGCTGGCTGCTTTCGGGCGGGCCATGCGTGTCGAGCACCGCTCTGTTTGCCTGCTCGTAATCTCCGAGCGAACCGCACGAGCGGCGCTCGCCAACGGCTACTCGGCGCTGAAGATCGGAGAGGAGCCCTGGTTCGACCTCGCCGACTGGCACACGCCGCGCGGGAACCGCGGTAAGAAGTACCGCTGGGCGGTGAATCACGCCCGCCGCATGGGAGTTGAGATCGAGGAGTACCGCCCGGGCGAGGCTAGGGACATCGATTTCGAGAACGAGGTGCTGGACGTGCTCGCACGCTGGCGAGCCCATCTGAAGCGACCCGAGTCGAACTCCTTCCTGGGTACCGCGCCGTTTGAGCAGCCGTCTTTGAAGCGTGTCTTTCTCGCGCGCCGCGCCGGAACAGCCGAAGCCGCTCTCGCGTGCTCCTATCTCCCCGCGCTCAACGGTTGGTATCTGGAGGACTCGTTCCGGGCGCCGGATGCCGCCAACGGCGCGACGGAGCTGCTGATCTCCACGGCGCTCATGCGGTTGCAGGCCGACGGCGCTGCGGGAGCCGCGTTCGCCCTGGCCCCCATGCGCGGCGTCGGCGAGCAGCTCGACCCCCGCGCGCGCTTGGTTGGTCGCATAGTGGCGCGAGCGATACGCCGGGTAGACCACCGCTACGGTTTCGGCGCGATGGCCCGCTACGAGGCGCGCTTCGAGCCCAGCGAGTGGCAGCCGTGTTACCTCGCTTTCCTGCCGGCGCTACCGCGCCCGAGCGCCATTCGGGCGGCTCTGCGGACTCTATCCGTCTGACTCCGTTTTCTCGCGCTTCCTGCTCACCGTGCTCTCGCCCTGGCTCGGAGCCGCGTCGTCCCCTTCGCCGGCGAGCGTGAAGTAGAAGACGGCGCCCTTCCCGGGCTCTGAGTCGGCCCAGATACGACCGCCGTGCCGGTCGACAATCCGGGCGACGAGTGCCAGGCCCACTCCCGTTCCCTCGAACTCGCCGCGGCCGTGCAGGCGCTCGAAGGCCTGGAACAACCGCCCGGACTGACCCATGTCGAACCCCACTCCGTTGTCGCGAACGAACATCACGGGCACCTTGTTCAGCCGCGAGGAACCGACCTCGACTCGTGCCTGCGGCTCCGCCCCGCGCGAGAATTTGATCGCGTTGGAGATGAGATTCACGAACACCCGCTTGAGCAGGACACGGTCGGCATCGACGACCGGTAGCTCACCGATCTCCAGATCGACATCGGAGGCAGCGAGCTGCGGCTCCAGCTCACCGATAGCCTCGCGGGTGAGCAGATCGAGATCGACCGACTCGAGCTCGAGTGGCAGACGACTGGCCTGAGCCAAACCGAGCAGATCGGCGACCAGCTCGTTCATGCCCCGCGCGCCCTTGATGATCAGTTCGATGCAGCGGCGAGCTTCCGGCGGCAAGTTCTCCGAGTGGCGGGCGTCCAGCGTCTGCGCAAAACCCAGCACTGCCTGCAACGAGGTGCGAAGATCGTGCGAGATCGAGTAGCTGAAGGTCTCGAGCTCGGCATTGGAGATCTCGAGTTCCTTGGTGCGCTCGATCAGAGTGTCGTTCATCTCGGCCAGCTCCTGGCTCATCTGCTCGAGCCGGTGCCGAGCCACCGAGAAGGGCCGCATCGCCTCGGCGAGGAAGCGCGCGGCGCGCTCGTCAAGGAGCTCGCCGTTGAGGTCGTCCGGCGGCTCTCCGGCTCGCAGTGCCTCGACGTGCGCTGCGGCGATGTCCGATGATTCGAGCCCGGCCTGGAGGCTTTGCTTCCCCAACTCCCGGCCGCGTGCCAGCTCGTCTTCGCTCTCCGCGGCAATGTATGCCCACAAAGAGCCGGCGTAAGCCGATCGCAGATCAGGCTCGCTCATCGGCTCGATCTCCGCGATTTCTCTCGGCAAGAGTGGTCACCGCCGCCTCGGGCCGTTCTCGAGCGGCGGCCTGCGATGTGGATAGAGCTCGGGCAGCATCATCTATTCCCTTTCAGGGTGAGTACTCCAAATCCCTACCCGCTTTCTCGATTATCAAGCGACCATCCGTGCAATTGAGCCGGCCCCGACTGGATATGGAACACTTGCGGCGCGGGCGGTTAGCTCAGCTGGGAGAGCGCCTACCTTACAAGCAGGAGGTCGCTGGTTCGAGACCGGCACCGCCCACTTCTCCGGCGAAAGTCGGCCCGCGGAGCGCGGCTTAGACTTTCGCCGGTATGGCCTCTGTGCACGAGTCTGCGCGCCTTTGGCGCTTGTGACTCGTCTGCTCCCAGGCGCGGGGCGGACTAGCCGTGATTGTGGGCAGTGTTCGTGATGTGAGTGTTGGGGACGGCGGATAGTGAGCCGCGCCCGCCATGTCGGTCGCTCCGTTTCCGTCAGAAGTCCGCCTCCCGTTGGGAGGCATGAAGACTTCTGACGGCGAAAGGCAACGGCGACCTGGGGATGGCGTTTGTGAGCCGCGCCCGCCATGTCGGTCGCGGCGGCCGTCGACGCCCCGAGAAAGCAAGGTAGCGGTTCTAGTTGTATGGGCGCCTCTGACCGAGTAGTCCGGCGGTGGGCTACTTTTACAGGGCATTCGTCGGCGGGTAGACCGTTTTCAGCTGATGTTTATCCAGGTTTTACGCGGGTTTTACGTCTAGATACCCCTTCTAGATGGCGGCCTCGGAGGGGCTTCAGGTACCCTGATCGGCCATGCGCAAGCTAGTTCGAGGAAGTGTCATCCTCCTCGCCGCAATGGTCGTTCTGGCGACCGGCGCCTCGGGGGCACGGAAGATGGCGACGGTCAAGGCCTCTTCTGGTGCGCTGAACACCGCTATTTTCTTCACGCCACTCTCCTCCACCGCCGACAACGCGACCGAGCTCGAGCGCATACAGGCGGCCGGCGCGAAGTACACGGCGATCCACGTGTATTGGAGCCAGATCGCGCCCTCGGGAACAACGAAGCCGGCCGGCTTCCAGGCTGACGATCCTGCCGACTCCAACTACAAGTGGGCTGGCACGGACAACCAGGTCAAGGCTGCTGTGGCTGCCGGCCTCAAGCCGATGGTGTTCATTACGCAAGCTCCCGAGTGGGCCGAAGGCTCAGGTATCGGATCGCAGGACCGGGGCAGCCACAAACCGAGCCCGAGCGAGCTGGCGAAGTTCGTGACCGCCGCGGCGACACGCTATAGCGGAAGCTTCGACGGGCTACCGAGAGTGCAGTACTGGGCGATCTGGAACGAGCCCAACCTGAATACGTTCCTCGACCCTCAGGTAGTCAAGAAGAAGGCTTTTTCCCCCGCCTGGTACCGCTCGATGCTCAACGCCGCGGCCGATGCCATCCACGGGGTGAGTGCGAGCAACGTCGTCATCGGCGGAGAGACGGCGCCGTTCGGCTTCAACACGGCGAATCGAACCCAAACCAGGCCGATCACCTTCATGGAGAACGTGCTCTGCGTAAAAGAGAAGAAGGTCGTCAACAAAAAGACCAAGGCGGTCACCTATACCTACAAGGCCTCCTGCAAGACGAAGACGAAATTCGACGTCTGGTCACATCACCCGTACACGCAGGGCGGCCCGACGATGAAGTCGCCGAACCACGGCAACGCATCGCTCGGCGACATGGGCGCGATGCGGAGCGTGTTGAACGCCGCCATCAAGGCGAACCACGTCGTATCCAGTCAGAAACCACGGCTCTGGGTGACGGAGTTCAGCTGGGATTCCAAGCCGCCCGATCCGGGGGGCGTCCCGATCGCACTGGAGACGCGCTGGGTCTCGCAGATGCTCTATCAGATGCGGATCTCCGGGGTATCGCTCGTGAGCTGGTTCCTTCTGAGCGACCAGCCGATGGACTCCTCGAAATTCCAATCCGGCCTCTATTACGCCAGTTCCAGCGGTATCTCTTCGGAGAGAGCCAAGCCCATCTTGCGCGCCTTCCGCTTCCCCTTCGTTGCCATGCCTCAGACAGTCAAGGGCAAGACAACGGTGACGCTTTGGGGGCGAACGCCGGCCGGCAAGTCGGGTCAAGTTTTAATCGAGAGCAAGTCCGGCAGCAAGTGGAAGAAGGTCAAGACGCTGTCGGCCAACAGCTTCGGCATCTTCAAGGCCCGTATCGCGAAGCCTGCGGGAGCCACGTCCTTCAAAGCACTCCTGTCTAACGGAAGCGATCAGTCCGCCGCGTTCGCGCTGAAGACCCCAAAGAAGTCCTGGCACGGCGGCGTTTTCGGGATAAACACTTGAGCTCCTCCGAGAGCTCGTCGAGACAGCACACCTCTTAGCAAGCTTCTTCGCAGCCCGGGAACTGCCTGTCCCGAAGCTCTTCCGTAGCGACCGGTATACCGATTCGGGAGTCTGGGCTTTCGGCAGCGAACGCGAGCCATCCAGGTGCTCCTGACCTCCGACTCGCCGCTCGGAACGCGAGATCCCGACGCAGTGTGATCTCGCGAAAAAGCGCCGAGCCGGGCTAGGTGCGCTGTTTCCGAATAGCGTTGATGCCGATTGCGATCGTCGTGAGAACGATCAGGGCAAGTAGGGCGCCGAGACGCCCGGTGCTTCCGGAACCGGGACTCGTGATCACCGCGCCGAGCGACCTTCCGAGCGACGCCGACGGCGTCTTGACCGTGGCGACATGGATTTTGCCGATCGAAGCGCCGTAGCGGGAATCGGTTGCAATATTCCTGAGCGTGTTGCGGTGCGCCGACTTAGGTACGGAGTTGAGTACCTTCCGAGTTGTCACCGAAGGCGCAACGGTCTTCTTTTTCCCGCTCGTCGCTTTCGAGCCACCGGCCGAGGGCGGATTATCGACGTACTGCTGGCACGCGGAGCAGTTGCCTGCCCCGGCGGCCATCGCAGCGGCGGGAACGATCAGCGCGGCGACCAAGATACAACTGGCAATGAATTTGCGCGAAATCACAGTAGGCACCAGCCTTTCCCGGTCTCGACGCGACACGACACGAACGTTTAGTCTACCAATCCTGTGCCGCTGCTAAACAGAATTCGCTCGGCTGCTTTCTCACCGAGTCTGCAGATTGCGTCTCTCGTAGCGATCGTGACGTTCGTAGCCGCCTACGACAACGGCAGCTACTCACTCCCGAGTCGGAATGTCCTCGCCATCGCCGTCTGGTGGGTCGTGATCGTCGGCGTGGCGTTACGCGCGCTGAGCCTGGAGGGTTCGACCCGCGCTTCAGTCGCTCTGGGCGGAGTCATCGCTGCGCTCTGCGCCTGGACATTCATCTCGGTGTTCTGGGCGCCGAGCGCCGAGAACGCGTTCAACGAGTTCAACCGCGTGTCCCTGTTCCTCGGCGTCTTCGTGCTGACAACGCTTGCCGCTCGGCACCTGCCGGCCTCGTACTGGTGCAACGCGCTGGCGATCGCGATCTCGGCGGTGACCGTCGTCGCTCTCATCAGTCGGTTTTTCCCGGGTACTTTCTCCGACCAGGGGCTAAACGCATCACTCCCGAGTGTTGCGAACCGGCTCAGTTTCCCGCTGGGGTACTGGAACGGGCTGGCGATCTTCGCGGCACTCGCTCTACCCTTGCTGCTTCGAGTCGCCGTCTCGAGCAGCAACGCTATGACCAGAGCGCTCTCCGTGGCGCCTATGCCGGCGATCGCCTCGGCGGTGTTCCTGGCCTCCTCGCGAGGCGGAGCTCTGACAGCTTTCGTAGGCATCGTCGCCTTTCTCCTGCTCACCTCGCGACGCTGGACGGCAAGCGCCGCTCTTTTCTGGGGGCTGGCCGGCTCGGCGGCTTCGATACTCGTACTCGACTCCCGCAACGAGCTCGTCAATGGGCCGCTTGGAACGAGCACAGTCGAGCACCAGGGTCGAATTGCGGCACTGCTCGTGGCGCTCTGCTGCGTGCTCGCCGGTAGCGCCTATGCGCTAAGCCGCGAATTCGCGTCCCGCTTTGCAGAGAAGCGGACCTTCCGCCCCAAGCCCTGGCTGGGGCGGACCATCGTTGCGCTCGTAGTGGGGCTGTTCGTGATCGGGATCGTCGCCAGCCATCCGATTCGACAATTCGACGCCTTCAAGCGGGCGCCGTTTACCCCGACGAACAATTACGCAGCACAGCATTTGACCAGCGGCAGCGGCAGCGGGCGCTGGCAGTTCTGGACGGCCTCGATCGACCAGTGGAAGAGTCACCCGGTGCTCGGCAACGGAGCGGGCTCGTACGAGGCGTGGTGGCCCAAACACGAGCCGGCCGACTACCCGCACCCGGTGAAGGACGCCCATTCTCTCTATTTGCAGTCGCTCGGAGAGCTGGGGATTCCAGGTTTTGCTCTCGTTCTGTCGCTGGCGTTGCTCGGAATCGGAATCGGAGCGCGGCGCGCATTACGAAGGTCAGGTGAAAAACGCGCGAACCTGGCGGCGCTGACCGCCGTTTTCGCCGCCTTCTCGGTAGCGGCGGCGGTCGATTGGATGTGGGAGCTAACCGTCGTGGCCGGGGTTGGAATCGTCGCGCTCGCGCTTCTCAGCAGCGCTGCCGTCACCGATCCCGGCCGGCCGCGGTTGGTCGAGAGCAACGAGCCACGCCACCGGCAAAGAGGATTCGGCTTCGGCGTAGCCGCGCTCGTGGGTGTCTGGCTGCTCATCTGTGCGCAGGGGGTTCCGCTCCTCTCTCAATTGAGAATCAAGGACAGCCAGGCGTACGTAAACAGCGGAAACACGAATCAGGCAATTCGAGCCGCCATGGATGCCCGAAATCTCCAGCCCTGGGCAGCGAGCCCCTACCTCCAGCTTGCGCTCGTAGCCGAAAAGGAGGGGCAGTTCGAGCAGGCGCATAACTGGATCAACAGTGCGATCAAGCGCGACCCGAGCGACTGGCACCTCTGGCTGGTAGCCTCTCGCCTCGACATCGAGCTGGGCGATTCGAAGGGCGCGCAACAGAGTCTGAAACAAGCGAAATCGCTCAATCCGAGATCGCCGATCTTCGCCGGTTAGCACAAAAGAGCGCATTTCGGCCGTTGGTCAGCCCGATTCGAGAGCGATTTCGATCTCGGGATCAACGTAAAATGCAGGTAAGAATTAGGAGTTTGCCTATTGCCATCAAAATAGGCAGGTGTTAGCGTAGGCTGAGTTGGGAAACGTAACCTGACCACCGCCAACGTATTCGAACGAAGCGGAGTAGTAGTTGGAGATTCACTCGCCAGATCCCGAGACGCTCGCAAGCCGACTCGCGAGCGCCGGGCTGAATAGCGCCGAAACAGCCGATTCGCACGCGGCCGTTGGCAGCATCGATGCTTGGCCGCGGCGCTCATCCAACGAGACCCGTGATGCGCTCCTGCGCCGAATGCTTGCCGCCAGCGACATCCTGGCGGTTCTTTTCGGCGCGCTCTCCGTCGGCTTCGTATTCGGCGACAACGTGAATGCGCTGTTCTGGACGATCACGCTCGCCCCGCTGTGGGTGTTGCTGTCGAAGCTCGTCGGCCTGTACGACCGCGACCAGCGGTCGCTGCGACACCTCACGATCGACGAGACCGCCCCGCTCGCGGTCTGGGCCCTGCTCGGCTCGGCCGGCGTCGGTCTCTTCTTCCACTTGCCCGTACCGGGATCGCTCTCGATAAGCGAGACGGGGCATCTGGCTCTTGTCGTCTTTGTCTCTGCCTTCGCCATAAGAGGTCTTACCCGCCACCTCTGGCGAAGTATCACTCCGCCGGAGCGCACCGTCGTCGTCGGCTCCGGTCCCGAGACCGAAGCGTTCCTGCGTAAGGTCGAGCTGTTCCCCGAGACGCATCTCGAGGTCGTCGCCAACATCCCGGAGATGGACTTCGAGGACCTGCGCAGCGAAGACGGCTGGTGGCGATCGATCGACAGGATCGTCGTCGCCTCTGCCGCCACTGACGGGCGAGATGTCGCTCGGCTGATCGCATTTGGTCAAGAACACAGCATCAGACTCAGCGTCATCCCCCTGACGCAGGGCCTCTTCGGCACCGCTGTTCAGCTCAGCCGCATCGCCGACCTTCCGGTGCTCGAGTACCGCACCTGGAATATTGGCCGCTCGACCCTCCTCCTGAAGCGCCTGCTCGATTTCTTCATCGGCCTGGTCGCGCTGATCGTCCTGCTTCCTGTCTTCGCCCTGATCGCGCTCGCAATCAAGCTCGACAGTAGGGGCCCGGCCATCTACTCGCAGAACCGCGCCGGCCTCGGCGGAAGGCCTTTCCTGATGCTCAAGTTCCGCACGATGGTCCGCGACGCCGAGGAGCAGCTGAAAGATCTCGTGCCCTTCGACAAGCTTGCCGAGCCGATGTTCAAGCTGGCCGACGATCCTCGCATCACGCGTGTCGGGCGCGTCCTCAGGCGCTGGAGCCTCGATGAGCTGCCGCAGCTGGCTAACGTGCTGGTTGGCAGGATGAGCCTGGTCGGGCCACGGCCGGAGCAGGTAGAGCTGGTCGAGCGCTACAAGTCGGAGCACCTGTTCAGAATCTCGGTGAAACCCGGCCTCACAGGGCCGATGCAGGTCTACGGACGAGGCAGGCTCAAGTTCTACGAGCGTCTCGCCGTCGAGCGCGAGTACATCGAGAACCTCTCCCTCGGCCGCGACCTGCGCATCCTTGCGCTGACGGTCGGCGTGGTGCTCGGGCGCAAGGGCGCCGTTTAGCGCAACTAGTTCTTCCGCGACTCCGTCGCGGCCTCGGGCACAGGCTCCAGCCAGGCGACAGCGGCGAGGATCGGGAACAGGCCGAAAGCCGCGAATAGATAGGGGTTGGTGGCGCCGACAAGAAGGACGCTGACGACGATCGCAACTACCACCGCGCCGCCTCGCTCCGATACGCTCGAGACTTTCTTGGCTCTGCCGAAGCGCAACCGCAGAGCACCCCAGACGAGTCGCATTGGAAAGGAGAGGAAAAGGAGTAGCCCGACTATGCCGGCCTTGAAGAGAATATCGAGATACGACAGCTCGTACCTGTAGCCCACGGGCGAGTAGTCGGTTGCGATCGCGCCGAATCCAGAGCCGAGCAGGGGGTGCTTGCGGATGTGTCGGAACAGGCTCTTGGCCTGCTTGATCCGGTACGCATTGGATAGCTCACCCTCGAGGTCACCGTTTGGTGTGTCGCTTGCGGTAATGTCGATGCGCGGTTGTGGCGCCACGTGGGTCGGTGTCGTCGTCGAAGTTGGCGGCGCCGTGGAGGTTGGCGCCGTCGTGGTCGCAGGCGCCGTCGTGGTCGCAGGCGGCGGCGTGGTTGAAGGCGCTGTTGTGGTTGAAGGCGCTGTTGTGGTTGAAGGCGCCGGCGCATCGACTGCCGGGGCAAAGTGGATGTCGTCCCAGAACACCTGCCCAAGCGCCGCGTAGAGCCTGATTTGAATATCGCTCGCCTTCGCAGCAGTCGTGAACGTGAGCACCAAGCGCTTCCAGGCGTCGCTCGTGTTTCCGACCCCAACTTCGAAGGAAAGCCCGTCCTGAACATCCCAGACGTCCAGGCGCGTGGGAATCGTGGAGTGCGAGATGACCCATGCGCTGACCGTGTAGCGCTTGTTCGGCAGCACCGACAGATTCTGGTAGGCGTAGTCGTCCTCGTTGGCGGCGGTGTCGATCAATTCGAGCGCATGCGACCCGGATTTGTGTTCGGCTGTCACTCGACGCATTCGCAGCGAGGGCGTGGTCCAGTCGAGCCGAACCCAGTCGCCTCTTCTCTCAAAGCCCGGGTTAACGACGGCCATCGGGTATTCAGACGCGCTCGTGTCGGTGATCGATGCCGTGCGCTTGAGCACGTAGTTACTCAGCGAAAACCCCGCCGCCGGCATGATGATCAACGCAACCGCAAAACCCGCAACCGTGACGCCCGAAAAGATCAGTGCTCGCCTCAACGTCGGCGCTGCTAGAGCGACTATCACCACGACGGCCGCGACCCCGCCGATCCAAAGCCCGCGGGTGTACGTGGCAACGAGGTCGATCCACAGCACGGCATAGAGCAGCCAGTACCAATATGACCGTGGCCGCGCGATCAATCGCCATGTAGTCAGCGCCAGACCGATCTGCAGATAGAGACTGGCGCCGGTAAAAAGCCGAAAGCCCCCGTTGGTCATGTGGCCGATGATCCCGCCCATGTCGAGGCGGCTGGATAGAAGAGCGGTATGAATCGATCCGAGAGCGATCAAATGCGACGCGGAGGCGAGGATGAGTAGCAGATTCGCTATCCCGTTCGTCGCACAGGCGGCGAAGAACACGTTGCGGAACCATTCCCCGTTACCACTCCGCACGAGTAGTACGACGACGACGACGAAGGCGAAATAAATGAAGCCGTTGCCATCGCCGAAGACGTTACTCGCGCCGTTGTGGTTGAGCAGGCCAATGGTCATCCAGATCGCCGGGATCAGAAAAGCAAGCGCCAGCGCATGCGCGCCGTAGCGGCCGAGGACTTTCCGCTCTCCTCGCCGCCAGTCGGAGATGACGATGCTCGCGGCCCGAAGCATCACCAATCCGTCCAGGAGGATGCGGCCGCTCAGATGCGGTGCGTACGCAACCCAGCTACCGCTGGTGCCGCCGAGGACCAGCTCGAAAACGGCTATGGCGACGCTCGCACGAAAGTCGACAATGCTCAGGCCCACAAAGGAGAAGGGGAGAATCACCTTGAGCAGGATCGTCAGAGGGCCCACTTCCACGTCGGTCGCCTTCAGGAGCGCGAGCCCGATGATGCACGCGGCGCTCAGAGCGAACAGGCTCGCGCGCACGCGCGGGCCCACAAGCCTCGCGCTCATCGCCGCGCGATATCTCCGTGCGGTCGCGCTCATGTCGCGCGCGCCCGAAAGACGTTCGCCGACGCTTCTCGGATTCGATCTCCGAGCGACGGATAGCCGGCGCTCATCAAGCGCCTCAGCTCCCTGCTGTTGATCCTGCGCGTCCCTTGCACTTCTTTTCGCCGTCGAGTCCAGCCGGGTAACGCCCGCAACACGTCCCGATGGGCCTTCAGCGTGAGGATGGTCTTGCGTTCGGTCACCGCTTTGGCGAGAGAGAGCATCTCGGCGAAGAATATCCGGGGAAAGCTTCGGAGCAGCAGGCCGGCTGGGCCGTTTTTCACGATCATGCTCCAGCGGTTGCGCACCGCGTGATAGTAGGCGAATTCGCTCGCCTGCTGCCGTGACGTGCCACCACCCGCATGGTAAACAACGGCCTTCGGCGCGTACCAGCACTCGTAGCCCGCCAGATTCGCCCTGAAGCTCAGGTCGACGTCTTCGTAGTAGGCGAACAGATCCTCGTCGAAGTAGCCGAGCTCGCGCAGGACCTCGTTGCGCCAGAGCGATGCTCCACCCGAGGCGCCGAACACGCGCTCTTCCTCGTTGTACTGGCCCTGGTCTTCCTCGCCTCGCCCGCGGGAATAAGCCCGAAAGTAGGCCGTCAGGATGTCGCCGCAATCGTCGATCTGACCGCGCTCGGACAGGTCGAGCATCTTCGACGTGGCGGCGGCGGCGCGAGGGTGGCGCTCGAGGCAGGCGACGAGCTCGCTCAGCCAGTCCGGGTTGACCTCCGTGTCGTTGTTCAGGCAGGCGACGTACTCGCCTTGCGCTTCGCGCATGCCGATGTTCATGGCGGCGCCGAAGCCCTTGTTCTCGTCGAGGCGGATCAACCTGACCTCCGGGAACTTCGACTCGATCAGATCGAGCGAACCGTCGCTGGAGGCATTGTCGACGACGATCGTGCGAAAGCCGGTGTGGGTTTGAGCCCGAAGCGACTCGAGGCAAGCCGGGAGAAACGCGATTCCGTTCCAGTTCGGGATGACGACGCCGACCGACGGCTCGTTCGAAAGCTCTTTCTCTCTCTTTGCCATTTCCGCTTCTTCTTCGACGGTCTCGAAGCCGCCGCCGAACCAGCCTAACCAAGAGCCAGGCTGCAAGCTTGCGACCGATCGCGCAAATGTCGGATCGGGCCGACGTCGGCGAGGAGAGCAAGAGGTATCGTGTCGAGCCGCCAGAAGAGGGCCGCGGGATACTGATGTCAAAGCCGCAGACGAGGAAAGAAACCCAGAGCAGGGGCGCCAGCGAGCACCGGAAGCTGGCCCGTAACTCCTCGGGCGTTCTGCTGGCCATGATCGTCGCGAACGTCGCCCTCATGGGCACGTCGATCATGACCTCGCGCCTGCTGGGTCCCAAAGGACGCGGCCAGCTCTACGACACAGCGCAGGTGACGACGTGGCTCGTAGTGCTCGGGGGCCTCGGGCTGGGAACGGCGGCCACCTACTTCACCGCGCGCGGCGAGCGGCCCCGATCGATCGTGCTCGGGAACAGCGTTCTGCTCGGGCTTGTGTTCGGTAGCGCGATCGTAGGCGGGGGATACGGCGTAATCGCGCTGGGCGGCGTGACGATGCACAAGGTCCCGGCGTCCTATCTCCTGATCGCCATACTCGCCGTTCCGTTCGCCCTGGTCCTCGGAAACGTCCAATCCGTCTATCTGGGGTCGCAGCGGTTTCGCGAGTTCATCCAGATCACTGTCGGGCTGACCGCGCTGCCCTTGCTGTTGATCGGCGTCGCTCTGCTCGCGTTCGGTGGCGGAGCGCGCGCTGCGATTATCGCAAGCGCTCTGAGCACGGCCACGCTCGCCGTCGTTTTCCTCGTCAGGGCGATTCGGATTCTCGGTATCAGCTGGAGGCTCGAGCGCGCCTACTTCAAAACCGCAACCTCGTACGGCCTCCGCATTCAAGTCGCCACCGTGCTGACCCTGCTCGGTTACCGACAGGATGTCTTCGTCGTCAATCACTACAAGGGGCCTGGGGCGGTTGGCATTTACGCGGCAGCGGTGGCCGTGGCGGAGAGCCTCTGGATGCTCTCGCAGGCCGTCAGCTACGCGCTCTTCCCGCGCATCGCCGAGGAGAAGGACGAAAACGTCCGCCGCTCGATCACGCCGCTACTGGCACGAAACACGCTCTGGCTCACGACCGCCGCGGCCGCCATCCTCTTCCTGCTCAGCGGCCCGATCATCTCGATCCTCTACTCGGGCGCCTTTGCAGCCGCGGCAGGTGCCATGCGCGCTCTACTTCTGGGCATCGTCGCCTTCAGCGGCGCCCGCGTGCTCTCAAACGACATCGCCGCACGCGGGCGCCCGGGCCTCAACTCCTGGATCGCCGGTATGAGCGTGGTCGTGAACCTCGGTATCAACCTGGCGCTCGTCCCGCGTTTCGGTATCAACGGCGCGGCCTGGGCCAGCACGATCTCGTATTCGCTGCTGTTCGCGGCGACCGTGGCCGTCTATTGCAGGATCTCACGCACCTCGGTTCGCTCGGTGATCGTTCCCTCCCGGGAGGACGCGGCCGCCTACTACCGGCTGGTGCGCCGGTTGCTGAAGCACCCGGTCACTCAGGATTCGGCGGCCTTGGCCGCGGCGGCCGCTGCATCCGCGGCCGACGCCGAGCGCAGCGAGTCGTAGATCCCCTGTAGCTGCGCCCCGACCGCCTCAAGGCTGTAGCGCGCGCGGGCGTCAGCGGCGATGGCGTCGCGATCGTACGAACCGAGATTGGAGAGCACGCTGTCGAGAGCATCGACCAGCGCCGGCGGATCGTCAGGCGGTACCAGGATGCCGGCCTCGCGAGGGACGACCTCCGGGATGCTTCCGACAGTCGTCGAAACGATCGGCAGTCCGGAGGCCAGGGCTTCCGCGAGCACGCAACCGAAGGTCTCCATTCTCGAAGGGAGCACGAACAGATCGGAGCCGCGCATCATCTCCGCGATCTCCCGCTTCGACTTCGCGCCGTGAAAGAAAACCGGCCCCTGCAAGCCCGCCGCCTCGGTGCGCCGCTGGTAATCCAGGCGTTCTGGTCCCTCGCCGATCACGTCCAGTCGCCAGTCGCTGCGCCGCTTACCGAGCAGAATCAGCGCCTCGAGCAGGGTCGGATAGCCCTTGTGCTGAGAGGGCTCGAGGTTACCGACGAAGATCATTCGCTTCTCGTCGTTCTTCTTCGCCCTGCGCGGCGCTGTGAAGAACAGAGAGGTGTCGACGACGTTGGGCACGATCTCGAACTTCGCCTCGATCCCATAGGCCTCTATCGCGCGCTGCAGATGCATCGAGACCGGCAGCACACGGTCGGCGTTCCGGTAGGCGTAGCGGGCCTTGCGCACGGCAGCTCGGCTCAGCGTCCGCCGCGGGAAACCGGTGAACTGCTCGGTAGCCACGACCGGAATACCGTTCCGCTTGCCGATCATCACCGCCGGGACGCCGGCGTCGTAGATGTGCGCATGGATCACGTCGGGCTCGAACCCGTTCGCTCGCAGGCGGCGAAAGGCCTTGATCGCGCTGTAGAGGTAGAGCGGATAAGAGGCTCCGCGAAGTCGCAACATGCGATGGAAAACGTGGTACGCGGGAATGCCCTCGCGTAGCTCGGGATCGAGCTCTTCCTCCATCTTCCAGAGCCCGCGGCACTCCTTCGAGGCCCGCGCCAGATGCAGCACGACGACCTCGTTGCCTGCGGCAGCGACGGCCCTGGCGTGCTCGCGCACGAAGACGCCTCCGTAGCTGAAGTCGTGGGTCGGGTACCAGTTCGTGATGAAGAGGACTTTCATGAGCGGTCTTTTCTCCTGCCAAAGCCGTGTACTTTGCGCCTTTCCAGAGCGTCGGCCGCGGCGACCAGCTCGAGCATCCTGCGGCCCAGGTTTTCATACTCGTAGGCATCGAGATCGAAGTCGGGGAGCGGCTCGTAACGCGCTCCCTGCTCGGTCCAGCGCGTCACGTAAGCGCGAAGAGCCCGCGCCAGCGAAGCCGGGCTGTCCGGCGACGCGATCGTGTGCGGCCCGGCCTCGACAAGCAGCTCCGCGGCCGCCGACCGCTGCTCGGTAATGGCGAAGATCGGCTTGCGGGCGGCCAGATACTCGAAGACCTTCGCGGTCGTCGCGGCGGCACCGCCGGGAATGAGGAGAAGCCCGTCGGCGGCTTGTTGGAGACCGAGCGCCCTCGCATATGGAACCTGCCCCAAGACGCGCACAACCTCGGCCAGGTCGCCCCTGGTGAGAAACTCGCGCTCGGCGCTGCTGATAGTGCCGGCCACCAGCAACTCGAACCTCTCCTTCAGGCCCGGCTCCTGTTCGAGCAACAGCTCGAGCGCCTCGACGAAAGTACGAGAGTCCTTGCCGCGATGAAGAACACGCTCTTCCAGGTCGATTGCGAACATGCCCGTGTAGACCAGCGAAAAGCGCTTCGGATCGAGTGTCTCGCGCTCGTCCGCGGCCTCGGCGATCGCCGCCTTGTCGAACCCGTTCGAGATGACATAGGCAGAGACGCCGTAGCGGCGTCTGACGTCGGAGGCAATCTCCTCGTTGATCGCCGTGACGACGGTCGCGCGCCGGGCGATCGATCGTTCCAACAACTTGTCGATCCAGCGCAAGAAGAAGGGATGGGACACGTCGCGTAACCATCCGTCGCGGTAGTCGGCTACCCAGCGAACGCCGAAGCCGCGCGCGACGAGCCCCAGCAGATGGGACGACTCAGGTCCCGAGGTCGTCACGATCACATCAGGACGGTCTCGCCTGATCAGTCCGAGCAGACGCATGCAGGCCCGGGGAAACCAGGTCAGGGCGGTGATGTCCGGAACGACGTACTTCGTCCACCAACGTGGCTTGGTGCGGGCATCGACCGCCGCCTCGGCTTCGCCGTAGCCGACAAGCGTCTGGTATTGAGTCTGGAAACGCGTCCTCAGATCACCGGCGCGGATGACACGCTGTGCCTCATCGTCGTCGGCCGAGCCGGAGATCTTGCTCGTCAGCACCGTCGTCCGGACGCCGGCGGACTCGAACGCGCGGCGCAGCCCGAGCGGCCGGTGCACCGAGACCACGTTGCAGGGCGAATAGAGGTAGGCGACCAGGAGGATGTGCTCGATCGGCCGGTCGCGCCGCGACTTCACCTTCAGGCCTCGACTCTGGGCTCGCTGCTGAACGGGTGATCGGGCATCGGCAGACGCAATCGTAGCGACGGACTGAGGTTAGAACCGCTCGCCAGGTCGGTACGCGAGAGGACGTTTAGCGGGTGCGACTTATTCGGAGCGTATGAAGACGGATTTGATCCGGCGCGTGATGAACAAGCCCACCTTTCTTACGAGCAGAAGCGGACTGCTCCGGCGAAGATAGGGCGCGGCCTCCCTCAGACGCCCGTGCTTGAACAACTTCGCTCCGAGCGCAACGTTGGCCCGCTCCAGCATTTGCCCGAGCCGATTGCGTGCGTCAGGCGGTAACGCGTAGTGCGACGAGTAGTACTCGAGCGCTTGCACATATCGCTTGAGCATCACGACGCTGTCCGAGGAATCACTTTCGTGACCTCGGTAGTAGACAGCCAGCGGCTCGTCGAGATAGTCGAACCGCGCTCCGGAGAGGGCGACCTTCAGCCAGAGCCCGTAGTCCTCAAAAGAAGAAAAGGGCGCATGCTCATCGAACCCGCCGACCTCTTCCAGTAGTCGTTTTTCGGCGACTACCGAATTCATCGTGATGAAGCAAAAATCGAGCCACTCCTCGATCAGTTGAGTGAGGATCTGCCCCTCGTGCGGCGGCGCAAGCTTGCTGTAGCGAACTCGCTTGCCGTTCTTGGCGTAGAAGGTGTCCGTATAACTGATCCTCGATTCGTTTTCATCCATGAACGCCAGTTGCCGCTCGAGCTTCTCGGGTAACCACTCGTCATCGGCGTCCAGGAAGGCAACGATCTCGCCTTTTGCTTCCCTCAATCCCCGATTGCGGGCGACCGGCTGGTATTGATTCGACTGGTGGAAATAGCGAACGCTCTCGAAAGATCGCGCAACCTCGGCAGTAGCGTCAGTCGAGCCATCGTCGATCAGAATGACCTCGTAGTCGCTGTACGTCTGCGCTTCGACGGAGCGCAGGGCGCGAGCGAGGAACGCTTCGGCGTTGAAGGCGGGGATGATGACGCTGACTCTCGGCACAGACTCTCCAGGCGCAGTTCTCGCAACGGTTCAATATAGTCTCGCACCGCGCCGGCGTGCCGCCGGACGATACCCGGGCCTGTCGCCATGTTACTCGCTCCTTCAGACTCTCGGTCTGGCCCGCCTTGACCGCCCAGCCCAGGCGGGTAGGCGTGTCGCAGCTATCGGCCACCGGAAGCCGCAGGCGCGAATTAGGATTGAGCAGGGATACGATCCGATAGTCTCTGCCTCGTGCGATTCAGCTTGAGCCGCTTAATGAGAGCGAGCGGAGACCCGCCTCCCGCATCTATTCGAACGCAAGAGAAGTTCGAAAAGAAACGTGATCTCTCGTTGAGGGAGCTCAACTACGGGAACTCCGACATGGCCGCTAACGGAGAAGCGTGGTTTCTTCGCCATCTCGCCGGTGCACTTCCGGATCGCCCGATTGTCTTCGATGTCGGGGCAAACGCCGGTGACTACGCCGCGGTCGTCATCGACGCGATGAACGACCCCCTCATTCACTGCTTCGAGCCTTCTCAAACGGCTTACGCGCTGTTGCACGAGCGTTTTGGAAGAACACCCGGCGCGCACCTACACAACTTCGGTTTCGGAGCGGAAGATGCAACGGTGACCTTATATGCCGACAAGCGTGGATCTGGCATGGGCTCGGTCTACCCGCGGAGGCTCGACCACTTCGGAATCGACGTGCACGCGGTCGAGGAGGTGCGGATCGCCCGTCTCGACATGTTCTGCGCGGAGAACGGTATCGAACGAATTGACTTCCTAAAGATCGACACCGAGGGCCACGAATTATCAGTACTTCAAAGCGCGGGCGAGATGCTCGTTCCGGAGCGAATACGAGCGATTCAATTCGAGTTCGGCGGCACCGCGATCGACTCTCGAATCTACTTCCAAGACTTCTTCTACCTACTCACGCCCCGCTACACGATTCATCGCCTGTTGCCGGATGGCCTTTGGCCAATGCCTCTTTACTCCGAGCGGCACGAAGTGTTGATGTACGCCAACTACATCTGCTTGCCATCGGGATAGATCGGGCTCGAGCTGAGCAGCCGAAGGTCGCGCCGTGAATCGAAAGCCAAAGCTAGGTCGCGTTACCGGTGGCCGGGAAGGTCTTTCGTGCCTGCGTGTGGCCGAAGTCACGTTGAGCAGCTTCTTTGCTCCCGTGACCAGATACGATCACGAAATGAAGTGCCCCGGCGTGATTCTACGAGGATGCGACCATCAAACTCGCGTACATAATCTCCGCCTACAAGCTTCCTGAGAATCTACAGCGACTCGTCGAAGCGATCTCCGGGCCAGATTCCTACGTCGTCATCGCGGTCGACAAGAAGACTCCATCTGAGGTCTTCCAACGAATGAAGAGAGATCTCCAGACGTTACCGGGCGTCTACTTTCTACCTCGCCACCGTAGCTATCACGGTGGCTTCGGACACGTGAGAAGCACGATCAAAGGCCTACGTTTTCTCGAGAAGCAAGGTATCGATTACGACTACGTCTTTCTGCTGACCGGGCAGGACTACCCGCTGAAGTCGCCCGCCGAGATATCAACGTTTCTCGAGAACAACCCGGGGAAGTCGTTTCTCGATCATTTTTCTCTTCCGTCTCCTGTTTGGACGGATGGAGGAATGGATCGGCTCAGCTATCTGTGGTTTCACTCCCCGAGAAGGATACGAAAGGTTCCGAGAGACCGCTTCCCGCTGCTCTGCCAGCGAGAGATTCCATATGGATTGGCACCGTGGGGAGGGTCCGGTTACTGGACGCTCTATAGAGAGCACGCGGACTACGTCGTGCAGTTCATCCGTAGCCATCCGAAATACGAGCGTTTCTTCAGGCGCGGTCATGTTCCCGACGAGATCTTTTTTCAGACGATTCTCCTCAACTCTCCTTATCAGGTCGATCTCGTCAACGACGACATCCGGTATATCGACTGGTCCGATCCGCGAGAAGCACCGAAGGTCCTCGTGAAGGACGATTGGGAAAACCTCGAAAAGAGTAAGGATCTCTTCGCGAGGAAGTTCGACGTTGGCAGAGACCAGGACATACTCTCGCTGATCGATGAGGCGAAGCGGCAAGCGTGAGCTCGCCCGCGGGGAGAGGCTCCCGCCGGCTTCGCTCACCCGACGACCCCGGTTCGCGGCGTTTCCTCGCAAGTAGGCGCAACCTTCTGTTAACGCCATAGCGTCAAGGGGTCGGCCCGCCCGCGCAACCGATCCGGAGTATCGGCAAGAGCTAGCGACTTCGAGGGAATCCTTCGCAACGGTAACGGCAATCGCCGCGGCGGCATCGGGTATCGTTTAGCCTCGTCGCGGCGATCCGCGAGATCTGCTGCGTTACGAGCACGAAGTTCAACGATCCGAGAGGGAATCGGATCTCAACCGAGGCGAGGCAGTGAAACTCGAAGAGATACTCCCACCGGCCCGGAAACGGGAGAAGATGGCACCGAAACCGGTGGAGCTCGTCATCAAGCCCGGCGGAGCGCTCAGGTTCAACCCGAGAGAGCTCTGGCAGTATCGCGAGCTCTTCTATTTCTTCGCCTGGCGCGACATCAAGGTCCGCTACAAGCAGACGGCGCTCGGAGTGGTCTGGGCGATGTTCGCCCCGCTCGTGACCGTCGTTATCTTCACGATCTTCTTCAACCGTGTGGCACACATCAAATCGCCCGGCATCATCCCGTACGCCGTCTTCTCGTACACGGGCCTCCTGTTCTGGAACTTCTTCGCTGCGGCCGTGTCCTCCACCAGCGGCAGCCTGGTGGCCAATCAGGGTGTCATCACTAAGATCTACTTTCCGCGCCTCATCGCTCCCTTCTCGGCAACGATCGTCAACCTGGCCGACTTCGTCTTTGCCTTCGTCCTCTACGCGGCTCTTCTCCTCTATTACCGGGTGACACCGGGTCTTGCCGGAGTGGTCATGCTCCTGCCCATGCTCGCGCTCACCTTCTTCGCCGCCACGGGAATGGGGCTCTTCTTCGGCGCACTCAACGTCCGTTACCGCGACGTTCGCTTCGTCGTGCCCTTCCTCGTCAGTTCTCTCATATACCTGACGCCGGTGATTTATCCGGTCTCGCTAGTCCCCGAGCGTTATCAGTGGCTTCTATATTTGAACCCGATGACCGGGGTCATCCAGACCATGCGCGCCGGCACGCTACACCAGGGAGCGATCCCGTGGTCGATGCTCCTGATCTCGGTGGCCAGCACCGTCTGCATGCTCGTGCTCGGTCTTTTCTACTTCCTGCGGCAGGAACGCAGCTTCGCGGACTACATATGACGCCGATCATCGAGATCAACGGTCTGTCCAAGGCCTATGTCATCAGCCATCAGCGCGAGGCGGCGTATGGCTCTCTGCGCGACGACATCGTCAATCTCCTACGTCGTCCGTTCCAGCCCCATATCACGCAAGGTGCACGTCGAGAGACGGTCTGGGCTCTCGACGATGTGAGTTTCGACGTTCAGCAGGGAGAGATCCTCGGAATCATCGGAAGCAACGGCTCGGGCAAGTCCACGCTGCTCAAGATCCTCTCGCGCATCACCGACCCGACAAAAGGCTCCGCGATCTTGCGCGGACGGACAACCAGCCTGCTAGAGGTCGGCACCGGTTTCCATCCCGAGTTGACAGGACGTGAGAACATCTTTCTCAACGGCGCCATCCTCGGTATGGGTAAAAAAGAAGTCGACCAGAAATTCGACACGATAGTCGAATTCTCCGGTGTTTCTCGCTATATCGATACGCCGGTCAAGTACTACTCATCGGGAATGTATGTGCGCCTGGCTTTCGCTGTGGCCGCCCACCTGGAGCCCGAAATCCTCATCATCGACGAAGTTCTGGCAGTCGGTGACGCCGAATTCCAGAGGAGCTCGCTCGGCAAGATGAACTCGGTCGCCAGAGAAGGTCGTACCGTGGTCTTCGTGAGTCACAACATGCAATCGGTTCGAGACCTCTGCAAGACTGCGCTCCAACTCGATCACGGTGTCATCGTAAATAGTGGCGACGCCACAGAGGTTACCGATAGCTATCTCGGTACGACCGAATCGCGTCACAGAACGCCGCTCAATGAACGTAGAGACAGAGAGGGCAGCGGTCGTCTCACATTTTCCGAGATCGTCGTGAATGACACAAACCTAGATCTACGCGAGCTCTCGATCGATTTAAGTATTCACAATCACACTAGCGAGGTGTTCGACGACGTTCTAGTCTCTGTCGTGATCGAGGACAACACTGGTCGCTCCATTACCAACATCGTGGGTCAGAATATTGGCTACGCGCAAAAAGTCGGCCTAACGGAGTCTCGATTACGGATCAGCATTGCCAACATGCATCTCGTCCCCGGCACCTATTACCTCAACGTCTTCCTTTCCTCAGATACGATGAATTCCGAGATATTCGACTGGGTAAAACATGCTGCCCAGATCGTGATACCGGAGTACGATTACCACGGAACAGGGCGCCTGCCGATCATGAAAGGCGCGACCTTCTATTCAGATTTCAAGTTCGAAGATGTCTCTTCTCTCGCTTAAACGCATCGTTCGCTATCGCGAGCGCCTTGGGAAGTCCCCAGTCGTCCTATGGCGAGATGCTGCTCGTTTTCGGGAGGGGCGGCGGGCCAGTGGGGCGAGTGCCGTCCTCTAGCCGTGATGAGCACTCCGTACGCGCGAGGCTTTGATGACGATTGACTCAAAGTCCCCCGACCGGCCTCCGAAGAGCCGAGTATCGGCGTCATCCAGGGTGAGCGGCGAGGCAGCGAACGTCCCGCAGGCGCCGGTTGCATTCTTCGTCTACAACCGTCCAGCTCAGGTCGAGCGCGTGCTCGAGTCGCTGCGCCGGAACAACGTTTCCAAGCTCTACATCTTCTCGGATGGTCCGAAGGGCCCCGCCGACGCGAACGGAGTGGACGAGGTCAGGAAACTGGTTCGATCGATCCGCTGGATCTCGCCCGAGGTAGTGGAGAGACCTGTTAACCACGGAATTCGTGAGTCGATGCTACTCGGCCTGGAGCTGGTCTTCAGCAGGGAGGATCGCGTCATCGTAATCGAGGATGACATATCTGTTGCTCCCGAGTTTTGCGCGTTCATGAACACATGCCTCGATCGTTATCGCGACGAAGACGCTATTGCGGGAGTAACAGGACTTCGCTATCCATTCGATCGAGGTTGCTTCGATGACTATCCGTACGACGTCTACCTTTCTCCTCGTTTCTCGTCATGGGGGTGGGGAACCTGGAAACACTGGTGGGAGAGAGTGAGCTTCGATCAGCGTAAGGCGATCGCCGATCTCTCTACAACGAGCGATGCCGAGTTGAGAGTCGCAGGTCCCGACGTCCCGGAAATGGTTCGATACCTCGCGGAAGGAGAACCCTACTGGGGAGCGACTACAGCTGATGTTTTTTCCCTTTTACACATGATCAAGAACCATCAGTTTTTTGTCTGCCCAACCTGGAATATGGTCGAAAACCTGGGCTTTTCCGAAGGCACGCATGCATCGAGGTCGCAACAGAGTTGGTCGCTCGAATGGGAGACGAAGAATGATTTCGCTCCCGAGACCCTCCGTTTCCCGGACGATCTCCGACCAACCACTTCTGTTTGGGAGGTGTTCGACGCGTTCCTCGAGTCGATACAGACGGCGGCGCCGTTAGTTTCCTCGCAAAGCAGGTCGTACTCTGAGATCGTCAAGCTCATGGTCAAGAGCGTCACACCACCGGTCGTCCTACGTGTACGCCGAGCTCTTCTGCCGACCAGTCTCAAACTGTTGGGTCGCGCGAGCGAGAGAGGACCCGGGCTTTCGCGCGCGCCTCTACCACTAGAAGCGCCGCCAAAACCAAACCCCAGCGAGTACACGACCACTGACGGACCGACCGAAGTGCCCTTGCAGAAGGAGACCTACTACGCCGTGCTCAACGAGCACGTCGAGGATGGTGACCGTGTCCTGGACGTCGGTTGCGGCATCGGCTACGGGCTCAACCTTCTTTCGATCAAGGCCGGCGAGGTCGTGGGTGTGGATGTGGACGCGAAGGCGATCGACTACTGCACGGCCCACGTGCTGAACAAGAACCCGAAGCTCAAGGAGCTACGCCACTACGACGGATATCACCTCCCCTACGATGACCGGGCGTTCGACGTCGTGACATGTGTTGACGTGATCGAGCACGTCGAGCGCTATGACGCATTCGTCGACGAGCTGCTGCGAGTTGCCAAGAGGCGGGTGGTCTTCGGGACGCCCAACCGGCGAGCGGAGTTCACCAACCCGGACGGCACGCCCAAGAACTACTGGCACCTGCGGGAGTGGAGCTACAAGGAGCTGGACGAGATCCTCCGTCGTCACGCGTCGCAAATCGATTGGCACTTCGTCAACGGTGCCTGGGAGGGCCCGTTCACGATCTCGCGCACGCCGACCGATTCCACCCAGTCGTTAGTCCCCGCCCTAGTACCCGAACGGCGCGAATAGACGGTGCGGCCACTCCGTCAACTCGGATCGATCGCGGCGGCCCGTTTCCGCCGGAGCGGGAAGGACGACATCGGAAGGAACCTGCGGCGCTTTCGAGCTCATACCAAGGTCGATGTTCGCGCGTGCCGCAGACCCGACGACTACGAGCGGTCGACTGAAATAATCATCCCGTGCTATAACCGTGCGATTTATCTCGAAGACGCTTTCCTAAGCATCGTCGATCAGACATGGGCGAAATACCCTCTCTTTGTCACGTTCGTCGATAACGCGTCCACCGACGCAACGCCGACGCTTACTCAGAAACTAGAAAGCGCGGCACCTCCCCATATTAAGACGAAGATCCTTCGAAACGCAAAGAACATCTATCAGTGGGGAGCGTTGAATCGGGCGATACGCGAATCACTCAACGATCTCATCGTCGTTCTAAATGACGATGACATACTGGTTCCTGATGCACTCGAAAAGATTTTCACTGCGCTCGAGCGCTACCCGGAGCTCGCCATGGTCGGCGGAAGCAGTATTTGGTTCTCGGGCGAGGAACGCCCCGAGCACGTCCAGCGGCCTGCCGCCGACTTACGAGTCACCATATACCATCCGGAAAACACTACGAGCTATAGAGAGCTCAACGACTTGAACATGACTCAATCGTCTTGCTCGTTTTTCCGCTTCGCCTGGGAGGCTGTCGGCGGATACCGGCCGCGAGGTAAACGAATACACGAAGCTAGTTGTGAGGATCGCGATTTCCAAATGCGAGTGAACGCTCTATTTCCGGTCGGAGTCTATACCGACTATTCTCTAGCTTTCTATAGAACGGATAGCTCGTATGGCCACAACTACTGATAGGTACGGAACGGTTTTACGCTCGAAGGGGTTATTCGCGCACTGACAAGAGCGCACCACTACGTCTGGTATCCGTTTCGCGTGTTAGGTATTTCTTCCGACGTGATCACAATTCGCAGAATGACCAGTCCACTCAGTCGACGCCGAAAGAGAGCCCTGTTCAGCTACCTGGCCGCTCCCGTTTCCTGGAAACGGCAAGACCCGCGACTCGGCGGTCACAGCAACAAGTGGGAGAGCCGCGAGATAGCACGACTCATTGCGCGACGAGGCTACGAGGTCGCGGCGATCGACTGGAACGACCAAGAGTCTTCGCCCGCCGGGCCGTTCGACTGCCTCTTCGACATCCACGGCAACCTCCCTAGGCTCGCCGCCCAGTTTCCCGACGCTCGTAAGCTCCTGCACCTCACCGGCAGCTACAACCCCTTCCAACACGAAGCCGAAAACGCCCGCATCGAAGCGTTCGAGAGCCGGCGCGGAGTGACGTACCCGCCTCGTCGTCACGTGTCGGACCTCGACTCGTATCTGGAGGCGTTGAGTATCGCCGACGCTTGCTCGCTCATAGGCAACTACTGCACCCTCTCGACCTATCCCGCCGAGGTGCGAGAGAAGATCACGCCCGTGACAGTCTCAGCTTCGTGGCCTTTGCCGATCAAGAGCTCGCGCGATTACGCACCACGCGAAAGAGAGTTCCTCTGGTTTGCGGGCGGCGGATGCATCCTGAAAGGCCTTGATCTCGCCGTCGAGGCGTTCGCCGCGAACCCAAAGCTATTGCTACACGTCGTGGGCAACATCGACGAGCGAGAGTTTCTCGACTCCTATCGCCACGAGCTCGCGTCGCCGAATATCCTTCAGCACGGCTACCTCGACCCTTCTGGATCCGAGTTTCGTGAGATCGTCGACCGATGTTTCGCCTTCGTGGCGCCGTCTGCGAGCGAGGGAATCTCGCCCGCAGCAGCCAGCTGCATGCTCATCGGCCTTTACCCGATCGTAAGCAGGAACACGGGTATCACGCTGCCCGAAGGCGCCGGCACATACCTCGAGACATGCTCAATCCCGGAGATCGAGGCGGCAGCCTCGTCCTTACGCGAGATGACCTCGGACGACGTTCGCGAGTCCATCGCTCTGACTCAGACCGAGGCGAAACGCCGGTACAGCCGGCGCGCTTTCAGCGAGAGAATGAGCCGCTACCTCGACATCGTATTGAGAACAGAGTGGGGTAACGACTGATATGGGCCGGCAAAACCTCAAAGCATTCTGCCTCGATTGGCACATCGATCGTAGCCCCGCCCTCCGAGACTTGCTTCTTCGCCCCCTCGAGCCCTTCTGCGATATCGAGCTCGTGGCCTGGGACGGCGCAACCGTTCCCGATGTCGGGCTCGACCCCTCTTCTCCGACGATCTTTTGCCAGCTTCCTCCCCCTCCATCGCTTCTGAATGACGAGCAGAGGAAGCTTGTCTGGATTCCTATGTGGGATCAAGCGCGCGGTTACGAACAATCCTGGTGGAACGCAATTCCCAAATCGCTGCGTGTCGTTTCGTTCTCTACGCAGATTCAACTCCGTACAAGCGCCTCAGGGCTTACCTCGTTGCCACTGCGCTACTTCAAAGACCCCGGCGCTCTCTCTCCCGCCTCCTGGAGCCAGGGCTGCATTCTCTTCTACTGGAACCGGACCGGGATGGTCGGGCCCACCTTCCTTCGCAAGCTGTGTAAAGCACTTGATGCGCGAGAGCTCCTATTCCTTAATCGCATCGACCCACGAATCGACGCTCGCGCTCACTTCTCGCTTCCTTCACATCTCGGGAAGACAGCGGTCACAACGCTCTCAATATCCGCCCAAGCAGATTATCTCGAGGCCACCCGATCGGCTAACGTCTTTATCGCTCCTCGTGCTGCTGAGGGCGTCGGCCTCAGCTTTCTCGAAGCCATGTCCCGGGGTAGCGCGGTGCTCGCGTACAACGCGCCAACCATGAACGAGTACATAGAAGACGCGATAAACGGCATCCTTTTTTCGAGCGAACCGGTTACCGAGCCGCCAAGAGTTGTCAATAAACTCGCACGAATGCTTAGCCGCGACCGGCATCCTTACAACTACTATCTCACCGATCGCCAGGACTGGTCCCGCATAAAAGGGCTCGATCTACGGGCGCTCGGTCTACGCGCTAGACTCGACCACGAAACAGGTTACGCCCGCTGGCAGAAGAGCATTCCTGACTACTTCGATTTCATTTCTGACTGGTAGCGATTCGATGAACTCGCGAAATACCGTTCTCGTGACCGGAGGTGCTGGTTTTATCGGTGCTAACACTGTTGCCAGGTTGCTCAGCAACGGTTATCGAGTCGTAGTTGTCGACAACTTCTCACGAGAGGGAAGTGAGCTCAACCGTATCTGGCTCGAATCAAGAGGCGATGTTGTGTTCCATCGTGTCGATATCCGTGATAACGAGTCGCTAACGAAGGTAATCGCGAACACCAACTCGCTTGACGCAATCATCCATCTCGCTGGTCAAGTCGCCGTCACTTCGTCCGTCGCGAACCCGAGGGAAGACTTTGAAGTCAACGCACTCGGAACGTTCAATGTATTGGAGGCGGCCCGGCAACTCACTAATAGGCCGCTTGTGATTTTTGCGTCGACCAACAAAGTATACGGTCGGATGGAGTCCGTTGAAATCGCGGAAGAGACAACGCGCTATGCGTACAAAAGCGACCTAATCGGTGTATCGGAGGCGACTCCACTGGATTTTCACTCTCCGTATGGATGCTCGAAAGGTGCGGCGGATCAATATGTACGCGACTACTCACGAATTTACGGGCTTCCGACTGTTGTCCTCCGCCAATCGTGTATCTACGGCCCGCGACAGTTCGGAGTCGAAGATCAAGGGTGGGCGGCTTGGTTTACGATCGCGGCTTGTCTCGGTCTCCCGATCACTATCTACGGCGATGGGAAGCAAGTACGGGACATGCTTCACGTCGATGATCTCACTAGGGTCTATCTCGCGGCCATAGAAAACAGAGATAGCGTCGATGGCCTAATTCTCAACATTGGCGGTGGCCCCGGCAACGCACTATCGATCTGGTCGGAGTTCGGCCTGCTCCTCGAAGAGATGCTTGGTCACCCGATCCCGATCGAAAGAGGAGAATGGCGCCAGGGCGATCAGCCAATATACATTTCTGATATCTCGCGAGCCAAGACCGTTCTGGGCTGGACACCTTCGATCAATCCTTCCGCCGGGCTGAGAGAGCTATTCGAGTGGGTTACCGTCAACCTCGCCGATATCGAGAGGGTGCTAGCAGCGAGGCTAGGCAAGGCGAAGTGAGCGCTCCCGGTAACCCGGTCGTCTCCGTCGTCATCGGCTCGTACAACCGTTCTCGTTATCTGAGGGCCACGGTGGACACGGTGCGCCACGAGCTCGCAGATCTACCGCACGAGATAGTTGTCGTAGACGGCGGCTCGAGCGACGGCTCGCTCCGCTGGCTACTCCGTCAGAAGGACGTCATCACCATCGTTCAGCACAACCACGGCGAGTGGAATGGCAAACCGATCGAGCGGAGCAGCTGGGGATATTTCATGAATCTCGCCTTCCGCGCGGCGAGCGGCAAGTACATCTGCATGCTAAGCGACGACTGCCTGGTCATACCAGGCGCCATAGTCAACGGGCTAGACGTCTTCGAGCGCGCCCTCGAGGCAGGAGAGCCGCGGGTCGGTGCCGTCGCCTTCTACTGGCGTAACTGGCCCGAGCAAGACAATTACTGGGTCGGCTTCACCTACGGGAACCGGATGTTCGTCAATCACGGCCTCTACCTTCGCGAGGCCCTCGAAAAGGTCGGATTCATCGACGCGCAGAGTTACTTCTTCTACCACGCCGACGGCGACCTCTGCCTTCGCCTCGATAAGGCCGGCTACCGCTGCATTGACTCGCCGAGCTCGTTCATAGAGCACGCGTCACACGTAAACGCTCCGCTGAAAATGCAAAACTTCGAGCATCAGGAGTCCGACTGGGAGACTTACGGCGCGCGCTGGAGCCACCTGGGTGAGCCGAAGCAGGCCTGGAACTCCACTACCTACACGGATACCGAGCGAACTGCGGGCAAGTACTGGAATCGACGGATAGAACGTCTCTGGTCGCTCTCGCGAAAGAAAGCCGGGGCGGTCGCTCACGTCTTACGAGGTATGTCGGCCAGAGCGCGGAGGCCACGCTCCCGTGACTAGAGGCCCAGGCGGGCGGTTGGGTGACGATGGGTACGCGGACTAGATATTCGGCGAAGATCGCCGCACACAACCTCCGTCTCGCTCGCGGATTGCCCAAACGAGCCAGCCGGTGGCTGTCGGGCTACCGTCGCTACTACGCCGACATGCGGCGTTACATGCGTGCCGTAGGTTCGCAGGGGGCGCTCGGGAAATTCGTGCTGCTCCCGCAGATTCGCGATTGGACGGCGACGACCGGCTTTGACACGCACTATGTCTGCCAGGGCCCGTGGTTGTTCGAGAAGCTCCTCCAGAGGAAGCCTCCCGCGCACGTAGACGTCGGCTCTTACATCGGATATTTGGGATTCATTTCGGCTCTGTTCCCGACGACGTTCATCGATATCCGCCCGACAGGAGCCAAGTTCGAAGGCTTCAGCGAGAAGAAGGGCTCCGTCCTTGATCTGCCCTACGAAGACGGCGAGATTTTGTCGCTTTCCTGCCTGCATGTGATCGAGCACATCGGTCTCGGCCGCTACGGCGACCCGCTCGATCTTGACGGATCAGCCAAGGCGCTCGCAGAGCTGCAGCGCGTCCTTGCGCCCAACGGCGATCTCTATCTCTCGGTCCCCTCCGGCCGCTCGGTGACGTACTTCAACGCGCATCGCGTGTTCGACCCAGCGGTGATCGTGGAAGCGCTCGACGAGCTGGCGCTTGTTCAGCTCGACGCGGTGCTCGACGGCGAGAAGCGTGTTCGTCCTGTCACGCTCGAGCAGCTGCGAGACAACGCATATGCCTGCGGCATGTACTGGTTCAGGCGACCGTCGCTCGATAGCGGGCGGGTGCGGTGATCGTCACGCGCCTCATGGGCGGCCTCGGCAATCAGATGTTCCAATACGCGGCCGGTCGGAGCCTCGCGCGGCGCCTTGATACCGAACTGTTGATCGATCGGACCTGGCTCGAAGGCGAAGGGCTTTTCGCCACCCCGCGTCACTACGAACTCGACGCCTTCCACCTCCGGGCTCGTTCCGCCACCCCGAAGCTCGTATCGAAGCTGGAACAGCGAAGCGAGAGTACGCTCAACCGCCTGCGCCGGAAGCTCGGGCTGGTTCCATCGGTCACAGTGCTGCACGAAAGAAGTCACGCCTTCGATACGCGCTTCGACACGGTCTCGGGCGACGTGCTTCTCGTCGGTTACTGGCAGAGCGAGAAGTATTTCGCGGAATGCGCCAACGAGATACGCGCCGAGCTCGAGCTAGAGGAGGCGCCTTCGCAGCGCAACCGCGAGCTGATCGAGAAGGTCGGGGCAACCAACTCGCTCTCGCTCCATGTCCGCCGCGGCGACTACGTATCGCACGAGGCAACCGGCCGGTTCCACGGTCTGATGCCGGTCTCGTATTACCTAGAGGCCGTCGAGCTGGTGACCGAGCAAGCGGGGCGTGCCGAGATCTTCGTCTTCTCCGACGACATCGACTGGTGCAAGCGCGAGCTCGCGATCCCCGGACACAAGCTTCACTACGTCGACCACAACGCTCGCGGTAGCGAGGACTTACGCCTGATGAGCTCCTGCCGGCACCACATCCTGGCCAACTCCTCCTTCAGCTGGTGGGGCGCATGGCTCAACCCCGATCCCGAGAAGATCGTGGTCGCGCCGGTTCGCTGGTTCCGAGACGGCTCGATCGACACCTCCGATCTCCTGCCCGACGGCTGGCTGCGGCTGTGAGTGCGCGAGCTCCCAGGGTCTCGGTCGTGATGAGCGTCTACAACGGCGAGGAACATCTGCGCGAGGCGGTCGACAGCGTACTGAGTCAGACGATGGCGGACTTCGAATTCGTAATCGTCAACGATGGCTCGACCGACCGGACGGTCGAAATCGTGAACAGTTTCCGCGACTCGCGGATCCATCTGATCAATCAGGATCACAACGAAGGCGTCGCGTTTTCAGCCAGTCACGGCTGCAAAGAGGCCACCGGCACCTATATCGCTCGTCTAGATGCGGATGACATCTGTTCGCCAGACAGGCTCGCCATGGAGGTCGAGTATCTCGATGCCCACCCTGATATCGGGGTTGTCGGTTCCTGGGTGGAATATATCGACGTAGACGGAAACCCCTACGACGTTTGGAAAACCCCTTTGTTGCCGGGAGTAGTTCGCTGGGAATTATTTTTCGGAACGTGTATTGCAAATCCGACGAGCATGATCCGGCAAACGCTGATGCGAGACCTCGGATACTACGATGTCGCCCTTCGCTCTTACGGAGAGGACTATGACTTCTGGGCCAGAGCAAGCGATGTAACGAAGCTCGCGAATATCGCGATACCCCTGGTAAGGCGGAGAGTGTGGGCCGGCGCGATTGGTCACCGGGCGGCCGAAAGACAGGAGGTCGTCGTTAGAAAAGTCATGCGCTCGCTGATCGAGCGAAGATTAGGTCTGACCCTGACTGAGGACGATGTCGCCTCGTTGAGACTATTCGCGACCAACCAGGTACGCAACGACCTTGGAGAGATGAAACGGATAGCTGAGCTTCTTCCGCTCATGCATCGGGCTTACGTGAAGCGAGTCGACCTCACCGACGAAGAGAGGAATACTCTGAGTCTCCAGACTGCGCGCAAGCTCTACGCGCTCGCTCACGAGGTGCGCCCGCTCTCGCGCAAGGCGTCTGTCCTGATCGCCCTGCACGGCGCCCGGCTCGATCCTAGGCCGCTCCGAAAACACTCGCGCCAAGGTATGAAGAAGACCATCTTCTGACCATGGCTCGCTCACGACCAGAGATCTCGATTGTCATCGCCACGTTCAACCGAGCCGAGTTGCTCGCTGGAGCACTGGAGAGCCTTGCTGAGCAAACTCTCGATCGCTCGCGTTACGAAATAGTCGTGGTCGACAATGGCTCGACTGACGAGACGCCCACCGTGGTGGCCGAGTTTCAGCGCACACATCCGCAATTACGAACGCTGCTGGTGCCGGAGAAGCGCCGCGGCCTCGGGCGGGCACGCAACACGGGCGACGATCACGCCGCCGGGCGCCTGGTCGCGTTTCTCGACGACGACGCGCGAGCCGAGCAGGACTGGCTTGAGAAAGCGCTTAGCTGCTTTGGCGAGGTCAACCCCACTCCGCTAGCCGTGGGCGGACCGATCCGGCCCTTCTATCTCGCCCCTAAGCCGGATTGGTTCAAGGATGAGTACGAGATTCGTAGTTGGGGCGAAGAGCCGCGTTTTCTAAGTAGAGGCGAGACGTTCTCGGGCAGCAATATGGTCTTCGCCAAGGAGGCGCTCCGAGATCACGGAAGCTTCTCCGATCGGTTTGGAATGAAGGGAGAACGACTCTCGGTCGGCGAGGAATCGGCGCTTTTCGAGGAGATCTGGCGTCGTAACCCCGACGCCCCGCTCTACTACTCGCCCGATCTCGTCGTCCTTCACGCGGTGCCGGCTCACAAGATGACCGGCTCCTACGTCCTCAAGCGGGCGCTCGCGGGGGGCCAAGCGATGTATGCGATCCGCCGCGATACCGATCCACACAGCGGGCGCTTTCGCATTCTCGCTCGCGAGGCGCTGCCTGGTTTCGTGCGCGGACTGGCCGGGTCGCTTCGCCGCCGACGTCTTTACAAGCACGGCCAGAACTGGGTCTTCGAGGATCTCGCGATCATCTTCGTTCAGCTCGGTGTGCTCCTGGCCTGTCTCGGTATCAAGGTGCGGGTCAAGAGGCAGTCATGAGAGCAGCGAATAGTTGCGACGACGGATTGAGCACTGCCGCTATCGGCTCGAACACCTCGCCGCTGCTCTATCTACCCGCGCAGTATCCGCTGACGCGGACGCTTGTCCCCGTCTATCGCGTCGTTCTTTACTTAAGAGGCAAGTGGCACTGGCACCGTGTCGCGAAGAAGCGCCGGGACGAAGCGAGGTCATGAGGCTTGGCTCTTAGCTTCCTAATCGTCGATACGTACTACCCCGCCTTCCTCGAGTCGTTTCATGCGCGGCGCCCCGAGCTAGTCGGCGCGGATTACGAAGAGACCTTGGGCGCGTTGATGACAACGTGTTTCGGCACTTCCGACTTCTACTCGAAGAACCTTCGCTTGCTTGGGCACGAGGCAATCGATGTCATCGCCAACGATCGGGTGCTGCAGGCGAAATGGGCAGCCTCTCACGATATGGCTCTGGCCTCGCCGCCGGCGAGTCAGAAGCTGATGCGCAGAATTCCGTACCTACGGCGTTACGCAGAGGAGCGAGACTGGATCCTGCCGCTTCTCGCTCGACGCATCAAGGAAGAGCGACCCGACGTGTTGTACGTCCAAGACATCGGCCTCTGCGAGCCCTGGTTCATCCGCGAGGTCCGCCCATTCGCGAAGCTCATCGTCGGGCAGATTGCGAGTCTTCCGCCCGCGGAGCGCTATCTACGCGGCTGTGACCTCATCCTCACCTCGTTCCCGCGCTTCGTCGATCGATTTCGAAGCCTGGGAATCGGAAGCGAATACCTCAAAATCGGCTTCGAGTCCACGGTGCTCGACCGGTTGACCGAGCTTCCCCACCCTTACGGCGCGGTCTTTGTCGGTGGGTTCGCGAACGTTCACACTCAGGGGAGCGCGATCCTCGAGAAGGTTGCCGCGGAGATCGAGCTCGACGTGTGGGGCTATGGCGCCGAGAGCTTGCCGGCAGGATCGGCGCTGAAGAAGAGGTTCCACGGCGAGGCGTGGGGTTTGGATATGTACAACGTCTTCCACAATTCCAAGATCGTCGTCAACCGGCACGGCCTGGTCGCACCTGAGAACGAGGCCTTCGCCAACAACATGCGCCTCTACGAAGCGACGGGGGTCGGTGCCATGCTTCTCACCGACGAGAAGGACAACCTGGATCAGCTCTTCGAGCTGGGAACGGAGGTCGTCTCGTATAGCGACGTGCACGATCTGGTCGAGAAGATCAGGTACTACCTTGCCCACGAAGAGGAGCGCAGTGCGATCGCGCACGCCGGTCAGGAACGTACGCTGAAAGACCATACGTACCTCCAGCGAATGAAGGAGCTGGAGCAGATCATTGAGGCTTATTCGTGAGAACCGCTGGGACTGAGAGCACCTCGCCGAATGGGAGAAGACGTGAACGAGGAAGTCAAGAAGACGTTTGAGGGCAAAGAGGTGCTGGTTACGGGCGGGCTCGGCTTCGTCGGAAGCAATCTCGCCGCGAAGCTCGTCGATTACGGCGCCCACGTCGTACTGCTGGATGCCATGATCCCCGGCCTCGGGGGCAACCTCTTCAACATCGAGCCGATACGCGATCAGGTCGTCGTGAACTTCTCTGACATACGCGACGAGCACAGCGTCAACTACATCGTGCGTGGCAAAGACTTCATCTTCCACCTGGCCGGCCAGAACGACCACGTACTGAGCCTCGCCGATCCCTTCCAGGACATAGACATCAACATCAAAGGATCGGTCGTGTTGCTCGAGGCGTGCCGGAAGTTCAATCCAACGGCCCGGTTGGTGTACACGGGGACGCGCGGCGAGTACGGGTCGGTCGCAAAACTACCTGCCAGCGAGGACACACCGATCAACCCGAAGGGCCTCTATGAGCTCTCGAGCCTGACCTCGCAGAAGATCTTCAAGATCTACCACGACAACCACGGCATCCACTCCGCGACGCTGCGCCTGACCAACATCTACGGCGAGCGAGCGCAGATGCACCACAGCCGTTTCGGCGTGGCGAACTGGTTTATCCGTCAGGCGATCGACGGAGAGACGATCAAGGTGTTCGGCAATGGTCAGATTCTTCGCGACTTCCTGTACGTTCAGGACTGCGTCGATGCCATCCTCATGGCCGCATGTTGCGAGGAGGCTTACGGAGAGGTCCTGAACGTCGGCGACGACAAGGCGTCGAGCTTCCTCGAGCTTGCCAAGATCGCGATCGAGGAAGCTGGATCGGGCAACTGGGAATTCGCGCCCTTTACACAGGAGCGGGCCGCCCAGGAGCCCGGTGACTTCTACTCGGACATTTCCAAGATCCAACGCATCGTTGGCTGGGAGCCGACGACACCACTGCGCGAAGGCGTCAAGCAGACGATCGACTACTACCGTCGCAACAAGGCGGAGTACTGGTGAGTAACGCCGGCGAGCCCGTAAAGGTGCCGTTCGGCAGCGTAAAGCGGGAGCTGGACGAATGCGGAGACGAAATCCGGGCGGCAGTCAATCGAGTCATCGAGTCCGGCTGGTTCATCCTCGGCCCGGAGGTCGAGGGCTTCGAGGCGGAGTTCTCGAGCCACCTCGGCGGCTCACCCGTAGTCGGCGTCGGCTCTGGGACAGAGGCGATTCATCTGGCTCTTCTCGCCACCGGCGTCGAGCACGGTGACTACGTCGTTACCGTTCCCAATACCGCTGTCCCGACCGCCTCGGCGATCAGCGCCGCCGGAGCCACGCCACTGTTCGTAGACATCGATGCGGCGAGTTTCACGATGGATCCGAAGAGCCTGCGCGAGCTCGTGGGCACGCAGAAACCGCGCCTGGGCCGGCGGCTCAAGGCCGTCGTACCGGTACATCTCTACGGTCAGTGCGCCGACATGGATCCGATCATGGAGATCGCCCGGGAGTTCGAGTTGGCCGTGGTGGAGGACGCCGCTCAGGCGGCCGGGGCCGAGTACAAGGGACGCAAGGCCGGCACCATCGGCGACTTCGGCGCGTTCAGCTTCTACCCGAGCAAGAACCTGGGCTGTTACGGAGACGGGGGCGCAGTGGTCACGCGAAGTAGCGACGACGCGCAACGGATCAAGATGCTCCGGAACTACGGTCAAGAGCGGCGTTACTACCACGAGATCAAGGGCGTCAACAGTCGCCTCGACGAGATGCAAGCGGCTGTGTTGAGAGCCAAGCTACCTCACCTCGAGGCATGGAACGAGCGCCGGCGGCGGATCGCCGCTGCGTACCAGACAATGATCGAAAACCTGCGCGTAAGCAGCCCCGCGTGTATGGACTATGCGGTCCATGCATGGCACCTCTACGTTATTCGCCATCCCGAGCGAGACAAGCTCGCCGAGTCGCTTGCGAAACGTGGAGTCGCAACGCTCATCCATTACCCGGTGCCGATTCATCTCCAGCGCGCGTATCGAGACCTCGGCCTGCGGGAGGGCGCCTATCCCGTCGCGGAGGCCGCGGCGTCCGAGGTTCTCTCGCTGCCGATCTTTCCGCAGCTGGCAGAGGACGAGATCGAGTACGTCTGCCGACAGGTCAATGAAAGCGAATGAGCCGCTCGGCGGAGACCGATGTAGTGCACTACGACTTCTGCACACTGTTCGATAAGAACTACCTGTTCAAGGGGCTGGCTCTTCACGAGTCGCTTCGGCGCCACGTCGAAGACTTCACGCTCTGGATTCTCTGTATGGACGACACGGCGTTCGACGTTCTCGAGCGACTCGATCTGCCCGACGTCAAACTGCTGTCTCTCGCCCAATTCGAGGACGAGGATCTACTCGCGGCGAAAGAGACTCGGACGCAGGTCGAGTATTGCTGGACTTGCACTCCGAGTCTGCCGCTCTACCTGCTCGAGCACGAGCCGGGGCTCGAGTCGATCAGCTACCTCGACGCAGATCTTTTCTTCTCGGACGATCCCGCGCCCGTTTTCCAGGAGCTCGGTGAGGGGTCGATCGGCATTGTCGGCCATCGCTACGGGCCCAAATGGGAGGCCCTTGCGGAAGACTCGGGCATCTACAACGTCGGGTTCATGGTGTTCAGGAACGACAAGCGCGCGCTGACATGTCTGAGCTGGTGGCGCGATCGATGCATCGAGTGGTGCTACCACCGGGTCGAAGACGGCAAGATGGGCGACCAGAAGTATCTCGACGACTGGCCTGCGCGGTTCGAAGGCGTCGTCGTCCTGCAGTACAAGGGAGCAGGGCTCGCCCCTTGGAACTTCGACAGGTACACGATCAGCAAGAAGAGCGGCGTGATATTGGTCGATGATGAGCCGCTCATCGTCAGTCATCTCCATTCGCTCGAGATCGTTGACGATGGCAAGAACTTCATACTTGCCTATCCCGAGTATGGCGTGAGCAGGACGAACGCGAAGCTCCTCTACGGCGACTACACCAAAGCGCTCCGACGAGCTATCGATACGACCCGAGTCCTGGAGCCCGGATATTCGTACGGCATCGGCGAGGTCTCACCCCACGCGCAACGTGAGCGTCTCCGGATCCAGAGGAGAGCCCGGTTGAGGCGCTTGTTGAGCTCGATTCCGCCGCTGCGCTGGGGGTGGCACTACGCGAAACGCGTCTTGCGTCCCACCGTCGAACCCGTAATACCGGAAGGGAGCTTGAAGGACTCCTGGAAAGCTCCCGAGGTTGCGAAACAGCAGAAAGCGCTGATTGAGGAAGAGCTTCGCGACCCAACCGGAGTTGCTCCGTTCAGAACGTTCCTCGACATCGTTGATTATGTCCTCCAAAACGAGGACATTCGCGCCTCCCGATTCCTCGACATCGGTTGCGGTGTCGGGCACTACTCCGAGCTTCTTCACCGATTTCATCCGGGCCGCTTCGACTACATGGGTTGCGACTACTCACCGGCAATGATCGAAACAGCGGAAGCCTTGTGGCCGCACTCGAAGTTCGTCGTCCACGATGTCTTCGACCAGGGTTTCGACTACTCCAGCTACGACATCGTCATGGCGAGCGCCCTCGTCGATGTGATCGAGGACTTCTGGACGGTGCTCGACATCCTTTTCGCGAAAACGTCGAATCTGCTCATCCTGCACCGCCAGCGACTCACGGACGAGGCGTCCTACTCGGTGACCGCTTCTGGCTATGTGGGTCAGAACACATATGCGACGTACTTGAATCTGGGCGAGCTGGAAATGCGCCTGGATCGATTTGGGTTGCGAATCCGGAAGGATTTTCCCGTTTCCGACGATATTCATAGCTTCCTGATCGAGCGGGCTCGGCCGCTGGAGACCGCAACAGTCGGCGAAGCTTGAGACTCCGAATGCGCAATCACAAGAGCCAACCGCTCGTCTCGATCGTCACGCCCTCGTTCAACCAGGCGGCGTTCATCGAGCGAACGATCGCGAGCGTTGCGAGCCAGGATTACCCGAATGTCGAGCACATTGTGTTCGACGGTGGCTCCAGCGACGGAACGATCGAGATACTGAAGAAGTACCCCCAGCTCGACTGGCTGTCCGAGCCCGACGAAGGTCAGTCCTCAGCGATCAACAAGGGCTTCAAGAAGGCCAAGGGTGAGATCATCGGCTGGCTCAACTCCGACGACATCTACCTCCCGGGCGCCATTCGCGAAGCGGTCGAATACCTTCAAGCTCACTCCGAGACGGCGCTCGTCTACAGCGATTTCATGGAGATCGAGGCCGACGACCACGAGCGGGCGAGGGTGCTGACGGAGCCTTTCGATCTGGAGCGGATGCTGAACCGAGGCAATCTCCTTCCGCAGCCGTCGACGTTCTTCCGGCGCGAGGTCTTCGACCGTGTCGGATACCTCAACCCCGACTACCGCTACGCCATGGACTACGACTACTGGATCCGGATCGCCAAGTCCAGCCTACGCCTCGATCGCGTCGACCGGTGCTGGTCGGGATTCCGTCTCCACGGCACCTCCAAGACGATCTCCGAGGGCTCGAGGGCCTGGAGGGAGCATCGACGCATATCTCGCGCCTACGGAGGCCGTTTCCTGGTGCCGCTGTTCTATGGATACCGACGACTGGTCTACCTCAGGCTCGCCAACTCGCGCTTTCGCTCTCTTGGCATGCGAGTCAACCGCGTGTTCCGCAAACTCGGGTTCAAAGGCTTTCACGGCTGAGTCGCAACGCCGCGGGAAGAGCTCAGAGCCTATCCCGATAGGCGGGCGCGGTTGAGGTGGTCGAGGCGTGGATGCCAGGGGCCGCACGAGACGTGAAAGCGCACTGGCAGTGCGGTGAGCGGCTCGGGTGGTTCATGGCGCCGCGAAACGGCCGCATCGGGCGTGCGGGCCTACCGGGATAGGCTCTTAGTCCCATCCTCCCCCGTCCGGCGACCGATGGGCGGTTCGATTCGGCTGGGGAACTAGCCCGATCTTCGCCGAGAGAAGAGACGGCGTCGAGATTCGTCCTGGTACCACTCTGTCCGCCAGTTCGTGCCAAAACGCGGAGCCTCGAAGGTGGGCGGGCACGAAATCGTCTTCTCGATGACGGTCAGGATCGGGTAGTGATGCACTGATGCGACCTGCTGGTGCAACGAGCTCGCGGGGGTGCGCTCGTGCGGCCCACTGATGTCGCTCAGAGAACGAGTCAGTCCATCCACGAACGAGTGGAAAGGCTGAAAAGGCCCGTGGATGTCCTCGCAGATGTACACGCCGCCGGGGCGAAGGTGCGGAAGCAAGCTCTTCAGCGTGACGACCTGTTGATGGGGCCTGTGACCACCGTCGTCGATCACAACATCGATCATCGGCACTTCTCGGAGTAAGCGCTTCCAGAACTCGGGATCTCCCTGATCGCCGACGAAGATCTCGAATCCGTCCTTCTCTAGCTCTTTACAGGCGGGGTTGATGTCCAGGCCGTAGATACGCGCGTCCGGGCCGAAGTAGTCGCGCCACATGTAAAGGCTTCCGCCACCCAGCACGCCGATTTCCAAGATACCAATCGATTTACCGCGAAACCGGCTCAGGTGGCGATCGTAAACGTCATAGTAGTGCTCCCACTTCCAGATTCCTGGTCCCTCTCTATTTTCTCTCGCGAACGCTTCGAGCGGACTCACGACATCCGGTGTTTCTTTCGGAGCGATATCTGGAGCCGCGATCTGCCGGCCGTAGCGATAACCGAGGGCGAAATAGCGAAAGAATCCGACGGCACGATAGATAAATCGCGCAGGTTTAATGAGGTGTAAACGCGCGATAAGGCGTCGCGCCGACGCTTGCATGATGGCACCGAGTATATATATCCCCTCGACAGAAAGGCTCTTTATCGAGAAATCGGTCTAGGTGGATGTCGTACGGCCGGGTCCTTCACGAGTCGAGCATCTATGCCTTCTAGGCTCTGATTCCAACCCGAGCGCGCCAAAGGCGACAGCACGCGCCCGATTGAAGCTACGAACTTGCGTTTGAGATCGACGGCCTCGAACTCCGGCAGATCGAGAGTCCGGCGGTGAGCCTTCCGCGCCTCGGGAAAACCTCACCGGTCGCGCGCTGGCCTTGTCGAGCGAGAGCTCGACCTAATCCTGCGCTTCGGACAGTAGGTCAAACGCAGCGTGCCCCCGGCGATTGGCGGCAAGCGGTGCGTCGAGGTAGTCGAAGCGAACGCCGGCCGGCACCGGTAGCAGCCGGAGGTTGCCTCTCGAAAACTCGCCATCGCTCCTTTACCGGCCGCTCGCACTCGAGCCAGGCGGTATCGTGGACCGGTCGAGATGATGCCCGAAGCCGCATCCGGAAGCCGCTACGACGAGCTGGACGCCTGCGGGCGAACGAGAGCTGGTCGTCTCTGTGATCGTCCCCAACCGGTCCCGACGCAAGGGTGACAGCCGGGATGAGCTCGGACTCTTCGCCCCCGGTTGACGTCGCCGTCAACGTCTTTCGGAAGCCATACCAGACCGCAGTTACGCTGCTGTCGCTCTTGCGGCATTCCGGCGATCTGATCGACAAGATCTATTTGACAGTCGACGAGTCCGGGACGGAGCATCTCTACGGTTCTCTTCTCGAGCGACTCACTGGGCGGTGCGTTCTGTTCGTCCCGAGGTTTCACTACTGGGTTCGCTCCTCGAAGTACTACCGCTTCCTCTTTCGCTATCGAGTGTTCCGGCACTCTCTTCGCTACCAGTACGCCTGGGAGAACACCGACAAGAAGTACCTGTTTCTCACCCACACTGACCTGCTCTATTCCGCCGATGTCGTCCGGCGCTATCTCGAGGTCATCGATGACCGCATCGGCGTGGGCGAAGTCGGCATGTGCTGGAACTGCCCGGCCAGCACTGCGGGCCTTTGCTCGAGCGAGCGGTACCTGGAGTATCGCCCGTCAGTCGCCGGCTATGCCGAGTTGACGCGCGAACACCCTGGCGCGAGGTCCAAGTACTACCCGCGTTATCGCCACGAGACCGCCTGGCCCCTGCCGGAGTGTCGCTTGAACGAATGGGCGTGCATGATCGACATGGAAAAAGCGCGTCCGATCACCATGCCGTACGGGCCCTGCACGCCGATGGGCGCCATGTACCTGGATATCGGAACCGAATGGTTCTACGAAGCTCACCGGCTCGGATACTCCGTTGAGCATGTCGGTCGGACTGGATACTACGCTCATGCGTGGGCCACCCCCGGTTACAACGGACACGAGCTTTTGTTCGACAAAGAGCAGTACCGTCAAGCAGAAGAGACCGCAAAGCGAATGCTCAGAGATGAATACGACTTCGCTTAGGTCTCTCGCAAATGCGATTACGAGCTACCGCGTATTCAAGGTTCGCGCTCTCGCGCTCGCTCTCACGCTGGTCTCCGCGGGTTGCATCATCGGCCTCACCGCGCTGACGGCCAACGGCACGGTGTCGCAGGCGCAGCCCGTGCTCAAGGCGCTGCTCGTCGTCTCGTTTGTCGCGCTCGCCGTCGTCGATTTCAAGGCCAGTGTCGCAATCGCCATCTTCGAGCTGGTGCTCGCCGGAACGGGCGGCCAGTGGGTCTATATCAGGGGAGGTCTGACCGGCCGGACTTTCCTCGATGCGGTAGTCGCAGTTCGAGCCCTGGCGATCATCGCGAGCGACTGGAGGCGAACTCGCCGACTCGAACTGGGACGATACGGAAGACACGCGCTAGTCGTCGCCACGGTGATCCCGATCGTCTGGATGGCGCTCGGCTTGCACTACGGGAATGTCCGTAGCGATATCTTCGCGGACGGCAACGGCTTTTTCTTCTTCGCCTTCATAGTCGTCATCGTCGCGCTCTTGATGCGTGGGCAGGGCGAATGGTTCCGGCGGCTCTTCCTCGCCGCCTGTGCCGTGAACGGGATCTTCACCCTGGTGCTCATCTTCATCAGCTCGACCGGAATGGTCTTACTCGACACGACCATGGCGAATGTTCTCCTGAACCGGCTCGGCATGGGCGGCGTGATCGGCCACCAAGGCTTCGGAGGTATGGGCACAGGCGCTTACAGGCTTTTCATCGGCAGCAGCCTCTTTCTCCAGGTCGGCCTCGTGCTGATCATCTGGCGATTGGTCACGCGCCCGCGGCAGGTCTGGCCCTGGCTGCTTTACGCGATTCTCTCGATCGACCTCCTCGCCACCTACACGAGAGGCATCTGGATCGCCGGAGCCGCCGCGGTGGTCATGGCCGTCGCGCTCGCCTCGCCGAGCTTCAAGCGGGCGGCACTGCTCCTGGTGGCGACTGTTGCGCTGTGGGGACTGATCGCTGCGGGCGGAGCTCTGAACAACTTCTCGCTTCGCAGCTATGTCTTCAATCGCTCGGCGTCGATCGTCAGCACTGGTACCAACCCGGGGTCTACTAACAAGGTGTCGTCCAGCAAGCCGGGGTCGTCCAGCAAGTCCTCTCCGACGGATGTCAACGGAGAGGCCTCGAACGCCATGAGGATCAAGGAGGCGAAGATCCTCTTCCGCCTCATCCGCAAGCGGCCGGTTCTGGGCTACGGCTTCGGCGCTGTCGCGAAGCATTACGGGCCTACCTACGCTTTCGAGCTTTCCTTCCTTGCGCTGCTGTTCAAGGCCGGCATCATCGGTTTCCTCATCTACATCTCGTTCCCGCTCCGGCTGCTCTGGGACTCCTGGCGCGTCCGCTTCCGCAAGAGGCCACCGCCGAGCGGCATCCCGTTCCGGGCTGCTTCGATTCCCTTCGCGATCGTCGCCAGCATCATGCTCGCCGCTGCTGTCAACCCGTACCTGTTCGCCGCCTTCGGGATCATCTCCATCCTGGCCGCGACCGCCTGGCTCGACAATACGAAGCCGACCGCGACTCCCGCCGAACCCTAAAGCAGGGCTCTCTTCGTCCAGACCTTCTGCCGCCGCAGCGCGGCCCGCGCGCCGCTCACCCGGGCCAGCGGTATCGCTCGGCGACCGGCGGCGCCCGCGCGGCGATAGCGCTTCCATTCCCGAAGTCCGGCAAAGCGACCGACCAGCGGAGCGAATGTCAGCTGCGTCAGCGCGATGAAGACAACATAAGCGAGGTCGTCTGCCAGCATCCACAGGGCATAACGCCTGAGCTGCGCGGTGCCGGCGTTCTTGGCGAGCATGCGCACCCTGTTGCGGCCGACCAGGAAATATTTACGGCCCGATCCATGGCCGAGGGTGGCCGAGTGGTGGTGCACCACGACGGCGCCGGGCGCGTAGAGGCAACGCCAGCCGCGCATGCGGGCGCGCCAGGCGACATCGACATCCTCCAGATAGGCGAAGAAGGACTCGTCGAAGCCGCCGATCTCATCCAGCATCGTGCGCCGGTACATGGCCGCGCCGCCGCTCGCCCCGAAGACCTCCACCGGCTCGCCCTCGCTGCTGTTGGCCGGTTCGCCCAGCAGGCGATCGTAGGCGATGCCGAGCCGATCCACCTCGACACCGGCCGAGTTGAGCATCTCCCGGCGATCGAAGAAACGCATCTGAGCGGCCACCGAGCCGATGTCGGCGGCGGAAGATCCGGCGGCGAGCAGTTGCGTAAACAGTCGCGGCTCGGCTATCGCATCGTCGTTCAGCAGCGCGACCCACTCGCCTTTCGATCGCCGGATACCCTCTGCTACGGCCGGCGAAAAACCGATGTTCTCCGGCTCGTAGACGACATCGACGCCCGTGGCGAGCTCCGAGCTGAGCCCCGGCTCGCCCGGCGACGCTCCGTTCAGGATCAGGATCAGCTCCGACGCGCCATCGACCTGCCGGAGTGCCGCCTGCGCCGACAGAAGACACTCCTCAAGAAGCGGCCCCTTGCGGTAGCTCACGACGATCACCGAAAGGATGGGCGCGGTCACGATCGAGTCTCACGCGCCGGCAAGAGGCTTGAGAGGACAGCGGTCTTTGCCATCGTCTTCGCCACGTGCGCTAAATCTAGACAATTGACTCGGATCCGGCGGTTCGCAGGCGCTGCGCCCGTGAAAAGAGCGGTATTCGCGTAGTTGCTTCTACGAGTTGGAAGAAGCGAGGGGCACTCGACCTGGCTGCCGACTAGTCTTTTCTCTCGAGGAGCGAAAACGTATGAACTCGATGACGAAAGAATCACCTTGGTCCGAGCAAGCACTCGCAGAGCTCAGCGAGGAGTTCGGCGACATCTACCGCGATCGTACGGTTCTCGTCACCGGCGCGGACGGTTTCATGGGCTCGCACCTGACCGAGGCGCTAGTGACGCTTGGAGCGCACGTCCATGCCTTCGTGCGCGCAACCTCAAGCGGCGCTCTCAACAACATCGGTCAACTAAAGCCGCAGATCGAGGTTCACTTCGCCGATCTCACCGACAAGACCTCGATCGACTATCTCCTGAAAGACCTGCTCAGGGCGCCCGATAAGCCTTTCGTCTTCCACCTCGGCGCGCAGGCTCACGTCGGCGAATCGTGGCACCGGCCCTACGAGACGGTGATGGCGAATACCGTCGGCACGCTCAACCTCTTGCAGTCGATCGTCGACCAGGGGCTCGAGCTGGAGAAGTTCGACACCGCCGGTACCTCCGAGGAGTACGGCAACGTGCGCAGCTCCGTCTCTCATCAACACGACTACGACGACGAGGGCGGCCTGATCCTGCACGAGCGCTCGCCAATCAATCCCAAGTCGATCTACGCGACCAGCAAGGTGGCGGCCGACTTCCTGACCATGAACTACTTCGACGCCTTCGGCGTGCCCGGCGTTGTGACCCGCATGTTCAACAACTACGGCCCGCGCCAGAATCCGCGCTACATCACCGGCACGATCATCACCCAGGCGCTCGAGCGCGAGCAGGTCGAGCTCGGCAATCTCGAGCCGCTGCGCGACTTCTGCTTCTGCACCGACGGGGTGCGCGGGCACCTGACCGTCGCTGCTCACGGAATCCCCGGCGATCTCTATGTCTACGGGCAGGGCGAGAACATCTCGATGCGGGACTGGGCCGAGAAGATCCTCGAGATCGGCGAGGCGGACGGTCACTGGCCTGCCGGGCGCGAGCTGGTCTCGGTAGAGAAGCGCTTCCGTCCCGGTGCGAGCGACGTGCTGGCGCTCAGGGTCGGTTACGAGAAGCTCAAGCGCGAGACGGGCTGGGAGCCGAAGGTGTCGTGGGAAGAGGGAATCTCGCGCACGATCGCCTGGTATGCGGCGAACCGAGAGCGCTGGCTGGGACGAATCGATTGGCTGGCGTAAGCGTAGATTCGAGCAGAGTCCGGTTGATCGCAAAGCGGAGGTCGCCACGCTCCCTCCCATGAAAACCGTCGTCACCGGAGGAGCCGGCTTCCTCGGCACGCATCTGGTCGAACGGTTGCGCGCGCAGGACATCGAGCCCTACATCCCACTCCTGAAAGACTGGGATCTCACTCGCGAGCGCGACGTCGAGCGGCTCTTTGCCGAGACGCGTCCCGAGCTCCTGATCCATCTCGCGGCGGAGGTCGGCGGCATTGGCGCCAACCAGGCCAATCCCGGTCGCTACTGGTACGCGAATCTGATCATGGGCGCCCAGATCCTCGAACAGAGCCGCCTCTGCGGTCTGCGCAAGCTCGTCCTGATCGGGACGATCTGCGCCTATCCCAAGTTCACGCCGGTCCCGTTCAAAGAGGAAGAACTCTGGAACGGCTACCCCGAGGAGACGAACGCGCCCTACGGGATCGCCAAGAAGACGCTGCTCGTCGGCGCCCAGGCCTACCGCGAGCAGTACGGGCTGGATGCGATTTATCTGCTGCCGGTGAACCTCTACGGCCCGCGCGACAACTTCAATCTCGAGACCTCGCACGTGATTCCGGCGCTGATCAGCAAGATGGTCGATGCCAAGCGAGGCGGGAAGCGAGAAGTGGTGCTCTGGGGCGACGGCTCGCCGACTCGTGAGTTTCTGTACGTAGACGATTGCGCCGAGGCGATTCTGCTGGCAGCCGAGCGCTACGACGGGCCCGAGCCGGTCAACATCGGCACCGGCAGTGAGATCTCGATCCGCGAATTGGCCGAGCTGATCGCAGAGCTGACCGGTTACGAGGGCGAGCTCGTCTGGGATACGTCGAAACCGAACGGTCAGCCGAGACGCCGCCTGGACACCGGCCGCGCCGAGCGCCTGTTTGACTTCCGCGCAAGGACTTCCTTACGTGAGGGGCTCGAGCGAACGATCGCCTGGTATCTGGAGCACCACGCTCCGACCTAATGGCCAGAGGCGATGCCTCTAAGGGCTGCGCCGACATGATTTAGTGCAGACGTCAGTTCCGCCGGTAGCGGTTGTATGGTCCCCCGATCGGGCTGTGAAAGAAGAGAGGTGCCACCGGATGCTCGGATTGAGAAAGGCATATGGGCGTTTGTCGAGCGCGATGATCAGAGCGACTATCGTGGTCAGGTTCCCCCATGTGTCGTTGGGGGAACGAATTCGGTTCAACGGCTTCCCGCAATTCAGAATCGATCGGACAGCGCGGGTTTCGATCGGCTCCGGCTCGATCTTCACCAGCAAGACGAGCGCGAATTTCGTCGGGCTTTTTAAACGGACGTCGATCTACGTAGGACCGGATGCCGAGCTTGAGATCGGCGAGAACGACGGTTTTTCCGGCGTCTCGATCTACTGTTCTTTACGAATCGAAATCGGTCCGAATCTGAATTGCGGTGGGAATGTCTCGATCTGGGATACGGACTTCCATCCGCTTGGAGCGGAAGCACGGCGAGAGCACGATCTGACTCAGATCGGGCGCGCCCCGATCGAAATCGGCCCCGACGTGTTTATCGGAGCGCAGTCGATCATCCTAAAAGGCACGCGTATCGGTGCGAGGAGCATCATCGGCGCCGGTAGTGTCGTATCAGGCGAGATCCCTGCCGATGAGATCTGGGCCGGCAACCCGGCAAGACGGATCCGGAGCTTGTCGGCGGGATAACTGAGTAGCGGATCGAACGAGGCGACGTGCTACTCGCTCGTGAGAGCACGCGCCAGCTTGGCTTCGATCACGTCGAAGCGCGCCGGCCAGGATTGCTCGGCGGCAAACTTGCGCCGCGCCGCTGCCAGTTCGGCCGAGTCGGAGTGAAGAAGGTCTTCGATTGCCTTTGCGAAGACGCCCGGCTCCGCGGCTGCCACTGTGATCTGGCCGGCGAAGATCGCCGGGTCGACGAAGGGCGTGCAGAGGACGGGCAGCCCCATTGCCAGGTACTGGTAGATCTTGCCGGGACTCATTCTCGTAGTGAACGGCTCGACGCGATGCGGCACCAGCCCGATGTCACAGCTGCGGACAAGCGCGGGCAGCTGAGCTAGCGGGACCTGGCCCAGGTAGGTCACGTTCGGAAGATCGGTGAGGGTATCGATGTCGATCTTGCGCTCGCCGCCGAGCAGCAATGACCACTCGGAATGCGCAAGCGCGAGACTGTGGATCAGCTCGAGGTCGATCCAGCGTTCGAAAGTTCCGATCACGAGCAAGCGAGGATGCGCAACCCGCGCTATCGGATCATCGCTTCGTGAACCGGCATCGAACAGGTTCAGATCGACGCCGTTTCGCACCAGCAGGCGCCGGTGCGCGGAGGCCGGCAGGTCGGCGAGAGAAAGCTCATTGGCCGCGACGCAGATATCGGCCAGAGCGGCCGCTTCGGATTCCAGTTTCCGCAGGCGGCTCACGTTGACGCCGGGAGCGGAGAGATAGTCGTCGGTGCGGTAGTAGAGGGCAAGGTCGCACTCGATCTTCTCCCGAAGCTTCACCAGATGAGGCGAGTACGACCAGAGCAGCAGCCGCTCGGCGCCCAGCTTGCGTAAGGCTCGCCGAATCTGGAGCGCGAGCAGACGGCGGTTGAGCGCGGTGCCCAGCTGGGTGCCCTGAAGCGGGATTCCGAACGGCGCCAGACGCCAGATGCGATCGCTCACTTGAGCGAACGGGCGCCTGAACTGACGTAGCCGGCGAGTCAGCTTTTTGACGTCCTTTCGCTGCAGTCGTGCGCTGCGCAGGCCAATCGGATCGACCCAGAGAACGCGGTAGCCTCGTCGCTCGGCCTCGTTCATGAGATGCCGGGAGTTGTGCGGAAGACCCGCCCACTCCGTGATCGGAAGGCAGACGATCGTGTCGAAGAGCGGCGCTTTACTCACGAAAGGTCTTCGCCCGGAGCCGGAGCGTCCCGGCGCGAGCTTAGGCGCCTGAGCAGGTGACGGTTGATCGCGCTGCGTGTCATCGAGATTCCCAGCTTGGCGGCGATACCAGTGTAGACGGCGCCCCTGAGCAAGATGTTGTCGTTCTTCGCGTAGTGCTTGCGGTAGAAGCGATACATGCCGTAATGAAAGGCGTAGTTGACGCGCGGCTTGCGGCTCTTCCCGCTCGTACCGGCCTTGACGTGAATCACCTTCACCGCCGGGTCGTACCAGGTGATCCAGCCGGCCTGCGCGAAGCGGTAGCAGAGGTCGAGGTCTTCCATGTACATCCAGTAGCCCTCGTCGAAGAGCCCCACCTCGTCCAGCGCCTTGCGCCGCATCAGCATGAAGGCGCCGTTGACGGCGTCCACGGGCCCGCTCTCGACCTCGGGCGCGCGGTACTGGGCGAGCCGGGCCGGCGCCTTCTTCCAGCGCCCGATGCGGGTGAAGTGCGCCAGCGCGCCGAGAGGCGTCGGAAACGAGCGCCGCGCGGCATGGTCGAAGCTTCCGTCCGGGAGCTCGAGCCAGCAACCGGAGATGCCGACCTCCGGCTTCTGCTCCATCAGCTCGAGCATCTGATCGAGCGCGCCGCCGGTCATCAGCGTATCGGGATTGAGCGCCAGCACGTAGGGAGCGCTGCCGCGCCGAATGACCAGGTTGTTCGCCTTCGAGAAGCCGAGATTCTCGTCCGAGGCGATCAGCTCGACCTCGGGGAACTCCTCCTCCACCATCTCCACCGTTCCGTCCTCGGAGGCGTTGTCCACTACCCAGACGCGGGCGCCCCCCGCGGGCGGAAAGGCACTTAGCGACTTGAGGCAGTCGCGAAGTAGCGTCCGGCAGCGATACGAGACGATGACGATGTCGAGCCGCAGTTCGGACATCTCGGTCGAGTCTAGACGCTCTCTTTCGCGCGCCTGCTTCCCGGCTCCAGCGAGCGGGCGAACACCAACGGCGTCGCCAGTACGAGCGCCGCGAAGGCATAGAAGTAATAGAACTGCATCGTCAGATAGAAGGCATTCGACGCCATCGTGCCGAGGAGTGCCGCGACCATCCCCCAGGCCAGCGGCCTCAATCGGGCCGCGGTCGGCGCGTCACCCGCGGCCGTCAGTGCCCGCCCGAGCGCGAGTGCCGCCGCCAGGCGCCGGAACAGGTACCAGAGGAAGACGGCGAAGACGACGGTGCCGACGATCCCTCCCTCCACCAGCAGCGCGACGTAGAAGGAATGCGGCCCCCAGTTGGTCTTACCGGTGACGAACTCGTAGTAGACCGAAAAGTTGTTCAGTCCAAGCCCGAACAACGGGTGGCTGTGCAAGACCTGCGGAATGAAGTGGTAGACGCCGAGGTGCGCCGAGACCGAGCCGGTGTTCGTCTGCAAGCGCGAGCGAAGCACGGTGGCGAAGAAATGACGGCGCTCGAAGACCACGCCCGCGAGCAGCACGCAGACGGCGCCGAAGGGAACGAGAAAGCGCGCCCGAGCGAAAAACTTGCGGTAGGGAATCGCCAGAACGAGAAAGCCGACGCCGAGCCCGAGCAGCCCGCTGCGCGAGAGAGTCGCCAGCTCGACCACGAGCAAGAAGCCGAGCAGAGCGGCCAGCGGCCAGCGCAGGCGATGTCCGCGCTCGAGGCGCAGGTAGAGCGGAACAAGGATCAGCAGCGCCATCGCCAGCATCACGCCGAGGTGGTTGGGATCGCCGGTAAGCGCGTTGGGCCGGTAGACGTTCTGGTTGCCGACCGCGCCGTAGATGTTGATCGAGGAAGCCGCCCCCCTGGTGAGCGGATCGAGCAGGCGCTTGTCGATGTTGAAGCCGGCCTCGGCCGCCCCGAGCTGGACGATGCCGTAGGCGGCGTTCGTGACCATGCCGACGATAAAAGCCCCCAGCGCCGTCCAGAAAAAGCGCTGCGAGCGGTCGCTGAGATGAATCACCGCCGCGGTCAGGAAGAGCAGGTGAATGACGAGCTTGACCATTCCCTTGCTGAACTGGGTCAGGCCCTGGGCGCTGTCGATGTTGAAGAATCCCACCAGGTAGCAGACGAGGAAAGCGGCGCTGAAGGCGAGTGTGACGAGCGCGGTGCGCGGAACCCTGAGGTCGCGCGAATGCGCGATATCGACGACGAAACTGGTCAGGTAGGCGATGGCAAGGAGATCGGCCAGGGCGACCGAGACACCGACCTCCCAGTGCAGCTTCTCGAAAGTCGCTGCAAAGAGCGTGATCAAGAGCAACCAATCGGTTCGCCTGCTCAAGCGCTGGGGCCGCGGTACCGTCACGGGCTGATCGTACGTGCTCGCGGCCCGCGGCCGGGGCGGTTCATAGCCATCATCCGATGCCCTCAGCGCCGCCAGGCAAGCAGCTCTTGCAGCGAGCCGGAGCGCAACCAACGAGCCGTTTCCCTGTACCTGCGACCGCGCTCGCCCCTGAAGACGAGGCCTCGCAGGGTCAGCGCAGTCGCAAGCAGGCGCCGAGCCCTGTTGGCGTAGCGAGCTCCCCGGTGCTCGTCGAGAAAGAGCAGATGGCCCTGCACCTGCTCGCGAAAGAGGCGCCCAGCGTGAGCCGCGCCACCGACGTGAACGACCTCGGCCGTGGGAGTGAAGATGACCTTCCAGCCCGCCCGGCGGAAGCGGTAGCACCAGTCCACCTCTTCGCTGAAGAGAAAGAAGCGCTCGTCGAGACCGCCGACCTCGTCGATCGCCGCGCGGCGCACGAGCAGGGCGGCGCCCATCAGGAACTCGGCCTCCAGTTCGCGGTCGTGGCGGAAGCCCCCTCCGTAGAAGGCGTTCAGGAGCTTCGTCCTCGGCGCCAGCTTGCGCAGGAAGAGGTACTCGGTGGAGAGCCGCCAGAGGGTCGGAAAGCCGCGCACCGATCGCTGCAGCCGTCCGTCCGGATAGCGCAGGCGCGGTCCTACCACGGCCGCCCCGGGCTCACGCTCCAGCACCTGCACGAGCTTCGCCAGCCCGTCACCGACGACCCAGGCATCGGCGTTGAGGAAGAAGAGCCAGCGCCCGCCGGCGGCCTCGATTCCCACGTTCCAGCCCGCTCCAAGGCCCTTGTTCTCCTGCTCGATCAGGCGCGCCTCGGGGAAGCGCTCGCGCACCAGCGCGGGCGTGCCGTCGCTCGAGCCATTGTCGACGACGATCAGCTCGCAGCCGCGCACGCTCTCCAGGCAGGGCTCGATCCAGGACAGCGCGTTGTAGGTGACGACAATCGCCGAGACCGAGGCCGGCACGGACGCGCCCGCCGGCCCAGCTTCGCTCGCCGCTACTGCTGCCGCTTCGCTCGAGTCGTTCAACTACCGGCTCCCGAGCGCCGGAGAATGACCACTGTTCGACGGGTTGGTCTCATCGTCGTGGCGGGTCTCGGCTCTCGCTGTTCGCGCCCGCGACCTCGAAGCGTATGAGATCGGCCGCTTCGCGCGCCCGTTCGACCGCCCGTTCCCGGTCGGGCCCGAGCGTCAACACTGCGCCGGCGCGATCCGAGCGCGAGCGAAACGGAGTGAACACGAAGCCCGGCTCGCGGTAGAGGCGGATGCGCTTGACGCCCTCCAGCGCGCTTGCCTCTTCGACGCCGTGGGCGGTGACCAACTCGCCCTCGGGCGCGATCAGAAAGCGTGTGCAGGCGCCGCCGGCGAGAGGCTGCGAAACCAGAGCCTGGGGATCGATCGTCTCTCCCAGCGCCGCGGCCAGCGCCAGCTCGTTCAGCTCGATTCCCAGCGCGGCCTCGATCAGCTCGGCCTCGTGCCCGCCGCCCAATCTCGCCGCAAGCTCCACTAACAGCGGCCCGCGCTCGCCCACGATGACCTGCACATAGCTGGGGCCCTGCTCGATTTTGAGCGCGGCCGTCGCGCGCCCGGCGATGTCGATCGTGCGGGCCAGCTCGTTCTCGCTCAGCGACGACGGCCAGGAGTGCTCGAGCGACACTCCGAAAGCAGGTGCCGCGGCACTGCGCCGGTCGGTCACGGCGAGGGCGTGGTAGCGGCCGTCGAGCGAGAAGCCGATCACCGTAGCCTCGCGGCCGGGCTCGAGCTGCTCGATCATGCACAGGCCGGAGCGCGAAGCGTGCAGCGCCCGCTCGACGGCGGGCCCGAGCTCCTCGAGCCCGCGGGCAAGCGCGAGCCCCCGTTGCCCCTGGCGGTCGGGCGCCTTCACGACGAGCGGGAAGCCGAGCTCGGCGGCTGCGGTCTCGGCCTCCTCGCCGCGGGTCGCGACGGCGTATCTGGCGAAGGGAAGACCGGCCTCGGTGAAGCGCTCGCGCTGCTTCAACTTCGAGACGGCGAGCTGGGCGCTCTCCATGCTGAGCGGATGGGGCAGACCGAGCTTGGCCGAGATGCGCGCGGCGATCGCAACCGACCAGTCGATCCCGGGTGCGATCACGCCGTCGATCTGCTCGGCCGCGGCGAGTCGCTCGAGCGCCGTCTCGTCCTCGGCCGAGATCAATGCACGCCGGTCGGCGAACGGGAAGCCGGGCGCTCCGGGATCGCGGTCGGCGGCGATCACGTAGAGCTCCCGCCTGCGCGCCGCTTCGAGCAAACCGAGCTGAGCGGGCCCGGCGCCAAGCACGAGTAACCGCTTCGCCCAGGCGTGAGAATCTCCCGTCACGGAGAACCATTCTCGCGCTTGCGGGCGACGGTACGCCTCTCGTTCGTCGAGCGGAGTTGGCGTTTGCAGGTCCGAAGCACGAGAATAGGTTCATGAACGCCGCGCTCGAGGAGCGAGTACGCGAGCTACGAGAGGAGCGCCACCACGGCGCGAGCTGGATGGCCCGGCATGCGCTCGAGGCGCTGGTCGAGGCGGTCAGGAACGGTGAGGATCCGGTCGAGGCCGCCCGTCTCCTCGCCTCGACTCGGATTTCCCTGGGCGCGATCGCCGGCGCCGTCGGCCGGGTGCTCACGGCCGGATCGCCCGCACAGGTCGTCGCCGAGGCCGAAGCGATCATCGGCTCGCGCTACCGCGCCGCGAAGATCATCGCCGTCATGCTCGAGCCGGATATCTCGGGCACCGTGTTGACGCATTCGGCCTCGGGCACGGTGCACGAGGCGCTGATTCACACTCCGCCCCAGCACGTCGTCTGCACCATCTCGGAGCCCGGCGGAGAGGGTCGCACACTGGCCGCTGAGTTGAAGGCGGAGGGCATTGATTCGGAGCTGATCGCCGACGACGAAGGCCCCGCCGCCGCTCAGGAATGCGATCTCGTCCTGCTCGGAGCCGACACGGTCTTCATGGACGGCTCGCTCGTCAACAAGGTCGGGACTCTTGCGATAGCGAGCGCCGCAAAAGACGCCGGCGTGCCGGTCGTCGTCGCCTGCGAGACCTTCAAGCTGGCGCCCTTCGACCCTCACCCGCCCACGGAGGACATCTTCGATCTGGTGCCTGCAGAGATGATCGACCGCGTCGTAACAGAAGAGGGAGCCGCGGAGACCGGGGACGTAGCGTCGCTCATCTACCGAACGCCCTGCCTGAGGCAGGGTTACGACCTCCTCCGCGGCCGCCGTTCCGAGCTTCGCGCGTTCGAGGAATCCTAGAGCGATGGAGCCGTGAAACCGTCAGATTCTGTCTCGACGAGCGAATGTTGGAGGAGTGAGTCATGAGCCCGGAGCAAAAGCCGAGCCCGCAGATCGAGATCTGCAAGGACGGCCCCTACCTGGTCAGCGGTGGCCTGCCGCTCAGTGACCAGTCGATCGTCATCAATGATCAGGGCGAATCTCTCGACTACCAGGAGGGAAAGAGCTACTCGACGCCGTCCGAATATGCGCTTTGCCGCTGCGGCGAGTCCAGCAACAAGCCCTTCTGCGACAGCAGCCATGCGAAGGTCGGGTTCGACGGCACCGAAACGGCCAGCCGGCAGCCCTACCTCGACCAGGCGGAGGTCTTCGAGGGCCCGACGATGTCGCTCGCGGACGCCGAGAGCCTCTGCGCCTTCGCCAGGTTCTGCGATCCGAAAGGCCGGATCTGGAACCTCGTCTACGAAACCAGCGATCCCGAAGCCCGGCGACTCGTCGAGTTCGAGTCCGGGCATTGCCCCGGTGGGCGACTGGTGGCGTTCGACCGAGAGACGGGCGAGTCCGTCGAACCGGAGTACGAGCCGTCGCTGGGGTTGATCGAGGACACGACAAGACGGGTCAGTGGACCGATCTGGGTGCGAGGCGGCATTCCGGTTGTCTCTGCCGACGGCACCGGCTACGAGGTCCGGAACCAGGTAGCTCTTTGTCGTTGCGGCCGGTCGGACAACAAGCCGTTCTGCAACGGGTCGCATGCGGCATGAGCTAGGTGTCCCGCCGAAGCCGCCGGGCTTTCATCGCGACGTGGTGACGCAGCTGCCCGGCGGCGGCGTATATCCGACGAGATGAGACGGGCCCTGGCAACGCTGTTGCTACTTCTTCTGCTCGTGCCGGCGGGTTGCGGCGGCTCCGGCTCGAGCGGTTCGAGCGATCTCCGCATCACCGTCTGGGGGCACGGCAAGAGCGGCGGAAGCGTCACCTACACGCTCACCTGCCCCCAGGGAACGGGCACCCTTCCCAAGGCCCGCACGGCCTGCTCGAGGCTGCGACAGGTAAGCGCCAAGGCTTTCGCTCCGGTTCCGGCCGGAACGGCTTGCACCGAGATCTACGGAGGAGCGCAGGTCGCCCACGTCAGCGGACGGTTCGCGGGCAAGAAGATCGATGCCGACTTCAACCGTACGAACGGCTGCGAGATCGAGCGCTGGAGTCGACTCGCCTTCCTCTTGCCTTCCTCTTTCCATCTAGCGCCGTAGCCGGTCGGCGGAAGGGCTGGACCGGATGCGTAAGCCCGCGTCGGCTCATCCTCACTACGATTAGGCGTTGCGCGCCCTGGACGCGCCGAATCGAAGATGCTCAAACCGCTGACCATTCTCGTCACCGCCGTCGGTTGCCCCGGAGCCGTGGCGCTGCTGCGCTCGCTGCGCGAGAACGGCGAGCGCGAGGTGCGCCTGGTCGGGGTGGACATGAACCCGCTCTCGATCGGCAGCCACTTCTGCGACGTCTTCGAGACCGTTCCGGCCGGTAGCGACCCCGGCTTCGCCGGCGCCGTGCTCGAGATCTGCCACCGCGAGAATGTGGAGGTAGTCCTGCCGCAGTCCTCCTACACGCTCGAGGGCCTGGCGATCGAGAAGGACAGCTTCGGCGAGATAGTCGTCGTCGTCGCCTCGATCGAGGCGATCAGGCGCGCCAACGACAAGGCCGAGACCTTCGCCTTGTGCGACGCAATCGGGGTGCGGGTTCCCGCCTGGCGCCGCGTCGCCAGCCCCGCCGAGATCGAGCAGGCCGGGAAGGAGCTCGGCTACCCCGAGCGCGAGATCTGCATCAAGCCGCTCATCTCCTCCGGGACGCGTGGCTTCCGCGTCATCTCGGCCTCGGCCGACCGGCGCAGGCAACTGCTCGAGAACCGCCCCGGCATGCCCGAGGCGTTGAGGCTCGAGGAGGCTGCCGACCTGGCCGGAGGCACGGGCGTCGAGTGGCTGATCATGGAGCTCGCGACCGGCAAGGAGCACACCATCGACGGCTATGCGGAGCAGGGCGAGATCCTGCTTGGCTATCCGAAGACGCGCGAGGCGATGCGCGCCGGCCTGGCCATGTACTTCGAGACGCTCGACAGCCCCGAGCTGATGGAGGCCGGCGCCAAGATCATCCGCGAGCTCAACTTCGACGGCTTCTTCAGCGTCAACCTGGTCGGCGACTGCGTGATCGAGATCAACCCCCGCATCTCGACCGTGCCCTACCAGGAAGACTTCAACTATCCCTACCTGGCGCTCAAGCGCGCCGTCGGCGAGCTCTCGGCCGACGAGCTCCGCGCCTACTCGTCGCGCATCCGCCCCAGCCGGCGAACCCTCCGCTACTTCGATCAGCTCGGTTGGGACGAGTAGTAGCCTGGTTACGCGAACGCGAAAGCGTTCTTCTCGGCACGAAAGCCGAGAGAAGCCTTCCCGACTCCGGGCGAGGCGATCGGAATCGCGTAACTACGGCTAGTCCGTCGGCGGGTCGAGCACCAGCCGCGCCACCTTGAACACCTCGGCGTACGGGCGGCCGACGGTGACACCGTGCACCTTGGCCAGGCTCCGGATGTAGTCGGGATCGGCGTAGGAACGGTGAGCCTGTGACCTGTACTTGCCCACCGCCTCGACCTTCTTCTCCAGCTCGCTCTCGCCGAAGGTGATGTAGCAGTCATCCGAGAAGCCCGAGGTGTTCCAGGGCAGCAGGTAGCCGAGCATGGTCGTGCGCTTGAAGGCGCGCAGACCCTCCCTTGCGACCGTCTGGTGATCCTGGTGCATGTCGGAGGGCGAGGGCTGGAAGACGACGTCGGGCTTGAACTCCTTCGACTCCTTGACCAGCAGCTCGAGGATCTCCTGGCGATGCTGGGGGAAGGTGCGCACGTCGAAGTCGTGCAAGACGACGTCTTTCACCCCGAGCACCGCGGTCGCCTCGCGCGCCTCGCGCGCCAGCGTGTCGGGCGGGAAGCCCTCGGGCAGCGAGCGGTTGGCGATCGAGAAGGCGATGTAGCGAACGTGGCAACCGGCGGCGGCGAGCCGGACGAGCGTCGCGCCGCAACCCAGCTCACCGTCATCGGTGTGCGGAGAGAGAACCAGAGCGCGCTTCCAGCTGTCGGCTAACACGTCGCCTTTCGAATCGTTGGCCTGACGGTAGACGGTTCGGCTCCGAGCGTACCGCCACGGCACCGGGCAATCCGGCCCGAACTATAACCGCGCCCCGTTTCAGGCAGCGTCGCCGTCGGAGGCGGGAGGTAGCACGGCCGCCGCCTCGGCGGCCAGCTCGCCACAGCTTACGCACACTCCGCCGCGCTCCGAAACGGCGTCGACAAAGCGATAGAAGAGCCGGCCCCAGCCCGGCGCCCCGGCAGAATCGAAGCTCCCCGGATGCCAGAGTAGCGAGAAGGCACCCCCGTTCTCCTGTGCCCAGTCGAGCAGCTCGAGCAGGCGCGGCTCGGCCTGGCGTGCCGAAAGACCCAGATAGCGCTCCTCGGCCAGCGTGGCGTCCATCACCGCCAGCGGTATCTCGATCAGGTCGAAGGCTCGCTCGGTTTGGAAGTTCCAGGGGCGAAACGGCTGCGCGATACCGGCCCGGAAGCCGGGCCGGTCGGGAAAACCGAGCGAGCAGTCGTAGCTGAAGCCGAGCTGCTCGATCGGGCCCAGATTGCGCTGCGGATCGAGGCGCAGGTAGTGAAAGCGGTGCCCTGAGACCTGTCCGGCAAGGTCGCGCAGCCGTTCCGTCTCGAGTGCCAGCTGGGCCGGATCGTCTGCGGCGGTGTAGCTGCCGTGCAGGCCGACCTCGGCGCCGCCGTCCTGCAACGTCTGCACCAATTTCGGGCGCAGCCGGTCGTAGAGCTCGGGGGTGGGCCCATCCTCCGCTCGGCCATGCCCGGCCATGACGAAAAATGTCGAGCCGGCGCCGCGACGCTTGAGCTCGCCCGTGACCCGCTCGAAACACCAGTAGGGGTCGCTGCCGCGCAGCTTGTGCAGCGGGATGGCCGCAAGCGCCCTTGCCTCGCGATAGGCCGCCCGGCCCCGGCCCTTCAGGACGGCGCCCTTCAGCCGCGCCGCCGCGCCCAAAGCGGCTCGCCGCGTCCAGCGCCAGGGAACGTCCACGTCGCTGGAGAGAGCGACTGCGAAGCGAGCGCCGCCCCAGCGGCGCGGCTCCACGCCGAGCTTGCGGCGCAGGCGCTCGAGCGGTGGATCGAGTGGGTCGAGCGAGGAGTACGCGGCCAGAAAGCGCCCGTGCTCGTCGCGACGCCCGTCCAACTCCTCGACCCGGGCCAGATCGAAGAAGGCGCCGGCAAGGGCCGCGGCCGGTTCGTCTCCTTCGGGCCGCCTGCCGCTCGCCAGCTCGGCCCAGGCCCGCTCGTCGTAGGGAACGTCGTCGCCGAAGCCGAGCTCGCTCGCCCCGATCGTGTCGAGCACCCAGCGCGCGCGCCGCTCGATCTCGACCGGGATCAAGACGCTCCTGCTTCCGAGGAGGACGCCCTCTTCGCAGTCGCGGCGGCGGCGTTGTCAGGCTCCTCGACCTCTTCCGCGCCCTTGAGCAGCAGTGCGATCAGGCCGCCGGCGAGTGGCCAGATCAGATACGAGGTCTGGAAAACGCGGGCCAGGAAGAGCAGCAGAAAGACGGAGAGCGTGAACCCGACCGCTCCGTTCCAGAGCGATCGCGAGCGCCGCTGGAGCCAGAGCAACCACGCCGTCAGCGGCAACCAGACCAGCAGTGCCAACGGAATGAACGGGTAGTAGCCCGTGCGGCTCGAGATGACGTGCGCCCGCAGCAGCAGCGCCGAGAAGCCGTAGCCGATGATGCGGTAGGTACCCGTGCCGTACTTGACCGTGTCGGTCCAGAGCGCCCCAGGACCGGCCACGAGAAACGGGACGAGGCCGGCCAGGACAACCGCCGCGAACACGATCAGCGGGACCTTCAGCCGCCGCCACTCCATTTTCCGCAGGAAGATGACGAAGAGGAAAGGCGCCGCGACAAGAGCGAACTGCTTGCATAGGACGGCGCCGCCGAGCAGCGCCGCCGCCCCGCTGAAGCGCGAGCGCGCGGCAAGCCCGAAGGCGCAGACCACGAGCAGCAGGCTGAGCGCGTCGGCGGTTCCAAACCAGGCCGCATGCACGATTAGAGGGTTGGCGGCCAGAAGGACGCCGAGCGCAAGGCGCGGCCCGAGCCGGCCCGGGAAGAGCAGGACGGCCGGGAACATGGCAAGCGCACAGAGCACAACCAGGAAGCGAAAATCGGAGAGCGGCTTGGGCAGAGCTCCCCAGGCCGCCGCGACGATGGCGGCGCCCGGGAAGTAGGCGAAGTGGTGCAGCGCCACCTGCTGCTTTTCGACTCCAGGCTTGACGCTGCCGTCGAGGCTGTAGAAGCGCTCGAGCCCCGAGGACGCATAGTCGTGCCCGTAGAGATTGGAGCCGTGCTGCAGCAGCTTGCCCGCGATCTCGATCTGGTAGGTCGAATCGTTCGTGTAGAACCACGGCGCCGTCGACTGCCGCAAGCCCGCCTGCAACGCCACCCCGGGCAGGAGGAGCGCGCAGAGGACGACCGCGGCGCAGGCGACGGCCCAGCGCAGGCGGAGCCGGCCGGCGGCGAGAAGGACGGCTGCGAGCCCGGCAACCAGAACGCCGGCCAGCATGGCGATCGAGCGCATCAGGCCCAGGTCCCAGCGCCCGTGCGCGGCCGACACGAGCGACGCGAACATCCCGGCGGCGTGAACGTGACCGGTGCGGAAGACCCAGCCGTCCAGGCCGAGCACTGGCAGATTGAGAACAACTACCGCGCCAAGCGCCCCGACCAGAAGCCAGGCGTCACTGCCCGAGAGCACACGGTCCTTTGCCGGATTCAATTGGTGCACCGTCCCATCTTCACAGCCGGCGCCGACGGTAACTCAGCCCTGCGACTTGGTGAACCGGCCGCGATAGACCACGAGCCTTCCGTTAAGCGAGAAGTAGTAGTGACGGCCGGCCGCGATTCCCGGCGAGAACTTGCCCATGCTCACGTGCCACGCGATCTTCCCGTCTGTCGTGCGGGCGGCGTATGTGTCACCTTGCAGCGTCGAGAAGAAGACCAGATTGCCGACGACCAGCGAGGGCGCCAGGATGCGGCCCGAGACGCTCGTTCGCCAGAGAAGCGCGCCGGTCGTAGCCCTGATGGCGCTCAGGCTGCCTGCGAGGTTCCCGACGAAGACGCGACCGTTTGCGACTGCGGGCGTGCCGTAAGTCAGCGTCCCGAGGTTGTAGGTCCATAGAGTGTGACCGCTGGCGGCCGCGAAAGCGATCACCTTGCCCGAGCGAGCGACCGTGAAGATCCTCTTCCCATCCGACGAGGGGCTGGCATAGAAGCTCTCGTATCTGACGAAGTCCCGGCGCACCCACACGGCCCAGATGCGCTGGCCGTTACTGCGCCGCAGGCACGTGACCAGGCCGCCGTAGGTGGTGATGCAGACCTTTCCGCCGACGACAGAGGGGCTGGAGCTGATTCGACCGCCGGTGTTGTAGACCCAAAGCGGCCGCCCTGTGCGCACGTTCAGGGCGTACAGCTTTCCGTCGGCCGCACCGGCGTAGACGGCGCCCCCGACGACGAGAGGCGACGACTCGACCGCCGCGCCCGTCTCGAGTTGCCAGAGCAGGCGGCCATCCGAGCGCCGGTAAGCCGTCACGTTCCCGCCGTGAGTGCTGACGATCAAGCGAGGGCCGGCAATCGCTGGGGTCGAAGCCGTGAATCCGGCGGCCTTGCGCGACCAGATTATGTGGCCGCTCTGGGCATTGAGCGCCAGCGTCCGCCCGTGCTCGAGGTTGACGTAGAGGTACCCGTTGCAGTAACTCGGCGGATATTCGATCTCATCGTGAAACCCGCGTGTCCATACGACCTTGGTCGGTCGCCCAAGGTTCAGATTCGGCCGGGCCAGCGAGCGCAGCGCGTCTCCTCCGAAATTGTTCCAGCACGGCTCGTCAACCTTGGCCTGGAGGGGCTTCTTCGCCGGATGGACAGCTCTCGTCGAGGTGTCGGAGGTCTTGATCGTCACGCTCCCGAGCGAGGTGATCGAACCGGCGGAACCGGGGCTCCGGAAGTGGAGGGCAAGCGCGCCGCCGAGCGCAAAGAGCATCAGCAGTACGGCGATCCCCAGTGGAACGAGAAACCGCTTTTTCCTGACCCAGCTAGGAAGCGTCGGCAAGGCGCCGAGTATAGCGGCGGCGAGCCCGGCTCCCGCGCGGGCCGGCGCGAGTAGAAGTTGACGCCGGAGGACGGTATGTTGCACCCCACGGTGACGAGCGAAGAACGCTCAGGCGGTCGGCTGCGCCGGCGCCGGCGCGGGCGAATCGAGATCCTTCATCCCTACCACGCTCGCCGCCAGCGCAAGAGCTCCCCAGGTAATCGGATCCTCGAAAAAGCCGCTGTAGGAAAGGGAATGCACGAACAGCACCCCGAATACGGCGGCAAGAGAGAGCCCAATCGTCGCATTTCGCTTCCAGGCCTTCCGCAAGGTCACGCAGGCTCCGGCGAGCCAGGCCAGGTAGGCGGCCAGACCGACGATGCCCAGCTCGGCGGCGACGGTCAGCGGCGTCGTGTGCGAGGTGTCTTTCTTGATCGAGCTGAGCGAAGACGACTTGTCCTGAGCCGCGCGCGGCTGCGAGCCGACGCCGACTCCGATCAGCGGGTGGTCGCGAAAGACATCGAGGGTGATCGACGCGAGGTGCGAGCGCCCGCTGGTCAAATGGCGCAGCGAATGACCCTGAACGCCGACGGCCGCGATCCCCACCCCGGCGATCGCCAGCACGGCGGTGCAGATCGCAATCGCCCGACGGGTTCGGCGACCGCCGACGACAAGCGTGATACCGACCGCAACGACGAACAGCGCAACGAGACTCGACTGGGAATACGAGAAGTACAGGGCGACCCAGATGAAGGCGATCAGCGCCGCCGCGAGAGCGAGAAGGCGCCGGCGTTGCCAGATCAGCACCACAAGCACGCTCAGCGCCAGCGCGAGATGCCGCCCGTAGATATTCGGGTCGTAGAAGAGCGAGTTTGTTCTGAAGAAACTGGTGTAGACGTTCGCCACCTCGAGATGGCGATCGAAGAAAATGCGGCGAGCTCCTTCTTCCCACAGGCCGAAGGCCGCGAAAACAACCGCTTCGCCAACTAGAACGATGGCCAAAGCCCGCGGCAGCCACGCTCGATTGGGCTCGTGAACGACGACCGCCACGAGCACCAGGAAGGGGAAGAGAAAAGCGGCGAGCTCTATCGATCCCTCGTGTACGTCCCGCGCCCAGAGCAAGGAGAGCGAGTACAGAAAGATCAAGACAGCGCTCGGAACAGCAAGCGATCGATCGATCGGGCGCACCGGGCCGTTACGTAGCAGTCTCCAGACGAGCGCGAACGCAGCCGCTGCGAGCACCGCGTACAGGGGCAGGAGCAAGTTCGCGTGCTGCGTTCCGAGCGACACGCCGATCCGGAAAGGCGCGGCCAGGAGCAGTAGTAGCGGCGCGACTCCCGGGTAGCGGTTGAACAGAAAGGCGATGCCCAAGACGACGAGCAGCGCCCCGACGAGCGCCGCCGCCCGCGTCGGCGAGGTGACCAGTAGCTTCAGATCACGTCCCGGGACGAGCGCGAACGCCATCCCAACCTCGGCCGCCGCCAACAGGCCCAGGCCCGAGAGAATCATTCGATTTCGACCGAGCAACAGCGGGAAGCAGGCCAGCGCCCCCAGGACTGCGGCCAGATTGGCTAGGTCGACATGAGTATGAGACATAGGCTTGCGCCGCAGACACTAGCGGCTGAAGAAAAGCCGCATGCGCGCCGGCAGCGCCGGTTTAATAGGGCTCACCCGCTCGTCCGCCCGCTCGGTCGTATGCTGGCGCTGTCTATCCAGACGTTTCGCGGGATCTTCAGATGGCCACGAAAGTCCTGATCATCAGCTTCTACTTCCCGCCGGCGGGCGGCGGCGGCGTTCAGCGCTGGCTGAAGCTGGCCGGCTACCTGCCCGGGCAGGGAATCGAAACGCACGTCCTGGCCCCCGACGATTCGCGCTGGCTGCAGAGCGACCCCGAGCTGGAGATTCCGGCCGATGTGCACGTCCACCGCGCTCGCTACGTCGGCCCAAGTGGGATCCGGCCGGGCGAGCAGTTACTTGGGCAAAGCGGATTGCGACGGCTCTGGCGCCGCCTGCTGCTCACGCCGAGGCGCCTGCTCGTTCCCGACGAGAACGTCAGCTGGGTCGCGAGCGCTCTTCCGGCGGCGCGACGAATCGTGAAGCGCGAAGGCATCGACGTCGTAGTCACGACCTCGCCCCCGACTTCGACGCACCTGATTGGCGCGCGCCTGCGCCGCCGCGGTGATCTGCGCTGGATCGCCGACCTGCGCGACTCCGTTGTCGCCAAGTCCGACCGGCATTACGAGCGCGCGCTGGTGCGCCTGAAGGAGAAAGCGAACCGCAGGCTCGCTCGCACCATCGCCCGTCGGGCCGATGCGATCGTTTGCGTCACGCAGACGATCGCCGAGGAGATGACCGCGCTGGGGACACGCGGCGAAACTCTGGTGATACCGAACGGGGCCGATTTCGACGACTTCGCCGCGATCGAGTACGAGCCGGGCGAGCGCTTCCGCATCACGCACACCGGCAACTTCTTCGGCAAGCGAGATCCGCGCCCGTTCCTCAGCGCCCTGGCTCAGATCGACGCGCCGATCACGGCTCGCTTCATCGGCGAGTTCCGCACCGCCGACCGGCTCTGGGCCGAGGAGCTCGGCCTGGGCGAGAAGCTCGAGCTGATCCACTTCCAGCCGCATGCGCAGGCGATCGCCTCGCAGCGGAACTCCGAAGCGCTCCTGCTCTTGATCCCGTTCTCCGCCGGCCGCGGCGTCGATGTCACCTCGGGGAAGATCTACGAGTATCTCGCGGCCAGGCGCCCGATTCTGGCGGCGGTGCCGCCGCAGGGCGCAGCCGCCAGGCTCGTGCGCGACGCCGGCGCCGGCGTCGTCGCCGCACCCGACGACAGCGAGGCGATACAAGCCGCGCTGGAAGAGCTGGTCGAGCGCTGGCGCAAGGGAAAGCTCGCCGACGTCGAGCTCCCGCCGAAGCTCATCAGCGAGATCGACCGCAAGGAGCGGATGCGTGAGATCGCCGAGCTGATCGAGCGGATCGCCGCTCTCTAGGCGCTGCGCTATCGGAACGGTGTTTTCGCGGCAACGTGCCGTATCGGCACGAAGATACGACATTCGAGCGCGTTTTTACTCGATACCGTTCTCCGCCCCGTGGGAGGGTGGGGGGTGGTGGGTGGGTAAAGAGGCGCCCGGGACGAAAGTCTTCGCCCCTTTGAGCACAGCTTTGAGGCGGCGGACTGCCCAGCCTCGCGAAGCGCGCTACAGCCGACCGAAGTTCTTGAGGTAGCGATAGAGGTAAACGAGCGCCGGCTTGAGATCGCGCAGCGAAAGGACCGGCTCGACGAAAGGCGGCCTGGCGATGATCGGGCGCTCTCCTCTCATCAGCGTGATCGCCCACTGCTTGCGCCGCCCCTCGCTCGTGCGCGGCTCGGATGGGCGACCGGTCAGGTCGAGGTAGGCGATGTGGGCCAGATTCACGCCGCAGGCGGCCGCCAGCGTATGCCACATCCACAGCCGTGGATTGATCTCCATCAGCTTGTAGCGACCGTCGCGCGGATCACGCTTGAACTCCACCTGTGAAATGCCGGTATAGGCACAGACCTCCAGCAGGCGCAGCGAGTCCTCGACCAGCTCGGGCAGCCAGAGCGCCTCGCCGTGCCGGCAGCTGCCCACGCCGCGCGGCACCAGCTTGCGGCTGCGCGGGGTCTGGCGCAGCTTGCGTCCGCAGAAGATGCCCAGTGCGCGGCCTTCGCTGCCGAGGTAGCTACCGACGGTGTAGAGCTCCTTGTCGCCACCGGGAACGACCTCCTGCAGCATCGGGGCGTAGGGCGCGGCCATCTCGTAGGCCTCGTCGAGCCCGGCCATCGAGTCGCAGCTAAAGACGCGCCGCCTGGGATAGACCTTGCGGAAGGCGATCGGCTCCGACGGCTTGACGAAGAGAGGGAAGCCGATCTCCTTCGCGGCCTCGCGGGCCTCGGAGGCCGAGCTCGGATAGAGCGTCAGCGGCGCGGCGACATTCGCCTCGGCGGCGCGGGCGAGCTGCCAGCTTTTCTGCTGAAGCAGGTCGAGCTTGGCGGCGTCGGGCGCCGGGCAGAGCAACTTGCCACCGAGCTTGGGCAGCGCGCGGGAGATCGAGGCCAGACCGTCGTCGTGGGTGGCGAGGATCGGCGTCGGCGCGGGCAGTAGCTCGACGAGCTCGGAGAGAAAAGCCGTGAAGCGTTGCTCCTCGGCGTAGGGATCGGGGCAAACGAGAGGCAGGCAGTAGCGCGAGCGAAGCCCGATCGCGAAGGGACGGTGGTCGAGCGCCAGCACCCGCACACCGGCCCGCGCCAGCGACTGGATCGCACCCAGGCCGTTGACCCAGCCGACCTCGAGCACGATCGCCGGCGCCGCCGACGAGCCGTCGAGATAGCGCTCGATGCGCGTGCGTGTCTCCTGATCGATGATCTTCTCGCTCACAGGGGGCGATCGTAGCGGCTGCCGCTGTCACACAAGTCGCTGAGCTCGTCTCGTATCGAGGTACTCGTCTGGCAGGCCAAGGGCTCGTTCTCCCGAAACCAGTTCCAGGGAGTTCAAGATACGATCGATCGCTGGCGCGGCGGTTTCGGCGCCCTTTCTCGATGTCTGCGATGAATCAAATAGCGACGAATCTCATGCGGAGATGAGCCTCCGGTGATTCGAAAGCAGATGGGCCGCCTCGCGCAGCAGTCCCTGGTCTACGGGATCGGGGGCGTGGTCTCGCGCCTGGTCGCCATCGGCCTGATTCCCATCTACACGAGGGACCTCCACAAGGGCGGATACGGGACAGTCGCGATTCTCCTCTCCGGCGAGGCGCTGATGGTCATCGCCCTGCGGGCGGGCGTCCAGAACGCCTTCTTCCGCTTCTACTACCTGACCTCCGACCCGATCAAGAGACGGACCGTCGTACGCACCGCCTTCTGGTACACGATGACCGCCGCGACTGTCGGGCTAGCGCTCGGGCTCGTCTTCGCGCCCGAGATAGCGAGCGCCCTCGGGTTGAGCGGGCACACCAACCTCGTTCGGGTGACCGCCGTATTTCTCTGGGGCGACATGAACTACGAGCAGCAGGCCTCGATCTTCCGCGCCGAGCAGCGTTCGACCTCGTACGCGATCGCCAGCGTCAGCAACGTCTTGATCACCATCTGCGCGACGGTACTGCTCGTCGTCGTCTTAAAGCTGGGGCCGATGGGCATGATCGTGGGCAATTTCACCGGCACCCTGTGTGTATACGTGGTGCTCCTTCTCTACCGCGCCCGCCTACTCGGCTTCGAGTTCGACCGGCGCCTCTACCTGGCCATGGAGCACTTCGGCTTGCCGCTGCTCCCGTCGGCGCTCGCACTCTGGGCGACCAAGTTCTCCGATCGCCTCTTTCTCAATCACTACTTCGACACCAAAACGGTCGGCGTCTACTCCCTTGGCGTTCAGATCGCCTCGGCGCTGGTTCTCCTGATCACCGCCTTCCAGCTCGCCTGGCCCGCCTTCGCCTACGCGATCGAAGACGACGACGAGGCTCGCCACACCTATGCATACGTGCTGACGTACTACCTCTTCTTGATGACCTGGGCGGCCGTCGGACTCTCGCTGCTCGCGCCCTTCTTGGCCCATTTCCTCGCACCGACTTGGCACGGGCGGTCGAGCGCCAACGTCATACCGCTACTCGCCTTCGGCAACGTGATCTTCGCCGGCTACTCCGCGATGACGATCGGCATCGGCCGCGCGCGCAAAACAGGCGCGAACTGGATCATCACCGGCGTGGGAGCGCTAGTCGACGTTGTCCTGAACATCGTGCTCATTCCGCGCATCGGAATCTCAGGCGCCGCAATAGCTCTACTCGTCGCGTACGCGACGATGTTCCTCGGGATCAGCTGGCGTGCGCAGCACGTCTTCTTCGTCCCGTACCAGTGGCGCCGAATAGTGACGCTGCTCAGCGTCGGAGCCGCGCTGAGCGTGGCCGGTGGGGTCTTTTCGATCCCGACCCCGCTCGCTCTCGTTCTCGCGATCGCCTATCCCCTCGTCCTCTTCGTCTTCGGTTTTTACCTCGCTCCCGAGCGCAGGCAGATGGCCGCGCTTGCTCGCCGCGCTCTGCGCTTGCAACACAGCTGACGTATCGACCGTGCCCGCCCTCAGCGAGCGATGACCAGCGCCCTTGCTCGATACGGGCCGGAGCGAACGACCACCCGGTAGCGACCCGGCGTCGAAGGAGCGCGCAAAACCAGCGAACGGCCCGAGGTCAGCCCGTACGTTCCGTTGAAATGCCAGCGTACGGAGACCCGGTCGGTTGAGATTTTGAGCCGGAACATATTTCCGGCGCTCACTCGGATGCGGCCCGGCCGTAAATTCAGGATGCGGAGGCGAATGGGGATCGGCTCGCTCGCGCCCGATTCGTTCCCGACGTGATCGACGGCCTTCAGCGTCAATTCGTGCCAGCCCTTGAGAACGCGTCCGTCGGCCATTCCCTTCCAGTCGAACTTGCCCGGCTTGCCCGCTCGCTCCTTCGTTTGCTCGACCAGCTTCCCGTCGACGAAGAGGAGGATGCGAGCTCGCTCGTTCAGGTGGTATCTGATGTGGACGGCGTCCTTGTTGCCATCGCCGTCCGGCGAGATGGTGTGTGAGCTCACGGAGATGTTGGTTAGTTTGGGCGCCTGAGTGTCGAGCTGGATGATGTTCGGGAGCATGGTGGTCAGTCGCTCGTTTACGAGGTACACCCGCACTCGATAGATACCGTCAGGTAGAAGTCGACCGGTGTTGTCGCGCCCATCCCAGACCACGTGGAGCGGGCCCGGCGGCTTATACGCGGCGCCGAGGAGCTGCCGAACCACGTGCTCCGGCGGCACGGTGATCGAGAGGGTCACCCGCTCGTTTCGGCGCAACGAGAATTCGATTCTCGCCTTCGACGTGTTACAGCGGCAGGTGGGTGAGAACTCCTTCGTAACGCGGGTGCTCGTGATGGTCGGCGGCTCGAGCTTCAGCTGTTCGGTCACCACGAAGGCGACGCCGGTCGCCACCATCAAGAGCGTGACGAGGATCGGTGGGCCGAAGCGAGTAAACACGGGCGAAGGGAGTTTACGTGCCGCTCAGAGTCACGTGCCCTGCGAGCGGTGAGAGTCTCGACAGCGTTATTACCTTGTGGTAAGGTAAGGATCGCTTTCGAGCTGCCGCCAAAGTGACCTCAACCACCGCCACAATCCTCGTCTGCGAGGACGATCCGAGCCTTCGCCTTCTGTTTCGGCTGACGCTCGAGCCGCATGGCTACAAGGTCGTCGAGGCCGGTGACGGTCGCTCGGCAATCGAGTTGGCGCGTAGCGCAGAGCCCGATCTGGCGATCATCGATATGGGCCTGCCCGACTGCAGCGGCATCGAAGTCGCGCGGGCGATCAGGGAGACGCCCGCGCTCGAGAAGACGCCGATCTTGATGGCGACGGGGAGCATGCAGCCGGGCGACCGGCTAACGGCCGAGGATGCCGGGGTAGACGCCTTCCTCTACAAGCCCTTCAACATGATCAGGCTGATCACGGAGATTCAGCGACTACTGGGGAAGCGAGAGACCGTCGATATCGGCCTCTCGCTTCGGCGTCTGCACTGATTGTGAGTGCGTCTGCTCAACCGAGCGGCGCTGCTGCGCTGCACTGCTCGCAGTGCTGCTCGAACGGTGTCCCGTGAACGCAGAGCGGCAACGGGATCGACCAGGCGTGTAGACGAGTTGCCGTGTCAACCATCCGTGCCGTCACTGCCGATCTGGTCCCCTTGATCGGAGCGGCGTACTTCAGCGGTTCTGTCATGAGGAGGCTCATGCGGGGAGCTTCTCCTTGGGGGGCTTAGATTTTCTCAGAGCCAAAGCGACTTGGCTCACTACGAAAACTATGCCCTCTGAAAACGTTTTCCTAGAGCCAAATCGGGGATTGAGATCCCCCATAAGGGGGTCAAGTTCGAAGTCGTCTCCCGAGTTAACCGGTTTCTGGCGAAGCGCTGACGTAACCGAAAGGCGGGCGTTCGACCGGCTCGAAATACTTGCAGTTTCGGGACTCTATTTTTCGTCGCACCTGCCGAAAATGAGGGTGCGGCGTATTTCATGCGGCGCTAATCCGGGAGGGCCGACAGATGATGATGTGGGTAATCGCGGCGGCAATGACTTTCGTCGCCCTAGGTTTCATTGCGGTGGAGTACCGACCACACCACTTCCGACTGCACCACCGCTGATCGTCGAGGCCTCGCCGGGAAGTGCAAGCGGCGAGGCAACCGCGATCGCCAGGAAGCTCCAAGTCATCGGATCCTCGAAAAAGTCCGCATAGAAGAGGCTGTGGACGGCGATCGCGGTCAGCGACAGTGCGCACACGAGCTGGACGCGACCCGGGAAGGTCGGTCCGGCGCGGCGGAAGGTGACGAGCAGCGAGGCCGCGAGCAGCCAGAGGAAGAGCACGAACCCAACCAGCCCCTCTTCCGCGGCGACGGTCACGGGCGTGGTGTGCGAGGCCGCCTTGCGCAGGTCGCGCCCGGACAACCCGGTGAGATCGGCGTAGGCCCGCCTGAAGCCGCCGATACCGACTCCTACGACCGGGTGGTGAACGGCGATTCGTATCCCATGCTCAACGAGGGTCGAGCGAGCCGAGGTGATGCTGTTGAGATTGCTCTTCGACCCGTCGAGCATCTTCGCTCGGGCCTGCGGCGCCAACAAGGCGACCGGCACGATCAGCATCGCCATGAGCACGAGCGGAGTCGCTGCGCGCCGGTGCCAGGAGACGAGAGCTGCGGCCACAACTCCCACCACGAGAGCCGTAAAGCTCGACTGCGAATAGGAGAGAAAGAGCCCGACCCAGAGCGCACCGATCGCGCAGGTCAAGAGGGCGAGCCAGGGGCGGCCGACGCGCGTGACCACGAGCGCGAGACAGGCCAGTATGGCCAGAACGAGAAAGCGCCCGTAGATGGACGGATCCCAGAACACCGAGTTGACCCGGAAAAACGGCCGGTAGGCATTCGAGTTGATGACCTTCGGGTTCCAGTAGAGCTGCCCCGTCTCGTGCTGATAGGCGCCGATGAGCGCGAACACGAGGGCCATCGAGACGAGCTGCAGGAGTAGGCCCTGAAGCAGCCGCCGCGACCAGCGCAAGCGGGCCAGCGCGAGCGCGAGAAAGGTGAAGGGCAGAAGGGCGGCATCGAGCTCGGTCGCGCCTCTTCGGACGTCGATGCTCCAGAGAAGCGAGAGAGCACTCCAGACGACGAAGCCCGCCACGGGCCAGGCGAGCGGCCCCAGCTCTCGTGACCGCCTGTCGCCCCGGTAGGTCTCCAGCGCCAGCACGAGAGTCGCCGCCGTGATGACCACGTAAAGGAGAATGAACGAGCTGTAGTTCGAGTTGCTCAGCGTGAAAGGAAGGCGGGCCGGGACACAGGCCAATGCGAGAACCGGCAGCAGCCACGGCCAGCGCCGCAGTACGACGATGAGAACCGAGGCGCTCACCAGCACGGTCACGACGGTGATCGCCAGCGAGGCAGGGCCGACGCGCGGCGCGAACGTAGCCGCCGCGAGCATGCCCCCGCCGGCTGCCAGCGCGAGCCCGCCGAGACGCACCCATCGGTCGTGAGCGAGAAGTAGCCCGACTAACCCGAGTGCCGCAAGCGGGCCACCGATTTGTGCGAGCGCATCCACGATCCTCCGGTCAACTTCCAGCTCGCGGCGCTATGCGAGGCGGCCGGTACCGCGTATTGCAGGGTAAAACCGTCAAAGCCGAGCGAGTTTACAGAACTGGGTCGGCAGGGCGGCGAGAGAGCCCCCGGTACTCAGGCGCCGAATCATGTACGCCCGGAAAACGAAGCGGGCCGGGCGATCGAGTGATCCCCGATCGTCCGGCCCGCGCCACTGCCATGAAGACGGCTGCCGATCCCCACGCGAGCGAGGCGGCGCCGTCGGCCGGCGGCTATTTCTCTCCCAGAACCGCCTTCAGCGTGTCGGAGCGAAGTCCGAGACGAAGCGCCTCCAGACCCAGTGCCTCCTCGGGCGGGATGTTGCCGAGGTTCACCTCGGGCCCGTAGTGAGCGATCATCCAGGATTGAGCAGCCTTGAGCGGCGCCTCGAAGATGAGATCGTTGATGGGAATGTCGTGCGCGATCTCCTCGATGAGCCCTTCGCGCATCTCGCCCGACGGCCGGAAGATGCCGGCGGTGCCGCCCTCTCTTCCTTCCGTGATCACCTTCCAGGAACCGGCCTCGAGCTCTTCCTTGATCCAGTTCACCCACTCGTAAGGCGCGAACACGACCTCCGCGTCCTTGGAGCCGACTTCGGACAGGACGGTGAAGTCGCGCGCAAAGTCGGCGATCAGCTCGAGCTTGCGCTCACGCGGGAGGTCGATTGTGCCGTCGGAGATCTCGACGTGAGTCAAGCCGTTGGCCGACATCCACTTTTTGTATCCGTCGAGTTTTCCCAGGGTGTAGGAGACCTCGAACAGTGTCCCCCCACAGACGACCGGCGTCGCGAGCGATCGGTACAGGGAGATCTTCTCCTTGAGGTTGCAGGTGATGTAGGAGGAGCCCCAGCCGAGCTTCGCCACGTCGATGTAATCGCCGGCGACCTCGTAGAGGCCCTCGATGGCGGCGATGGTCAAGCCCTTGTCGAAGATATGCGTGATTCCCTGAGCGCGCGGCTTGGCGCTGCGAGGCGGTAGTGCGAGGAATCCGTCAGAGGCTGACATAGATGTTCTCCAATCGTTTACGGGCGGTTTCCCGCAGGTCGTGATGGGTGGATTCTCCATGACTGTCGGAGTCGACGGCGAGGGGATACGAATCGCTTGACCGACCCGCGGTAAGGCACTCGAGCGTGAGCCGACGATAGAGCACTAGTCCTAGTCCTCGCCCTCGTCCTCGTCGGCTTGCTCCCGAGCCTCGTCAGCGGCGCGAGCGAGCGTCAGCGCCAGCTCCTCGGCGATCGCCGGATCCATGCAGATCTTCAGCTCCCCGTCCATCTGATGCGCGAGCGCCAGCGACACCCAGCCGCCCTCGACCGCGCGGGCGACGGCGAGAACCAGATCGCCGGTATCGAGACTCTCGAAGCGAAGCATGCCTTCGTCCGACCCGTTCCCGTTGTTATCAAGAGTGATGTCGTTCATCGGCGCCTCGACTCAGAGTAACGAGGATAGCCCCAGCGACCGATTGCCTACCAGTTAACAGGCGTTATTCGTCGGATCCCGAGCTCTGATCGGCAATGTGCATTCCCGCCACCGCGGAGCCGCGACAGACACCCCGGTCGCGACTCCGCTGAGGAACCGCTCAGTCGGCGGCGGGGACCAACTCGGGCCGCAGGCCGGGCGCTTCGTGGCGCCCGAAGCGAGTGGCCGGCATCCACTCCAGCCAGCGGGGCAGGTACCAGTTCCAGCGGCCGAGCAGCTTCATCGTCGAGGGCAGGAGCACGCCGCGGATGATCGTGGCGCCGACGAGCACCGCTACGGCCGGGCCGACACCGGGCTCCTTCATCTCGACCAGCCGAAACCAGTTCCGCGCGCTCCAACCGCCGACGCGCCCCGCGAGCCAGATGCGCGGCGGAACGAGGTAGACCCGCAAACGACGGTTCGGCGAGCCGGCCGATCAGCTGCGCGAGGGCCGTTCGAGCGCGCCCATAGCCGCGGTCACTGAGAGCAACTGGCCGATGTCACTACAGGCCGTCACACTCACCTTTGGGCCCCCACAACTCGAAAACGATGGAAGATAGCGTCATGAAACGATTTCGAAAAAAGGTCGAGGCGCTCGCGCACGACTTGCCTGTCGTAAATCCCGGCGCAAGCGAATTCGAGGTAAACCGCTGGCTCGTTGCCGATTTCATCGTGGAGCGGTTACTCCCGATCGTCGGCACGCACCCGTTCCCACTTGCGGAGCTCGAGTTGATGACCTCGACGGTCTGCCGATTCCAGCCTACGCACATCTTCGAATGGGGAACTCACGTCGGTAAATCGGCTCGGGTCTTCTACGAGACGTCTACGTTCTACGACCTGGGTACGGAAATCCACTCGGTCGATCTACCGGACGACGTCGGCCATGTAGAGCACCCGGGCGATACGCGCGGAGAGTATGTGAGGCAGACGCCCGTTCACCTTCATCAAGGCGACGGCCTCGATACATCGTTGGCGATTCTCGCAAGCGCCGAGGCTCCGGTGACGGCGGTGTTCTTCGTGGACGGAGATCATTCCTACGACTCCGTGAGACGAGAGCTCGAGGGGATCATCGAGAGCGTGGAGCACCCGGTCGTGCTCTTACACGACACCTTCTACCAATCCAGCGACTCGGGCTACAACACGGGCCCATACCGAGCGATCCGAGATCTGCTTCGGCAGCGAGGCAGCGCGTACAAGACAATCGACACGAAGACCGGTCTTCCGGGCATGACCCTCGTCTTTCACGAGAAGGCGCTGTAAGTCGCGGAGATCGAGGAGGCGATCTCACGCTACGCCCGAACGGCAACGCGAGGCGGCACGGCGATCTTCAATCCGCGCGGAGGAAAGCGAGCACGGCAAGCACGCGCCGGTGTTGCTCGGGCGAAGCCGGCAGGCGCAGCTTGGCGAAGATGCTCGTCACGTGCTTCTCGACGGCGCGCGCGGTGACGACGAGGCGGGCGGCGATCGCCGCGTTGCTCAGGCCCTCCGCCATCAGCGAGAGCACCTCCCGCTCGCGCGGCGTCAGATCGGAGATCGGGTCGTGCTGCCGGCGCCTGCCGACCAGGCGCGAGACGATCTCGGGGTCGAGCGCGGAGCCTCCTTCGCCGACGCGGCGCACGGCCGAGAGGAACTGCTCGACGTCCGAGACGCGGTCCTTGAGCAGGTAGCCAACCCCCTCGGCGCTCTCGGCAAGAAGCTCCAGCGCGTATTCCGACTCCAAGTAGGCAGAGAGGACTAGCACGCCGGTCTGCGGCAGCTCGTGGCGAATCTGCTTGGCGGCGCGCAGGCCTTCGTCGGTTTGGGTCGGCGGCATGCGAATGTCGATCACCGCGACGTCGGGGTGGTAGCTGCGCACCTTCAAGATCAGCTCCTCGGCATTCCCGGCCTGGCCGACCACTTCGAAGCCCGCCTCGTCGAGAAGATGAGCCATTCCCTCTCGCAAGAGAACCGAGTCCTCGGCGATTACGACGCGCACGCGATCACCACCCTCGAATCGAGCCTTCGCCGAGCGGTCGGGCAGTCTCCAGCGTAGCGAGGCTCGAGCCCGTTATCGACCCGGCTCATTTCGCGTAGACGGCGATCGCCGCACCCGAGAGATCGCTCTTGGGCACAAAGCCACGCGCCCCACTCTCGCTGATGGACTCGCCGTAGTCGGCCGCGTCGCGCGAAGAGGTGAGAACGATCACCGCGTTTTCGCCGCGCCGCTGAAGCTCTCTGGCGACCACGAACCCGTCGATGTCGGGAAGCTGGATGTCGAGCAGCACGAGATCGGGCGAGAGCTCACCGGTCAGCTCCAGCGCCTCGCGGCCGTTCGCCGCCTCGCCCACGACGACGAGGCCGTCGGCCTCGAGCAGATGCCGGGCGCTGGTGCGAAAGGCTTTGTGATCGTCGACTATCAGAACGGTGGTCACAGGCTCATCGTGGCACATGCGGCCGCTTTCACCGGTACGGCCATCCACACAGTTGAGGGGCGGTTTGGGTGATTCGGGCTCAGCAGAGCTCGCTTCAATTGATGACCCGCCGCTGAGCGCGGTCAGGCGGTGGAGCGCTTCATTTGGAACGAGCTCTTAAGAAAGGCGCTCACGTGAAAAAGCTAGAAACGCCTCGGCGGCCCGTGTCAGCGAGCGCCCGCTGGCCTGCACGATCGAAATCTCGCGCGCGGGATCGAGGCCTTCGACGCGGGCGCTGGCGAGTTGCCCCGCCGCCAGCTCGCTCTCCAGCGCCGAATGCGCGATGAAGGCGACGCCGTAACCGGCCAGCACCGCCGAGCGCACCGATTCCTGTAGCCCGAGCTCGAGCTGAATGTTGAGATCGCGCATGCGAACACCGCGCGGGCGCAGCTCGTCCTCGAGCAGGTGCCGCAGGCCCGCGCCTTCCTGCATCACTATCAGCGGCTCGCGGCACAGCTCGTCGAGCGTGATCGTGCGATTGGCGAATCGGTGCTCGGGCTTGCAGGCCAGCACGACGTCGTCGCGGAAGAAGGGCTCGAAGACGACGCCGCGGTGCTTGCGCGCCGCCCCGACCACGCCCAGCTCGAGCTCGCGCTCAGCCACCCGCTCGACAACGGTCTGGGTATCGAAGACGGAGAGTGAGATCGAGACAGCCGGTGATTGGCGCTGAAACTCGCAGAGCAGAAGCGGCACGACTCGCTCGCCCGGCCCGGTCGAAGAGCCGATCTCGAGCCGACCGCGCAGCTCGCCTTCCTCCACGCTGGCCACCTCGTTTTGCAGCTGCTCCTCGAGCATGATCAAGCGCTGGGCGCCGCGGTAGAGGCGCTGCCCGGCCTCCGTCGGCTCGACGCGACGGCCCGAGCGGTCGAGTAGGCGGAGCCCGAACCTCTCCTCGAGCGCCCTTATCTGCATGCTGACGGCGGGCTGAGTCACGCCCAGCCGCTCGGCGGCCTGCGAGAAGCTGTGCAATTCGACGACGGCGCAGAAGGCGGCCAGCTGACGCGTGTCCATAAAGACATTCTATGACGCGTAGAAGATCTATCAGTCCTCAACGCGTTCCAACCGAAGGACGGTTATCCTCGAATCGTGGAGCAAGGGACCCTCGCGACGCGCTACTCCCAGCTGGCAGAGGAGTCGCCGGACAGGCGCGGAGTCGATCTAGCTCTGCGTTTCCTAGACATCCTCTTCTCCGCCTCCTTCCTGCTCGTCTCGCTGCCGATCACGGTGCTGGTGGTGCCGATCATCCTGCTCACCAGCGGGACGCCGATCTTCTACCGGGGCGAGCGTGTTGGGCGCTCGGGTCGCGTCTTCTTGATGCTCAAGTTCCGCACACTTCGGCGCGGTGCCGAAAGCCGGCTCGGGCCCTACCTCGGCTCGGAGCTGGTCGCGCGCACGCGCGCCGAGTACACGCCGATCGGCCGCTGGCTCAGGGCCACCCAGCTCGATGAGATTCCGCAGTTGTTGAACGTGCTCCGGGGTGACATGAGCCTGGTCGGGCCGCGGCCGATCCGGCCGCGCTTCTTCGAGGAGCTGGCCGAGGATATTCCGTCCTACTGGCAGCGCCTAGTCGTCCGCCCGGGACTGACCGGTTTCGCCCAGGTGCGCAAGGGCTACGAGACCTCCTGGGCCGAGAAGCTCGCCCACGACCTGGAGTACATCGCCGATCGCTCGGTCAGGCTCTACCTGCGCACGCTCGTGGCGACCGGCTGGCGCGTGCTCAGGCAGTCGCTGCGCGGCCTGGTTCGGCCGCGCAAGTAGAGATCCAAACTAGACTCCCTCCCCGTGTGCGGGATCTGTGGAATCGTCTCAACGAGGCGAGGTGTCGATCCGGACGAGCTGGCGGCGATGAACGCCAAGCTCGCGCACCGCGGCCCCGATAGCGAGGGAGCCTTCCTCGACGGCGGCGTCGGTATCGCGGCGCGGCGCCTCTCGATCATCGACCTGAACACGGGCGATCAGCCGCTGGCGAACGAGGACGGTAGCGTGCGGGTCGCGCAGAACGGCGAGATCTACAACTACCGCGAGCTCCGCGATGAGCTTGCGAGCAAGGGCCACCGCTTCGCGAGCCACGGCGACACCGAGGTGATCGCCCACCTTTATGAGGAGTACGGGCTCGATTTCGCCACCCGCTTGCGCGGGATGTTCGCCGTCGCGATCTGGGATGCGCGCGAACAGCAGCTCGTTTTGGCGCGAGACCGCTTCGGCATCAAGCCGCTCTACTACCGCGAAGAGGACCGCGAACTGCGCTTCGCCTCCGAGCTGCGCGCCCTGCCGCGCGGCGAGGTCGATCCCGAGGCGCTGGAGGCCTACCTGGCCTTCAACTTCGTGCCCGCTCCCTACTCGATCTTCCAGGAGACTTTCAAGCTTCCGCCCGGGCACCTGCTCGTCTGGAAGGAAGGCAAGGCAAGGCTCGATCGCTTTGCCCGCCCCCAGCCAGCTGACGCGGATGACCTGCGCAAGGAGCCGGCCGAGACGCTGGCCGAGGAGTTGCGCGCGCGCATGCGCGACTCGGTTCGCGCCCACCTGGTCAGCGACGTGCCGGTCGGCGTCTTCCTCTCCGGCGGCGTCGATTCCTCGCTGCTGGCCGCGCTCGCCGCCGAGGAGTCGACTAAGCCTCTGCGCACCTTCACGATCGGCTTCGAGGAGCGCTCCTTCGACGAGACGGCCGGCGCGCGCAAGGTCGCCGAGCGCTACGGCACCAACCACCGCGAGCTCGTTCTGAGGCCCGAGCCGGAACTGCTCCTGCGCGCCCTGGCGGAGGTCTTCGACGAGCCCTTCGCCGATTCGTCGGCCCTGCCCACCTACCTCGTCTCGCAACTTGCGGCCGAGGACGTGAAGGTCTGCCTCTCGGGCGAAGGCGGCGACGAGCTGTTCGGCGGCTACTACACCTACTCGGCCGACCTCCTTGCCGCGCGGTTCGGCCCGATCGCCCGTCTCGCGCGCCCCTTCGCCGAGCTGCTGCCCAGCTCAAACGCCCGCATCAGCTTCGACTACAAGGCCAAGCGCTTCACCCGCGCCGCGCACCTGCCGCCGCTGGAGCGCCATCACGGCTGGAAGGAGATCTTCACGCCCGAGCTCAGGACCGAGCTGCGCAGTCGCCGCAGCGACTTCGATCCGGTAGAGCTGCTGCGCGAGCGCTACGCCGAGACCGAGCAGGCCGAGCCGCTCGCGCGCCTGCAGGATGTCGATCTCGGCATCCCGCTGGTCGACGACCTGCTGGTCAAGACCGATCGCTCCTCGATGGCTCACTCGCTGGAGGCGCGCGTCCCCTTCCTCGATACCGTGGTCACAAGCCTCGCGTTGGCGCTGCCGCGCCGGCTCAAAGTCTCGGGCTTGAAGAAGAAGATCTTGCTGCGGCGGGCCGCCGAGCCGCTACTACCGCGCGAGGTCGTGCATGGAAAGAAGCGCGGCTTCTCGATTCCGGCCGCGGCCTGGTTGCGCGGCGAGCTGGAGCCGTTCGCCCGCGAGGTGCTCGCGCCGGAGGTGCTGCGCCGACAGGGCTTCTTCGCGCCCGAAGTCGTCGCCGGCCTGTTCGAGCGCCACGTCGCCCGCAAGGAGGACCTCTCGCGTCAGCTCTGGGGCCTGCTCGCATTCACACTCTGGTACGAGGGGCACGTCGAGCACGAGCCCGGCCCTTTGCCCTCGGCGCGATTGCGGGCGATGGTAGCGTGAGCCGGCAATGAGAGTCTGGATCGACATGACGGCGCCGGCGCACGTGCTCGTGTACCGGCCGCTGATGGAGCTTCTGCGCGAGCAGGGCGCGGAGATTGAGCTGACCGCGCGCGACTACGCGCAAACACTGCAACTGCTCGAGCTGCACGGGATGGAGGCCGAGGTGATCGGGCACCACGGCGGGCGCTCGCGGCTCGGCAAGGCGCGCTCGCTCTTCTCGCGCCTACACGGCCTGCGCCGCTGGGCCAAGGGTCGCAACTTCGACATCGCGCTGGCGCACGGCTCGCACGAGCTGACCATCACAGCGCGCCGGCTTGGCATACCCAGCTCGACCACTTTCGACTACGAGTGGGCCACTCTGCAGCACCAGCTCGGCTGCCGCGCCGCGACGCGAGTCGTCATTCCCGAGTCGATCCCGCCCGAGCGAATGGAGCGCTACGGCGTGCGCCCGCCCAAGCTGCGCCGCTACCCGGGCCTGAAGGAGGAGTACTACCTGTCCGACTTCCAGCCCGATCGGTCGGTCGCGGACGCGCTCGGGATCGACGAAAAGCGTGTGCTCGTCATCGTCCGCACGCCGCCGGATGTCTCGCTCTACCACCGCGCCTCGAATCCGCTCTTTCCGCGCGTGCTCGACCATCTCGGGCGCCACCCCGAGGTGCAGGCTGTCGTCATCCCGCGCACCGACGAGCAGCGCGTCTACGTTCGCAGCCTCGAGCTGCCCTCGCTGATCGTTCCCGACGGCGCCGTCGACGCGCAGAGCCTGATCGCCCTCTCCGACCTGGTCGTCTCGGCCGGCGGAACGATGAACCGCGAGGCGGCGGCGCTGGGCGTGCCCGTTTACACGACCTTCGGCGGCAGGCTCGGCGGCGTGGACGAATGGCTGATGCGGGAGGGCCGGCTCGTCCCACTGACCGACCCACGCGCGCTCGAGCTGCGCAAGCGCGACCCCGGCGAGGGCAAGCAGGTGCGGCGCGATCCGAAGCTGATGCTCGAGCTGCTGATGTCGGCGCTCGAGAAGGCCGCCTAGGAGCTCGCCCGCTTCAGTTGATGCCCTGTCGACCGGGTGCGATCGGTGGATGCGATGCTACGACGCAGTGCGCCTCCGAGCGTGCCCAGGCTAGCGGCTGCTGTTCAGGATCTCGGAGAAGCGTATCGAGGTCACGATGTCGTCCGGCGCCACCTCGCGGTTGTAGAGCTGGCTTAGGAACTCGACCAGCTCTTCGGTGCGACGCAGTTCCGGATTGTCGTGTTCGATCTCGCGCGGCGACAGGTCACGTAGCCGCTTGACGTCGATCTTGTCGATAACCGCGTCGAAGACCTTCTCGCGCGGGCTGAAGCGAGCGCCACAGAGCACCTGCACGATATCGCCCTTCTTGTATTTGTCGGACTTGTCGCCCAGGCGAATGGTCGCCGACTTGCGATGATTAATCAGCTGGTCGGCAACGAGCGGAGAGTAGAAGTTGAGCGCGTGCATGGTCGGCAGTCGCTGCATCATAAAACCAGACGGTAGGAAAAGGCCAGCTTTCGCAGGGAGAAGGCACCTTTCGTGACGCCGGAAGCTTTGAGGAGAGAGAACCGAAGCGTCCATCGAGGAGCTGGATCTTAGTGTCCGACACTTAGATTCCTTGCGCTGGGAGGAGCGCGTCGCTAGACTCGATATCGGCACTCCTATGGAGAGAGTGCCAAAGCTATCTGGAATCCAAGAACCAGCTCACTACAGGAGGGCGTACATGAATCTCCAGCCCCTGGGTGACCGCCTTATCGTGGAGGTCCTCGAAGAGGAACAGACCACGGTCAGCGGCATCGTTCTACCCGACACTGCCAAGGAGAAGCCGCAGCGCGGACGCGTAGTCGCGGCCGGTCCGGGCAGTCGCAACGACGCAGGCGAGCGCGTGCCGCTCGACCTCGCCGACGGCGACACGATCATCTTTTCAAAATACGGCGGCACCGAGATCAAGGTCGACGGCACCGAGTACCTGATTTTGCGCGAGTCCGACGTGCTGGCGAAAGTCGTCGGCAAGCCCGCCGCGAAAAGCGCGAAGAAGAAGGGATAACGAATGGCTCACAAAGATCTGAAGTTCAATGAGGAGGCACGTCGGGCGCTCGAGCGCGGCGTCAACACCCTCGCCGACGCGGTGAAGGTGACGCTCGGCCCCAAGGGCCGCTACGTGGTGCTGGACAAGAAGTTCGGCGCCCCCACGATCACCAACGACGGCGTCACGATCGCCCGTGAGATCGAGCTCGAAGACCCGTTCGAGAACCAGGGCGCGCAACTCGTGCGCGAAGTCGCCACGGCCACCAACGACGTCGCCGGTGACGGCACCACGACGGCGACCGTGCTAGCTCAGGCGATCGTGCGCGAGGGCCTGAAGAACGTGGCCGCCGGTGCCAACCCGATGGCGCTCAAGCGCGGCATCGAGAAGGCCGTCGACGCGGTCGTCGAAGATCTCAAGGCGCAGTCCAAGGAGATCTCGGGCAAGGAAGACATCGCCCGCGTGGCCACCATCTCGGCCCGCGAGCGCGAGATCGGCGACGTGATCGCCGACGCGATCGAGAAGGTCGGCAAGGACGGCGTGGTCAACGTCGAGGAGGGTCAGACCTTCGGGCTCGAGCTCGAGTTCACCGAGGGCATGCAGTTCGACAAGGGCTACCTGTCGCCGTACATGATCTCGGACGCCGAGCGCATGGAAGCGGTGCTCGAAGATCCGTACATCCTGGTCGCCAATCAGAAGATCGGCGCCGTCAAGGATCTCCTGCCCGTGCTGGAGCAGGTCATCCAGGCCGGTCGGCCGCTGCTGATCGTGGCCGAGGACGTGGAGGGCGAAGCGCTCGCCACGATCATCGTCAACAAGCTGCGCGGAACCTTCACCGCCGTCGCCGTCAAGGCGCCGGGCTTCGGCGATCGCCGCAAGCGGATGCTCGAGGACATCGCGATCCTCACCGGCGCCGAGGTGATCACCGAGGAGATGGGCCTCAAGCTCGAGAACACGAAGATCTCGCAGCTCGGCCACGCTCGCAAGGTTGTCGTCGACAAGGACGACACGACGATCATCGACGGAGGTGGCGAGTCGGACGCGATCAAGGGCCGGATCAAGCAGCTCAAGGCCGAGATCGAGAACACCGACTCCGACTTCGACCGCGAGAAACTGCAGGAGCGGCTGGCCAAGCTGGCCGGCGGCGTCGCAGTGGTCAAGGTCGGCGCAGCCACCGAGACCGAGATGAAAGAGAAGAAGCACCGCGTCGAGGACGCGCTGCAAGCCACCCGCGCGGCCCTCGAGGAGGGCATCGTGCCGGGCGGCGGCGTCGCACTGCTCAACGCCGTCGAGGCGATCAAGCTCGACGACTTCGCGAGCGACGAGCGCACGGGCGCCGCGATCATCGTGCGGGCGCTCGAGGAGCCGCTTCGTCAGCTGGCCGAGAACGGCGGCTTCGAGGGCTCGGTCGTGGTCAATCAGGTTCGCTCGGCCGCCAAGGGCCAGGGCCTGAACGTCGACGACGGCGAGATGGAAGACCTGGTCAAGGTCGGCATCATCGACCCGACCATGGTCACCCGCTCGGCGCTGCAGAACGCAGCCTCGATCGCCAAGAACATCCTCACCACCGAGGCCGTCGTGGCCGAGGCGCCGGAGAAGACACCGGCCGGTGGGGGCATGCCAGGCGACATGGGCGGCATGGGCGGCATGATGTAGCGCTGAATGCGCATAGCGCATCAGCGTTAGCAGAAGGCCGGCGAAAGCCGGCCTTCTGCATATCTTGGGGTCGGAAGAACGCATCCCTCGATCTGAGAGAATGGCTTTGTGATCCCTTTCTATGGCATCGTCATCGAGCAGTCGCTGACCGATCCGGCCTTCGCCGAGACACTCGACGTCGTCCAGCGAAAGCGCGATCCCAACGGCTCTTGGGTTTTTCTGCTCGTACGCATTGCGTCCGATCGGCTCTTCACCGAGCTCGAGCGGATTCGGCAGGCGCTCGCAGGCGACCAGCACTGGTACGCGCACTTCTTCGCGGGCGAGAAGATCGTGGTCGTCTTCCCGGAGGGGATCATCAGCATGACCACTGACGCCGCAAGTTGGGAGGCGGCCATCGCCCACGGGCTTACACTCGGAATTCCGCGCGAGCAACTCGACTTCCAACCTCATACCGTTGAGCAGATCGAAGAGATGTTCAGCCTATCGCTCGCGGACCTCGGCTAGCGCTCCGACGGGAAAGCCTGGCGAACTATCTCGGCCCCTGCTGCTTGCCGGTGATCGAGCGCCGGCGTACGTCCTCGACGACGCCGCGACCGACGCGCGGCTCACGAAACGCCGTCCCCCGCCACGTCCATTCCGAACACTGACCACAGCCGCGGTTAGCCGAGCGCTCATCTAGGAGCAGTCGAGTCTCAAGCGCCGCAGGCGCTAAGGCTCGTACGAATCGCTAATACCGCGAAAAGCTTCAGCCGGCATGGCCGGCGGACTTTTCGCGGAGAGGAAAAGCGCGCCCGGCACGATTTGAACGTGCGACCTCTGCCTCCGCAGGGCAGCGCTCTATCCCCTGAGCTACGGGCGCCTACTCGCCTAGTGTAGCCCGCCCCCGCGAATTCGCCGGTCGTTCACCTCGCCGACTACGATCGAGCGAACGTGCCGCTCTACCTGACCGAAAACGACGTCAACGATCTCCTCGATGCCGAGTCGGTCAACGCCGCTGTCGAAGAGAGCGAGCTGAGGCTCGCTCGAGGCTCGCTCGAGGTGCTTCCCCGAACGCGACTGGAGCTGGACGGCGGCACCCTGACAACGATGGCGGCGGTCGACCACGAGAGCGGCCTGTGCGGCTCGAAGAGCTACGTCAGCGGGCGGGAGAGATCGTTCCGCCCCGTCGTTCTTCTCCACGACGAGCTGAGCGGTGAGCTCGCTGCTCTGATCGAGGCCCGTCGCCTCGGACAGCTCAGGACCGGTGCCGCCAGCGCGGTTGCCGCGCTCCTGCTCGCCCGGCCCGGAGCGCGCAGCCTGGGCGTGATCGGCTGCGGCTACCACGCCCTAGGGCAGGTGGAGTGCATACGGGCCGCACTTCCGTCGATTACGCGTGTTCGCGCTTTCTGCCGCGACGAAGCGCTGCTGAGCTCCTTTTGCGAGCGCGTCGGGGCGGAGCCGGCGCGCGATCACCAGCAGGCAGCAGGGGCCGAGATCGTCGTCACCATCACCAGCTCGCCCGACCCCGTGCTGCGCGGCGAATGGCTCCAGTCGGGCAGCCTCGTCTGCGCCGTGGGCGCCAACGCGGCCAGCCGCCGCGAGCTCGATAACGCCGTGCTCGAGCGAGCCTCACTCGTCTGCTGCGATCTCAAGTCTCAGGCCATGCTCGAATCGGGCGACCTGATCGAGCCGATCGCCGGCGGCGTCCTCGACTGGCTCGAGGTGCACGAGTTGCACGAGTTCGCGGCCGGCGCGCTCCTGGGACGCCAGTCCGACCAGGACATCGTCGTCTTCAAGTCCAACGGCATCGCCGCCTGGGACCTGGCCGCGGCCGCACTGGTGCTCAAACGAGCCCGGACCGAGCAGCGCGGTCTCGAATTACATCTGTGACCCGGCGCACTCGAGCGGTATCCTCGGGCAGTGCCCAAGAATCATCCTTCTCGCCGTTTCGCCGAGCGCACGCTGACCGGAATCGACGATCAGGGCAACGAGGAGCGCATCGTCCTCTGGATCGAATACCAGCCTGAGGCTCTCTGGGCTGTCGGGCGGGCGGTCAATCCGCAGCTTCGCTCCAGCGACGAGCCGAAGGAAGATGACTACATCTTCCGCGGCTTCGAGCTGGACGATGCTTTGAACGAAGCGAACGGAGCGCTGACGGACGACCTGCGCGTCTCGCGTGAGGAAGGGATCAAGCCGGATCTGGAGCCTTTCGAGCGCGAGAAGATCCTGGCTCGACTCGAGCACTGGTTCTTCCACCACGACGACGAAGCGACGGGTTAGCTCTAGCGCAGGGTTACAGCGTGCCGTCTCGAGGCGCCAGCTTCACCACGAGCTGACAGTCGAGCGCTTCGCCGATTCGCAGCAGCGTGTCGATCCGCGGCGGGCGTCCGCCGCGCTCCAGCCGTGCGATCGCCGACTGCGTAGTTCCGGTCAACTCGGCGAGCTGCCTCTGTGAGAGCCCGCGCGCCTGACGCTGCTCGGATACCTGGTCGGCGATCTGAGCGAAGAACCAACCTCCGTCTCCGACTCCAGCGATGCGTTTCAGCGCTCGCTCCTTCAGCCGCTCGAATGCTCGCTCCTCGGTCATGAGAGAAACATAGCAGCTATGCTATCTGAGTGCGAATCTGGGCCGCGCCGACAGTCACTTCGGCCGTGTGGCATGCTCGTGCCGATGCGAATAGCTCTTATTGTCAACGGCAAGGCCACGCAGGTCACGGATGCTCGCGTTGCCGGCGTCGAGGCGGCCCTCGGCCGCGCCGGCACAGTCGGGACGGTCGAAACCAGCGGCCCGCGCGACGCGACCACGCTGGCCAGGAAGGCCTGCGACACGGCCGACGCGATCGTCGTTTTCTCCGGCGACGGCGGCTACAACGAAGCCCTGAACGGGCTCGAGCGCGATATCCCGATCGGCTTCGTGCCGGGCGGCGGCACGAGCGTCCTGCCACGAGCGCTTGGCTTGCCCCGCGACCCGATCGCGGCGGCAACGCAGATCGCGGAGGCCGTCGAAGAGAACCGGGTGCGCAGGATCTCGCTCGGCAGCGTCAACGGCTATCGCTTCGCCTTCGAGGCCGGGATCGGCCTTGACGCCGAGGTAGTGCGCCGCGTCGACCGACTCGGGCGCGACGAGAAAGGCCGCCGCCCCGGCGACTATGCCTTCGTCCGTTCGGTCGTGGCGGTCATTCGAGAGCGACGTCACAATCTCGATCAGGTGCTCGAGATTCGAGATCTTGGACGGGCCGCGTTCGTAGTGGTCTGTAACGGCGACCCCTCCACCTTCGCCGGCCCCGTACCGCTGCGCTTCGCTCCCGCGGCCCGCTTCGAGCTCGGCCTCGACCTCACGGCGCCGGTGCGCCTGCGACGGCGCTCGATCCTGCGGCTCGGCATGACCGTGCTCACAGGCCACCTGCCGCGCGCCACCGATGCGCTCTACGGGCACAACCTCGATCGCATCGAGGTTGTCTGCGACTATCCGCAGCCGCTGCACGCCGACGGTGAGGATCTCGGTGACGTGACCTCGGCCGTGTTCGAATGTCAGCGCTCGGCGGTTTCGGTTCTGGTCTGAGAGCCTCCGGCGGAACACGAGCATTTCGTCTTGTCCGAGGCTCTAGACCGCCCGCGCTTCGTCACGCTGAAGCTGCTCACCGTCCTTGACCGCTCGCGCCGGCTGGTTTCCCGACAGATGCGACTTGACGGCGCGCCCGAGCAGCGCGGCGCTCACGCGCCCTTCGAGCCGCTCTACGACCCGTCCCTGCTTGACCAGCACGAGCGTGGGCACGGTCTCGACCCGAAAGCGCCCGGCCAGATCGGGGCGCTCGTCGACATCGACCTGCAGCACCCGCAGGTACCTACGCTCCTTCCAGGCGATGCTCGCGACCAGGCTGTCCATTCGGCGCGCCGGCCCCGAGTTCACGGAGAAAAAGAAGATGAGTAGCGGCGACCCATTTACGTTCAAGGCAATCAACCCGATCTCTAGGGCACTTGGTTTTCCCTCGCTGCCGAAGCGCAAACCGACCGGCTCGGCGGACAAGGCGGCTAGACTGCGGACCGTGGG
>Ga0182027_10000211_pt1 | contig 97289 bp, 68 predicted proteins | sample 712E1DmetaG_FD_121300 | JGI IMG/M metagenome (GOLD analysis project Ga0182027, IMG submission 121300) | Permafrost microbial communities from Stordalen Mire, Sweden - 712E1D metaG (Illumina Assembly) | ecosystem: Environmental > Terrestrial > Soil > Wetlands > Permafrost | place: Sweden... | reverse complement strand
TGTATTCCAACGGAAAATGTCTATATTTCTTCATACCGGCTCCTTTGGGTTAAAAATACGAGCCGGCCAGTGTCATCCTAAATTCTCATGAAATTATCTCGATCTTGGGGGCGCAGTCCAATTTCTGATATTTTTAAATATTGATGATTTTCCGGAATTATTAAATTGAATTCTTTTAGAATGTTCCATACCAAATAAGAAATAAATCCATAAAATCCAAAAATGATGCCGATTACTAACCAAAAATGGTCTTTGCAGCCCTTGCGTTTTTCAGAACGATGAATCAATATTGCAGTCGCGATTGGAATTCCAATCGCTTCAAGCAGCAAAATAAACCCTTGGATTGTGTAAAACGTGGAAAATGAACGAATAACCCCGTGTTGTAATAAAGGGTAAAACGTATTGAAAATAGAGAGCAAAAAAGGCAAAATCGATAATGACAATACAATTTTAACATATAAGAAGAATTCACTACGTGAGATTCTAATCGATTTCATTTATACATCCAATAAAAGCCTCCCGGGGGAGGTTGGTGGGAGATATAATAAGCATTTTGTCAATTCATTTCTTAAGGGCAAGGTAATGGTGCTTCGCACCTTCCATTATGTCGTTTGCCCTTTCCTTAGCGGGTATAAGGGCCGGCCAGGCCCTTCCAGTTCTTGAATTTGCATTTATTCTTGAATTTTCCTAAACCCTTCTTAAACCCATTTTCACGCCCAGTACTCAAACGTCACTATACTCCACAACCCCAATTCCGGAACTACAAAGCAACAATCCGCCCCCTCATTTTTCACCGTGATTTTCACCGGTTCAACGCCATACCCATACACGGTCGCGCCTGAGAAATTCCGCTTGAACAGCGAGTTAGGCAGCCTCACATCGAGGTTTTTCTGGGTGGTTATGCTTTTTGTTTGTACATCGTAGGCTAAATTAACGACGTGCACAGCCACAGACCCGTCGTTCTTGACGCGCGGGAACACCCACGCGTCGGGTCCTGCCGAAATCGGAATGCCCGGCTGCGCGTTGAGCGCTTCGGCAAGGGCTTGGCGCTTGTCGTGGGTTTCGAACGACGCCGGAATTCCGGCCGGCGCGGCAAGCGGCCCCACTGCCTTGAATTCGTTGAGCAGGCGGCCGTGTTCCTTTACAAAGGCGTAGAGTGGGGCAAATGTGGCGGAAGAGCCGCAGAACCACTGGGACGCGCCGCCTTGCGTGGAGCACAACATGCGGTTGGGCACCATGAACCGCTGGCCGCAGGCGTAGGCGAGTGCGATCCAGAGGCAGACCAGTTGCTCCGCGTTGTGGTCCTTTACAAATGCCCAATCCTGCGCCGTGGCGGTGGACGCCATTGGCCGGCCCAGGGCCTCGGCCATGCGGTAGGCCGTTACCGCGTTGCCAAGCCCTTTCGCGCCGTCGGCGGCGGAATGGCCCACCTCGCTGGCGCAGTAGGTGAGGTGAGGCAGCACCACCGTATGCTCGGGGCCGGGCAGGCACACGTTGGCGCTCAGGCTCACGGGCCCGCCCGCAACGTCCGCGGCGAGCCTGCCGAGCGACACCACGTTGTCGCATGCGCACATAAGCTGGTAATCGACGAATTCCGGCCGCAGGGGAATGCTTTCCTGCAGGGAAAGGTATTTTTCGCTGGTCGGTGCATAGGCTTTGACAAACGCGCGGTAATCGAAGCCGTCGAACGACTGGACTTTTGCGAAAGACAGGATTTCGGCGCTCGTCCTTTTCTTAAGGTAATCTGCAAACCCCTGATTGCAGCAGTCGCAGTAGCAGCCGCCCAGGTGAATCGCCGCGTAGGCGCTGCCCATGTGCTCGTCCACGTGCAGGCCGTCGGGCCCGCCTGCCATGGCGTCGCAGACCTTGCGCCGCATGTGCGCCCTGAACGCCGGATGATTGACACAGCCGAAATAATCGGGTGTTTCCTGGAACGAGCCCTTGGGGAGCCATGGGACAACGATGGGCCTGCCCTCGATATCGCGGGCCGTGGCCTCTGCAAGGTCTGAGTGTATATGCAGGTCGTGGCTGCCGGCGGTGAGGCACCACATCGTGCCGGTGGTGCTTATGCCCTGGCGCCTGAGCTTGCTCACATAATCGGGTGAATGGATGCCGCCCGACGCGATCAGCGACGCGCCGTATTTTGCGTAGGCCGAGGGATCTGCGCTGGGACACACAAAAACGACATCGTCGTGGGCGAGGGTCCGTATCATCGGTGACACCTCCTGATTGCTGAGGGAGGGCGGGGCGCATGGTCAGCTCAATTATACAATTATTTGCAATTCTCAGCCAGCGGATAGTGTGCGTGAAAACACGAAACCGGCAAAAACATTCGGCGCCGGATTTATTTTTTACAAAGTTAAGGCGAAAGGAAGAGAGGCCCCCATGAAACGTTCAGCAGGTATTTTTCTACATCCTACATCCTTGCCTTCGAAGTTCGGCATCGGCGATTTGGGTGACGCCGCATTTACATGGATTTCCATGCTCAAAGAGGCGGGGCAATCTTTGTGGCAGTTTTCTCCGCTCGGACCTGTGGAGCGCCGGGGTTCTCCGTATCAATGCATGGCCACGTTTGCCGGAAACCCGCTGCTTATTTCGCCGTTAAAGCTCCAGGAGAAGGGGCTTTTGAGCGCGGCCGAGATACAGGGGTTCCCAGCGCTTTCGCGGGAATATGTGGACTATCCTGCTGTTTGCCGCGAAAAGGAAAAGCTGTTCCGGCTCGCGTTCGGCCGGTTCAAACAGCCGGATGAATTCGCGGCGTTTTGCACAAAAGAAAAATACTGGCTTGACAATTACACACTTTATTCCGCGTTAAAAGACGCAAACCAGGGACGCGAATGGGCGGCCTGGGACACCCCTTTCAAGCTTCGGCACAAGCAGGCCCTCGATATCTTTAGCAGGCAGCATCCCGATGATCTCCGCTACCATGCCTTTTGTCAATTCGTTTTTCACGAGCAGTGGTCTTCGGTGCGTGCGCATGCCGTAAAGGTAGGCATAGAGCTTGTCGGCGACATTCCCATCTACGTTGCCATGGACAGCGCAGACGCCTGGGCCTCGCCGGAACTGTTTGAGTTTGACAAGGACCGCAACCCGCTCAGGGTTGCCGGCGTGCCCCCGGATTACTACTGCGCAACGGGTCAGCTCTGGGGCAATCCTGTTTACCGGTGGGACGTGATGAAGAAGGACGGCTACGCGTGGTGGGTTGCGCGGATAAAAAAGTCATTTGAATTCGCCGACATCGTGCGCATCGACCATTTCCGGGCCTTTGAGTCGTTCTGGGCCGTTCCCGCGGGGAGCGAAACCGCGGTACACGGCGAATGGGTCCCGGGTCCGGGGATGGGACTTTTTAAGAGCCTCAAAGAATCGCTCGGCACGCTGCCGTTTATCGCCGAGGACCTCGGCATCATCACCGACCAGGTGAAAGAACTGCGCGACAAGGCCGGGCTTCCCGGTATGAAGGTGCTGCAGTTCGCGTTCGACGGCAACCCGCTTAACCCGCACCTGCCCTACAATATCCCGTTTAACAGCGTTGTGTACACGGGCACGCACGACAACGACACCACTGTTGGCTGGCTCGACACGCTTTCGGGTGCGGACCGGAGCCGCGTTGACGCATATATCGGGTCTGCCACGGCCGGGGTGCAGGATATCATCCGGCTCGCGTATGCCACGACCGCGCAGCGCTGTGTGGTTCCCCTGCAGGACATACTGGCGCTCGACTCCAGAAGCCGCATGAACACGCCGGGCAGGGCCGAAGGCAACTGGAAATGGCGGTGCCCGGAGGAACTGTTTACAAAAGAAAACCTTGCCGCGGTGAAGGATTTCGCGGAGCTTTACGGGCGCTAAAATCTGACCGCTATTTTACTGGGGGCCTTAAATCATCCGGCAGCTTGTAATGAGTGGTGTGGATTTCAATTAATTCACCCTCGAGCTCCAGGGTCGCAAGCACGGTTTCGATCTTTTTAAGCTCCTCTGAATCCTTCACTTTTTCCTTGAGCGCCAGTGCCTGCTTTTTGATTTCGCTGAACTTTATGCGAAGGTCGCGCGTGAGCTCGTTGCAATCGTCCGACAGCTCCTTCATCTCTTCGCGCTCCCTGAACCGTATCTGCGCGCTTATCTTGCCCTGCCGTATCATGCGTGCCCACTGCTCGAGCTTGTAAATGGGCACGGCGTACTTGCGGGACGCGTACAGGCCGAGGCACACCGCAACGATGAAGTTGACCAGCGAACTGAGGAGCAGGCTGGGCAGGATAATGAAAATGATGTTTTCCTTGTTCAGGTTCGTGAGCTGGTCCATGGTGTAGAGGAGCACGCTGTTGTACCGCAGGTAATACACAATCAGGAGCGTGCATGAGCAGATGATGGTTGCGAGAAGCGCGGCAATAACAATCTTAATAATCAGCCGGATCTGCAGCGACCGCTTGATGAAAAAATTGGAAAGGGGCTTTCTATGAAACTGTTCTGTCATGAGTTCCTCGGAAAAAGGGTATGGAAAAGCGTCCCTATAAAATAATGAAAAAACAGGCCCGCAAGCATGCCCGCCCTAATATTTTATTATTGTAGCCGGTTTTTAGCAAGATACAAATGCAGTAATGGTTAAAAGGGAAAAAAAATCATGCACATGCCATGATTTTTGGAGTATAATTATACATCATCTTTTTTCCGGAATCTGCCGCGGCCGGAGGCTCACCGCCGCTGCCGCAAAGGGCCCTCTGCAATGATGAAACGCACAACACAAAGCATTCTGTTAATCGCTTTGATACTCATGCAGATTCATCCTGCCCGCGCACAGCACGCCAACGACACGCTTTGTTTCACCATCTACCTTTCCCTTGACCAGAACTCCCTGTTCGGCTGCGTTCCCGGCGATGATATGAAGATGATCCTTGCCGGACCGGTCATCATGGAAGGCAAGACCCTTCTCTTTTATTCATGCAACGGCTATGCGCTGTACAACCAGTCGGGAACGCTCCTTGATTCCGCTTCGGTATTCAAGGAGAACAAAAGGTTTCCCAAGGACGATCCGCGGCGGCTGCGGCTGGCCTATCCGCTCGACAGGTCCACACTGCTGTATTACCGGAGGTCTGCGGCGAACAAGGAAAACAAGGAAGGGCTCGAAATCCTGCAGAAGAAACTGTACAAGAAAGGCTATATGGGGATCGATCCCGCCCAGCATGCCACCTTAAAGGACATCGAAACCGCGCAACTTTTCAACCTGTCCAACAATTGCATCACCGACGACATGGCCACAAAGCTGTTTTTGCAGCCCAACCTCGTGGGATACACCTCGCTGTCGGGCGGGGACCGGTGGTGGTCGCTTGACAGGTTCTATTCATTCACCTCGCCGCTCATCGTGGAAAAAAACGGCGCGTTTGCGTCTTTTTTCACCGGGCTTCAACACGACCAGAAGACCGACGTTCAGAAACACCTTATCAATCCGCTAGGGACCTATACCATGGACAACCGGTGGTATTACTACGGGGTGCACACCATGTTAGGAGGGCAGGACCCCGAAAGCAACCAGCGTCTTTACCTGTGCGACCAGGCGGGAAACCTCCTGTATTCCAACGAGATGCTCAAACAGGTTATCGTGGACGACGTGCTCGAATATGATAAGAACAACAACACCAACTTCACGGTAAAACGGCCGGGCGAGTTCGTTTTTACGCCGGCGGTTGACAAAAACGGGGATATTTTTTACGGCGACATAGATTATCACAAGCGCACCATAGATGTAAAAAAACGCCTGTTCTACCGGTATTTTCCCCGCATCGTTTCCCCGGAGCACCAAGACCTCGTCGACGCACAGCGACGGCTTTTCTTCAAGCCCGTTGTTATCGAGTGCCCCGAGGAAAGGGCCAGGAAAGTGGTGCCCGAGTTCCTCTACCGGGACACCAAGGGTGCCAAACGAAAGGCAACGCCGCGGGAGGTCGGGGGCAAGGGATATCAGGTGAAAATCTGCAGGGAGCCTAATCCCGATCTCAAGCGCAAATTCTCCCAGATCTCAGCGACCCTTGCCGCGCCTATCAAACATATGAGGGACTCGCTGTGCGGCATAGCCACGTCCTTATGCCCGTATTCGCTTTCGCTGGAGAGCGAAAGCAAGGGCGTGCTCACGACATTTTATTACGGGTGCGGGGACGAAGTGCTCAGCGCGCGCATCCTCAATGTGACCGAGACGTTCGAGATATTCGTCCGCGTCGACCTCCTCGACTGGGCGGAGGTGCTGGTCTTTTCTCTTGACGGATCGTTCCTCAACCGGTTCATGTTCAACCGCCAGCCCTTTCTCGACCGGAAAGACATCATCGCGGTCTCGAATGACCGCAGGGTCATCGAGGAGGACTACGAGCGCATTGCCGAGGACTACACCATCTATTCGTGGGAACTGGGCGTTTCGCCGCCGATGCAGTAGAAGTATTTCCTTCCTGATTTTTTTTCCTTATCATCCATGCGCTCTATCCTTTTCTTAAGCTTATGTTTTTTGGGGGGGGATGTGTCCCCCTGGCCCCCGGCTTCCGGCGCTTCGCGCCGGTGATCCGGAGGCACACCCCCTCTTGGGTGGCCCCGGGGTACCATCTGCTGCAAGATTCGCGCTTCATTGACAAGGGGCACCCGCGGAAAGTAGTTAAAAGTTGACGATTGGACATCGAGTGTTTTTTTAACCCCGCGTTGAGCCTGTAGAAAAAGTCCTTTTCTTGACAGATGGGCGGTTAAATTCGTTCAAAATCGCCACTTTTTTGGCGCATTTTGACTTTTCCTACAGCCTCGTTAGGCGGACTGGAGTGGTGCGCTGGAGCGCAGGGCCGGCCGACCCCTCGCCGAAGGCGACTAGGGCGGTCCGGCACCGAGGCGATAGCCGAGCCCGTAAGGAGGCCGACCCGGCTTTAGCCGGGGAACGCCCAACCCTATTTAATTTTCTCGGTGTTTCTGTGGCTGGCCTCTCCTTTCTTCCTTTGCGGCAAAATCCAGCCAATATCCATATTCATTACCATGTCACAGACCGGAACCTTGGCAATAACAGACGGCCTTAACCCCGAGCAGGTCCTTGCCGTCTCGGCAGACACCGCAAAGCCCCTGCTCGTGCTGGCCGGCGCAGGCTGCGGCAAGACCTTGGTGCTCACCAGGCGGATCGCATTCCTGGCAGAGGAATTCTGCGAGCCGGAGCGCATTCTCGCGCTCACCTTTACCCGCGCGGCGGCGCATGAAATGGCCGACCGGCTGGGAACATTTACAAATGAAAATACCGGCCGCGCTGCGCCGCTGATCACCACCTTTCACGCTTTCTGCCTGCGCGTTCTGCTCGAGACCGTGACGGGCCAAAGGAATTACAGCAGGATCGGCTATGCAGGGCGGCCGAGGCTTGTTTCTGCGCAGGCGCGGCTGCGAATGCTCGCGGAAATCTCCACGCGCAACGAGCGGTTGATGCTCGGAATGGATGTGCTCGAACTCGACGCGCTGGTGCTTCGGCGCCTGGCGTTTCCGCAGAAACCCGTTGCATTGTCCGCGGAACAGGCGTCGTGTCTTGACGCAATAGAAAGCCGTTACGCGCTTGCGAAAAAGCAGGCCGGGCTCTGGGACTTTTCAGACTTTATTTCCGGCACGCTTAGCCTGTTCGAGAAGGAGCCGTTGATTGCCGCGCAGTATGAATCGCGCTTTCGCGCGATACTCGTTGATGAATTCCAGGACACCAATCCGGTGCAGGTTGGTCTGTTAAAACGGCTTTTGGCGGCAGGCAAACCCTTTTTCGCAGTGGGGGACGACGACCAGGCCATTTACGGGTTCCAGGGGGCCGACAGGCGCACCATCATCCGCTTCGCAGAGCATTTTCCCGGATCCGCCATCCTCAAGCTGCAGACAAACTACCGGAGCACGCCGGCGATCCTTGCGGCTGCAAATAAAATTTTCAGAAACAAGCCGGCGCGCTACCGGAAAGTGCTGAGGGCCGGACTCATTGCGAAAACTAACAGCGCGGTGCAGCGGAGGCCCGTCGGGAAATTATTTGAGGCCGAAAGTGAAATGGTGTCATGGCTTGTTGACACAATGCACAAGCTCAACACCAACCACGCTCTTGACTATTCCGGCATGGCCGTGCTTTTCCGCCTTAACCAGACGCGCGACCGGATGGAATCGCTGTTCAAACAGGAACCCGCCTTCAATGCACAAATGCCGCGCCTGCTCACTGTGCATTCGGCGAAAGGGCTGGAATTCGATGCCGTATTCCTATGCGATCTTGAAGAGGGGATTTTTCCCGACAAGCGCGGTTCGTCGCACAATACGTCGTTACGGGAAATGTTTTTTAGTCTGTGGAAAGGAAAAAAAGGCGGAGGAGATGAGTTGGAAGAGGAGCGGCGTCTGTTTTACGTGGGCGTCACCAGGGCGCGGCGGTTTTTGTGGCTTGTGTCGGTGAAGAAAAAGGGATTATACGGCAGGACCATGCGGTTTGAGCCGTCGAGGTTTTTAAGATTGGTATAGATCATAGTTGCAAGTTCCAGGTCCCAAGTTACAAGTTAACTGATAGGAATATGGTAGCTTTGAATCCGGAACCTGTAACCTGGAATCTGGAACCGTTACTTTCTTCCGCCACCAAGTATTTTAATTGCAATATATGAACATCACCATCACCAAATTCGTCACCGGCCCTCTCGAAACGAACACCTATGTCGTATCGCGCAAGCAGGAGCCTGTTCTGGTCATTGATCCCTCGAGCAATTGCGGCGAACTGCTCGGCCTCCTTAAATCAAAAAAACTTGCGGTTGAAGCGGTCCTTCTCACCCACGGGCATTTTGACCATCTGCTTGGCATTTCGGAAATTCAGGCATACGCGCCCAACGCGCCGGTCTGGGTGCATCCGGATGAAAAAACCCTCATCGCCAGCCCTGAGTACAATGGCTCATTCATGATCGGCATGACATTCTCGTACAAGGGAAAAACCTCCGATCTCAACGAGGGCCCGCTCACCATAGGCGCGTTTTCCTTTGACGTGCTTCACATCCCGGGACACAGCCCGGGCGGCGTGGCGCTTGTTTTTACGGGGGAAAACGAGACCGCGTGCATTGCCGGGGATTCCCTTTTCGCCGGCTCCATCGGAAGGTATGATTTTCCGGGCAGCGACGGCGGGAAGCTGGTGAGCGCCATCAAAACAAAACTGCTCAGCCTTCCTGATAATACCGTGGTGTATCCGGGGCATGGGGGAAGGACGACCATTGGGAGAGAGAAGAGGATGAATCCATTTCTGACGGAGAGTCAAGCTTAATAGTTGAAAGGTTGAAAAGTAGAAACAAGGTGAAAAACCATTATTAATGATTCTCTTTATCTCTGTCCCCCTTTCCAAGGGGGTTCGGGGGTTGTTATTATAAGCATTTTCCTTACGGGGTTTTAGGGGCGGAGCCCCTACCATTTTCAAAATACTATTGGTGAATATTTTCAGGATCACTAGATGAACACTTTGCCTTACCTCACCTCCTTTCTTTCCTATCTCAAGCTTGAAAAAAACCTCAGCGAAAACACCCTTGCCTCATACAAGTTCGACCTTGAGCGCCTGAGCTCCTATCTTTCCCAGAGAAAAATCGAAAACATTGCGGACATAAAGCCTGAATTGCTTCATGCGTATGTGCGCGAACTGTTCGACATCGGTTTTGCCGCAACCTCGATCCAGCGCACGCTTTCTTCCCTCAGGGCATTTTTCGCCTTTGCCGTTTCGGAAGGCCATGTCGCGTCCGATCCCACCGAGCTCCTCGAAAGCCCGAAATCGAGCCGGTACCTTCCGGCAGTGCTCACGGTCGAGGAAATAATCCGCGTGTTCGACAGCATCAACACGAAAAAGCGTGGCGGCATCCGCGACCGCGCCATGCTCGAGACCCTGTACGCAACCGGCATGCGGGTTTCCGAACTTGCCGCGTTCACGCTTGAGCAGATCATGGCGTCGGAAGGGCTGGTGCGGGTATTCGGAAAGGGTTCGAAGGAACGGCTCGTGCCCATCGGCGACATGGCCCTTTCCTGGATCGACGACTATTGCAAAACGGAACGGCCGCTGTATTCGAAGTCGCATTCCGACAGCACGGTGTTTCTCAACAGGAGGGGCACGGGACTTTCGCGCATGGCGATCTGGAAAATCATCCAGCGCCATGTAAAGGCGGCCGGGATTGTAAAGCACGTGTCGCCGCACACGTTCCGCCATTCGTTCGCGACGCACCTCCTCGAGGGCGGCGCGGACCTTCGCGCGGTGCAGGAAATGCTCGGCCACGCCAATATCGTGACCACCGAAATCTACACGCATGTGAACAGCGAATATCTCAAGGAGGTGCACCGGAGCTTTCACCCCAGATACGCGGGGCGGGTGCGATGAAGGGCTCGTTTGTCCAGATCCATTACCATAACAGGCCGGGCGGCGTCACCACGGTAATGGGGCACTATAGCCGGACATTCGGCAAAGCATGCGGCGCCTCCTGTTCTAACCTAGTCGTGTGCGCCCGTGAAAGGACCACCATCGATGCACGCGGCGTAAAGATTGTTGACATTAAGGATTTCGGCTACCGCACCTTTGCTTCCCGCGCAGCCTTTTTCAAGACACGCGGCAGGCTGTTTGACCGGCTTTGCCAGATCATCATGTCGGGCAATCTTCCACGTCCGGTCCGCGTCGTCGGCCACAACCTGAACCTGGGTAAAAACTGCGCTCTTTCTTCAGCCTTTGCACAATGCGCCCGGCGTTGTGCGAAACAAAAGAATGAATACCGCTTTTATTCCGTTGTGCACGATTTTGCGGAAGAGGGCCGGCACGACCTCATGTCGAAGCTCATCTCGCTTGAGAGGCTTGGGATAAAAATCTGGGATGAGCTGTATCCTGCGGTGCCGGGCTTGTGTTTTGTCGCGCTTAACAACCGGAATTATGGTTTTCTAAAAAAGGCCGGTTTTCAGGTGAGGCTCCTTCCAAATCTTGTTTCTATACCTCCAGCAGGACAATCATATTCTTCATACAACCGGAAAAAAACGCTTGCGGCATTGTCTCAAATGGCCGAAAAAGACGGCACCGCATTCAATCCATCAGCCCCGGTTGTCTTTTATCCATCCCGCATTATTTCCAGAAAAAATCCTGTTGAGGCGATATTGCTTTCGCAATTTTTCTTTTCTTCCAACCTGCTTCTCGGAGAGTCCGGTATGTCAAGTGAAGACAGGGCGCTTGCGGCCCGTCTCAAACGGCTGTGCGGCAGATATAAAATCCCCGTGATTTTCAACAGTGGCCGGGCCGCCGGCTTTTTGTCGAATGCCACAGCCCGCGCATTCCCCGCGACTTGGCGCGGGGTTAGCGGGCGACTTACAAATATCTTTTCCTTAGGCAAGGAAGAATCCCCGCCACTTGGGGCGGGGTTCTTCAATGATGTCGAAACGCCATTTTCTTTCTTGTATAGGGCGGCTGATGTTTGCATCTCCACATCGGTGCTCGAAGGGTTCGGGTATGCGCTCTATGAGCCGTGGCTGTATCATAAGGCTGTTGTCGGCCGCGTGCCGGCCAAAAGCTATGTGCAAAAAAAGATCACCGTGCCCTGGCTATATTCCAGGCTGCTTATTCCCTGCGCCTGGGTCGATATCAAGAAGCTTGCAGAGCGATATTACCGTGACATGGGAAAGTGCCTGGTTCATGAGAATGCTTTACCCGGTTTTAAATTGTTTATAAAACAATTCAACCGTGCATTTGTAAATAAGGGGGGGATTGATTTCGGCTGCCTCGACCTTGCCACCCAGTGCGAGGTGCTGGAGGGCCTGTGCAAGCGTCCGGAACTGGTAGATGAGTGGATGCGCGCTTTTCCTCATCAAACAAAAGCTCTCATGGACTCGTGGAAAGCCGCGACGGCGCGGCCTCCGATGTTTGCCGGTCGCAACAGAAAGCGTGTCCTCTCACTGTTTGGCAACGACGCGTTTGCCTCGTCCTTCTCCGCCTGCTTTGAAAAAATGCCGCGTGCGCACACCCCTGCGCGGCCCCGCCCTGCAGCGCTGCAAAAGCGGCTCTGCGGTCTCGATACATTCCGCCAGTTGACCGCGCGGCAATTTCCAAACCAGGGGCATTATTGCAAAATATTTGCTTGACTTTTTTTGTCAATCATTTGATATTTATGGTACGGTTTTTATCGTAGGAGGCGCGCATGTCCAATACCACAAAACATGATCTTATCGTGGATGTGTCAAAGTCAACCGGGCTTACCCAGGCCGATACGAAAATCGTCGTCGAGGAGCTCCTCGAGACCATTGCCAAGAACCTCGAGGCGGCCAGGAACATAGAGATACGCGGCTTCGGCACCTTTTATACCCGCATCCGCAAACCAAGGCCCGCGCGCAATCCCAAAACGGGCGAGGTGGTCCCTCTTCACCGGCGCGTGGTGCCCCTGTTTAAATATTCCAGTGAATTCAAAGGCTCGATATCTGAAGCGCTGCAGAAGAAAAGCGCAGGGCAGCCGGCGCAATAATTGGCAGTATCCCGAAAAAAACAACGGCGCCTTTCCTCATTGGGGAAGGGCGCCGTTTTCATTATTGAAAGCAGGTTAACCTGCTACGGGTGGAACAGGCAAAACCCTGTTGGGGTCAGGTGCGTGAAATAAATCTGCTTGGTGTTTGATATCCCGCCAGGGTCTCTCACCGTGAAAGTAAGCGTGTCGGTGCCGTAAAAGGTCAGATCTGCTTTGGAAATGGTGTCGATCACGATATGGTGGTTAAAGTAAACCGGGAAGGGGTTGATGATCGGATTGACAACCGGAATTGATGCTGATTTCGACAGCCTTCCAATGAGACCACGCGACATCAAGGTGTCCACCTTGAAGTGTTTCCCTTTGGTAAATGTCCAGGTCAGGCTGGACGCCGGATCATTGGGGTCATGCACCGACGTGAGCGCGTTAAGGTTTATGGTGTCGGCCAGGATATTCCTGAAGCACTGGTAGGGATAGAGCGTGATTACGGGCGGAAAGTTAGCCTGCGTTATAAAGAACGTAGGCTGTTTGGTGTCGTATAGTTTTGTAATGTTTTTATCATACAATTTAAAGGTGAGCTTGTACATCCCCCAGATTGCGGAATCGGAAGGAAAGGGAATCTTGATCCTGTGCCCCGGTGGCGCTATGATCGATACACCCGCGCTGTCGGTTATCACCCACGAGAGCGAGTCTTTTTTGTAGGTAACCGTGTCGTGGATGCTCGTATCGGCGATGATTACGAATGTGTCAAGCCAGATCGAGTCGAACGGAAGCCCTTCAGAAGTGGCCCTGCTCAGGTCTTTGATTTGGGGAGGGATGTGGACCTTGCCCTGGACGGCCAGCGTAAAAACCAGCTTCCCTTTATTGCCGGCCTTGTCGAAGGCAACAATGGTATCGATGTGCTTTCCCGAGTCGAGGGCGGCGAAGAACAGGGCGGTGTCATTGGAAAATACCATGGGCGTGCCGTTGAACGAGACCGAATCGACGCCGACATAATCGGTGACGAGAGCTTTTATGGTGACCGGCGAGGATGCCGAGTTCACCGTATCGGTGGGGGGCAGAAGCACGATCTGCGGCGCCAGCGTGTCTTTCACGTGCAGGGTGCAGGCCGCGACTTTGCTCACGTTCGAGTCCGGGAAATCAATCGCCACGGCATAGCATACCACCGGGGCGTGGAGCGCGGCGAGTAGGGCGCTCCCTTTTACCGTGCGTGTAATGACAATACTGTGGGTTTTCGGCGCGAACGAAATTTCCTGCGAGGCGCCGGACGCGGAGTCGAGCCATGTATATGCTTTCCACACGTTGCTGTCGGGGTCGGTGACGGTGAATTTAAACGAGAAGGAATCGGCGGGCAGGACCACCGTATGTGCGGGCGCATCGGGCGTTACAACGGGCGACATCGCATACACCGTGATGGTTTTCACCAGCGTGTCGGCCGACTTGTCTTTCTTGACAACCACGATCGTGAGCCCGTAAACGCCGGGAACGGACACCGACAGGGGAAACGTGAACGGTGTCCCGGTAACGGCCCCGCTCGCGATGACACTGTCCCCTCCGTTACCGGAGAGGTGGACATAAAAGCTGTCTATCAGTTTGGGCAGGTAAAGTTCCACGGTGCATTGCACCGCCGTAAATACCTTGACCGAATCGGACCTGGCGTCCAGCGAGCGCAGCGAGTTGTCAATAAGGATTTTGGCGTCGGCGGGATTGGTATACGGGCTTTGGGCCGGGGCGCAGATGAGGAACAGTGCGGCCCCGCTTATCAACATTACGGAATAAAAACGTTTTTTCATGCGACGCTCCTCCCGCGGAAAAAACCGGCAATCACCTGCCTTCTTCAAGGCGGGTGATAAGGAATTCGGGCATTTTTATTTTCCGCATTTTTGCCTGGGCTTTCTGCACGTCATACGCGACGCGATGGTAGGTGAACGTCTTGGCGTCCGAATCGATGATGCCGTAACAGGATTTTGAATTCCTGTCGCGGGGCTGTCCCACGCTGCCCACGTTGATGAGGAACCTTACATTGTCGAGCCCGCTGTAGTCGAGCATTTCCCCCTGGTGCACGTACACTTCCTTTTCGTGCTCGAGTACGATGATGATGGGGATGTGCGTGTGGCCAACAAAGCAGAACGAGGTTTCGAAAAACTGGAAATTGAATGCCGCTTCCTCGAGGGAGGTGATATAGTACCACATGTTCGGCTCGTAGGGAGTGGCGTGAACGATGGTGAGGGAGTTTTTGTTTTCCTTGAGCGGGAGCGTTTTGAGATAGACGTGGCCCGCGTCCTGAAGGTTTTCTTCGGTCCAGTCAATGGCAATTTTGGCGTGGATGTTGAAGTGCTGCGTGGAAAGCAGCCCGACGGCCGCCGCGTCGTGGTTCCCCAAAAGGACGAGCGAACAGGATTTTTTCACCAGCTCGATGCACTCGTTGGGGTTCGCGCCGTATCCCACGATGTCCCCGAGGCAGATGATCTCGTCCACCTTTTTCGTTTTAATGTCGGCAAGGACCGCTTCGAGCGCTTCCGCATTGGCGTGAATATCCGAGATAAGTGCGAATTTCATGATTACCCGTTTTCCATGAAGCGGAATGTGCTCGAGCCGATTTCGATCCGGTCTTTGTGTTCCAGCTTATGGCTCTTTGTTTTCCTGCCGTTTACCTTGAATTGGCCCAAAAGCTTCTGCGAGCGGATCCACAGCTCGCTGCCCTCGCGTTCAATCACCATGTGCCCCTGGTCGACCAGGAAGCCGGACACATAAATGTCGTCGTTTTCGGAGTCGCCGAGCGTGACGGTCGGTTTGTCCAGCTTGTAAACCACATGCTTGTTGATCTCGATAAGCACCGCCGTTGTCGCCGACACGTCCTTCTCCCCGGACTCCACCGACGTCTGCTCGGGTTGGCGCGCCAGCTCGTGCATGGCATATTCCTCGTTGATGGGTTCCGGAGGCGCCTCGGGTTTGTTCTGCGGCTCCCGGCCCGCGGGTTCTTTTTTTTCGGCGTCCTCAAAGAGAATGGTATATTTGCCGATGGTGATCTTGTCGCCGTGGGACAGGGCTGTTTTTTTTACCTTGTTGTTGTTTACAAATGTGCCGTTAAGGGAATTGAGGTCGGAAAGAACATAGTTGTTGTTCGAGTCGCGCTCGATCTTTGAATGACGGCGCGAGATCCCCATGTTGGAAATGCAGATGGTGTTCTCGGGCAGGCGGCCTATCGTGATGACAGGATCGTCGAGTTCGTAGGTTTTTACCAGCTCATTGTCGAAAAAAACAATAAATTTTACCATAGGTTCCTGTTTTATCCAATATACAAAAAATATACAATGTAAGACATATCAGTGCAAAATATGAAATGATGATAGAGGAATATTTCTTTGATATCATTTTTATCCATTAAATCTCTGAAAAATATTTTTTTTCCTTAAGCGTATTAATACCTCTTTAACCTTTTTGCCAAAACAGCTCTTTTGCCGGAAATTATTCAAACGCCGGAAAAACAGGTTTACTTTTCAATTATTTCTCCGGCAGGTCATTTATTTATTATATTATGGGTTGTTTTTAAACGGTAACCGGCGCTAAAAACAGTACCTTCTGCTTAAAATACGGGGGGATTGATGCCCGAAATCGGTTCATATAAGAATGTATTTGACGATCAGAATGAATTCAACAAGCTCAACGACCTTGTCCTTGGCGCCATACAGGATTTTTCCAATTACCGCAAAGGCAATCTCACCTATGGGGAAATCATGTTTGTTCTTGAATGTGTGCTTGATTCGCTGCGAGGGGCTTCGGAAAAGGACGCCCATGCAAGTTCAAAAATTAAGGGGTTAAATGAAGCGCCGTCTTTTTCAACCCTGCTTTCAATTACCTCGCGGCTTGTTGAGGTGCTCGTGAAAAAAGGCCTGGTGAGCACGGGCGATGAGGGATTCATTCTTCACGGGGACAAATGACCCCGCAGGTTTTTGCGCCGGAAGGATTTGTTAATTCATATGGAAAATAAAAACCCGTATATTTTCAAAATTAAGTTCCCCTCCGATCTCGATTATATCGCGCCGGTGCGGAAATTTGTAGCTGAGACGCTTGCGGTAACAAAGTTTTCTCCCAAATTCGCCTACCGTTCTGAGGTCATTGTTGACGAAATATGCCACAACGCAATCATTCACGGCTCGCGCAGCATAGACGCGACCGTGGAAATGGTATGCACGATTTTCCCCGACCGGTTTGAGTTTCATGTTAATGACGAGGGCGGGAACAAGGAAGATCTCGACAGGCTTAAATCCGCGGTGAAAAAGGCCGATTCGCGCGTTGCGGAAACGACCGAGGAGAAGGACGGCCGGGGCCTGGGGCTCGAAATAGTGCGCCTTCTTTCCGAGGAAGTCAAGATGGAAGTGGGAGAGGGCAACATGACCACCGTGCGTGTTGTGAGAAAAAGGGAAGATTTGTAATTTATTTTTAATTGCGATCGTTTGAAGATGAGCGGCCGAGCAGAAAAGGAAACAGCTTCCGCGTATGCCTTCGGTAAAAATCCAGAGAAAACCGGTTGAATTAAGGCCCGACCTCATGATGTGGAAGATTGACGGGGCGCTTGATTCTGACAGCATCGGTTATATAAACAGGGAATTCGATTCGGTGCTCGAGACAGACCAGAAATTCCTTATTGCGGAAATGTCCGGCGTTTCGGTTGTTTCCTCCGCCGCGATGGGACAGCTCATGGGGTGCAGGCAGATACTCGTGGAGCGCGGCGGCGACCTTGTCATCACGGGCGTCAATCTCGATGTCAAGTCGAAGATGAGCGCCATGGGCGCAACGAAAATTTTCAAGTTTTACAACGAGATGCGGTCCGCCATCAACGCGTATCACTGGGAGGTGGAGCGGAAGTCCGAAAAACTGCAGCTGACATTTCCGCCCGAGTTGCAGTTTGTACCGCCGGTGAGGCAGATGGTGAGCCGCATCTCGCGGCAGAAAGGCTACACCCCGCGGGATTCCTTCCGCATCGAGACCATCGTGGACGAAGTGTGCAACAATGCCGTGGAGCACGGCTCCCTTGCGTTAAAAAAGAACATTGATATTACCATCATCATAGACCGTGAAAAAATAGAACTCGAAGTTGTCAATGCCAGCGATCCTGGAACTATCGAGCACCTCAGGGAGCTCTCGAAGTCGGTGTCCCGGACCCCCGACCCGAAGGCGGGCGAGAAGCGGGGACGCGGACTGGCCCTTATCAAAATGCTTTCAAATAACCTCGATATAAATTTTTCCGGCGATGGCACGTCGGTGCACGTTACCAAATTAAGAGAGGAATGAGTATGGAGTCTCAGATTGAACTCGAATACGAAGAGGTGAAGGGGCACGCCAACACGAAAATGGTGAGGTTCATCGGCGATCTTGACGCGACCAATGTCGAGACCGTTCTTGAAAAAATCTGCAACCTCTTCAACGACGGATTTATCAACATCATTGCCGATTTCAAGAAGCTCCGTTATGTCAACAGCACCGGTCTCGGCATCCTGCTCCATTTCAGTAAATCGGCAAAGGAGAAGAACGGGAGCTTCAAGATAGCGAATGTCAACGAGAACGTCTACGAAATAATTGAAATCATCGGAGCCACGACCCTGCTTGAGATCTACGACGAGCTCGACGAGGCCGTGGGTGCGCTTAAATAACCATTCAAGGGGGAAGGAAATTCCGTGAACCATCTATTTACATTCGTACGCAACGGGTTAACAACTTATCAAACATCGGAGAGTTTTGCCATGCACATCAAGATCGTCCGGTTCGGGGCCATACTGCTCATGGTCTGCATCTGTTCATTCTGCCAGAAACAGGACAAAAAGGAAATCATTGCCACCTTGGACGGCTGGAACCTCACCAAGACCAACTACAACGCGTTCTGGGAAATGCGGAGACTGTATCCGTCGTATTCCGGTGAATACTTTCCCGGCGAGCGCTCCATTTCCACGTTCGCTGTCGCCACGGAGCTGCTGTCGTCGGACGCCCATGCGAAATCGTACGGCAGCAAGCTCAAATCGAGCTCTTCGTGGCAGTGGAAACAACGGTATTTTCCCGCCCAGATGTACCTCCAGAAGGTGCTCGACGCCAGCATGGGATTCACCGACAAGGAGATTGACTCCTATTACAAGGCGCACCATGATTCCTTCAAGGTGACGATCAAGGTCGACGTGAAGGCGCCGGCAAAGGACACTGCAAAATCGAAGGACACGACCAAAGCCAAGGCCGCCCCGGCCGTCCAGACAGCCAAGAAGGACTCCGTTGTGCAGCGCTCGGTGGCCGAGGTGAAAGACCAGATCGTCAGGACATTGTTCCTTGCCAAATATCCGGTGCCGGATTCCCTGCTTAAAAAACGGCCCAACGACACCACGAAGGTGGACACTTCCGAGGTCCAGAACCGCTGGGTGTATATGGTGAGAAACGATTTGCCCAATTTCTTCATGAAGAAATCCTACGAGGAAAAGTACAAGCAGAAATTTCCCGATTCGACCAAGGAATGGTACGGCAAGGGCAAAGTGATCACCGAGGAAGACATGGACGTCATCATGAGCTGGCTACCGGAATCGCAGCGCGGGATTTACAATTCCCCTGCCGGCAGGGCCGACCTGGCCAAGTGGCTCCTCAAATGGAAGCTCTTCACCGAAGACGCGAAAAAATGCGGGTTCTCCGACAAGGAAGAAGTAAAGGCCGTGCTTGATTGGGCGTGGAAAGTGGAGGTCGCCACGAACTACGTCAACAACGATCTCGCGGCCAAGGCAAAGGCCTTGGTGGCGATAGACACCCAGATGTGCGTGTATGCCATGTGGGACGAGCGCGGTTCGGTCACGCAGAAAGACACCGCGGGCGTCAACAGGGTGGTGACGCGGTATATCACCAAGGCGGTATACAATAAAATTGACAGCATGATTTACGCCGCGCGGCAGGCCCACAAGGTCAATTTCCTTCTTGTCGAATACAAAGACGAACAGGTGGGGAACCCCGCGGCCATGATCGCGCGCGCGGACTCGCTCAGGGACACCGGCAACACCGCCGAGGCCTCAGGCCTCTACCGATCGCTCGTCTCATCGTTCCCGTTTACTCCCGAGGGCATGCGTGCCTACTCCGAGCTTGCCAAGGTGCAGACGGAAAAAGGCGAGTACACCGACGCGATCAAGAATTACCGCGATTTCCTGGTGCTCGTGAATGACAAGAGCAAGCGTTGCAACACCTTTTTCATGATCGGCTTCATTTACGACGAATACCAGAACAAGAGCGATCTTGCCGAGGCGAACTACAAATGGGTGCTCAAAAACACCCCGGAATGCGAGCTGGCCGACGACGCTGAATTCATGACGCTGCACCTGGGCGAACCCATGAACAGCGTGGAAGAGCTGCGGGCCGAGGCCAGGCGCCAGGGCAGGAAGGTCGACACGACGTCTCCCGCGCCCGAAATGATGACGCCGGACACGGGAGCAAAGAAAGCCCCGCCCAAGAAGATGTAACATAGGTTGCAGAACGGAAAGTTTTAAAACGCACCCGGTTTTCCGGGTGCGTTTTTTTTGCCGAAGCACAGCTCCTGGAAATTGCAGAACCTGCAGATCGCCTGCGACGGCGTCAAGGGGAATTCTTCGATGGGTTTGGGAGTGTTGTTCTGCGCGTCTGCGCAGAACGACTGCATTTCTTCGGTTTGGACCCTCGCCTTTTCGTGAAACGCCGGGAAATCCTGCTCCGCGAGCGGAATTTCGAATTCCTCGAACGCCGGGTGCAGGTAGATGATTTTCGGAAATATGGCGCCGGCGGGGATGCCGAAATTCCCGCCCGCCGCGGCCGCGTACCCGATGAGCTGCCGGGAATGCTTGTAGGTGTCCTTTGCCCCGGTCTTCCAGTCGAGAATGTGTATCTCGTTGTCAACAGGGAACAAAAAATCCATCTTGCAATAGGCCTTGAGCCCGTTCAGCCGCGTTTCGCCCATGCCCGGCGGCTCGATCATCCAGTTGTCCTTGTTGGTGATGGCCTTCATGAAAATCCAGGTATATACCGGGCTGCCTATGAAATTCTTCAGGCAGTCCGAAATCTTTTTGTCCGCGTCCCCGCGGTTGATTTCCTCCGCCTGCCCGTAGTAAGTTTCCAGGAAGGTTTTTTTGGAAAAATATTCGTCCGCCTTTTCCTGCGCAAACTGAAAAAAACGGCTCTCGTCAATGTCGCTGTCGCTTTTCTGCAGGCGCCATAAAAACGCCTCGATGACGTCGTGCACAACGTTGCCGACCTCGAGCGGCACCGACGTCATGTCCCTGAGGCGCGCAATCTTATAGAACGGCACCCCGGGCACGAACTTCGGATAGTAATTGTAGAAATACTGCCTTTTGCACTTGTCAAAAAGTTCGTAGCGGGAAATGGACCAGCCGAGAATGGGGGTGAAGTCGTATCGGGGATATTTTAATTCCATGAGGATTGTATTTGTTGATTTTAAATTATAAACGCCATCACTCCGCCCACCAGCGTAATGAGTATGAACCCCGGCAGAATCGCGCGTTTCAATTCCGGCGCACCGGTGAACAGCACGATGCCGCCCTTGACAATCGTGTTGGCCACCGCGGCGATCACGATGGCGCGCGCCGCGATCGCGGGATCGAGGCCGCCGACGACGCGGCTGAGTTTGGCCATGGAGAACGCGATGGCGTCCACGTCGGCAAGGCCGGAGAGAAAGCTCGACAGGTAAACCCCAACATCGCCGAAATACACCTGCATCGCCCGCGAGAACAGGAGAATGAGGGCAAACAGGAGGCCGAACTTGATGGCGAGCCCGAGCTCAAAGGGGTTGTCAACCGCCACTTCGTGGCGGTGTTTTTCCGTGCGCTGCTTAAAGTAAAGAAACGCGCAGCAGCCGAGCCCCGTTGCAACGCAGGCCGCGAACGGGAGCAGAATGGGCCGTACGAGATTGACGTTAAGGAACGCCACGGCCGCGAGCACGCGCAGGAACATAACGGTCCAGGCGATGATGATCGCGAGCGCAAAGGGACGCGCCAGCTCGCGGTTCTCGTGGCTGCGGCCGGCAAAACTCAGCGTCACCGCGGTGCTCGATGCAAGGCCGCCGAGGATCCCGGTGAGGCCGATGCCCTTGTTCGGGCCCGCCATTTTAATGAGCACGTAACCCACGAAGCTGACCCCCGAAATGAACACCACAAAGAGCCAGAGCTTGAACGGGTTGAAAATGTCGAACGGCGGCGGCCCGAACACATGGTCGGGAAGGATGGGCAGCACGATCGCGGTGATCACCGCGAGCTTGAGCGCGGCGAAAATGTCTTCGTGGGTGAGGTGCCGCACGAACCTGTGGAGCTGCACCTTTACCGACAGCAGCACGGTCATGGTGACCGCGATGGCAATGGCAAGCGTCAGCGTTTTCGGCCAGTAGGCAAGGCCGCCGGTCAGGAGCGTGAGCACAAGCGAGGCCTTGGTGGTGAGGCCGGGTTTTCCGTTTGCGGCCTCGAGGTAATAGTTGATGGCGAAAAAAATGCCCAGGGTGAGCATGACGCCCACGAAGGGCCACGGTGATTTGAGCAGATCGGACACGAGCGCGGCTGAACATCCGATAAGGCCGAGAAGCCCGAATGTCCGCACGCCCGCGGGCATTTCTTTGCCGTGTGTGTCGGATGAATACTCGCGTTGCAGGCCAACCAGGATGCCGATGACAAGCGCAATGCCGAAACGCAGAAAAAGGCTGTTTGATTCGTCCATCGTATTTTTTTTGTATTATTCCTTACAACCGCATTTGCTGCAGATATCGTGGTACTTGATCGCCTCGTCCTTGTCCTGGAGATTGAACGCTTTTTTCAGGTTGTCGCAGTCCTGATACCCCATTTTCTGCAAACATTTTTCGGAATTGGAGCAGGAAACGCAAAAAGCAAGGGCGATGCAGACCGCTGCAAAGGCAATAAAACGTTTCATAGGACCTCCTTTAGAGTGATGGAATTGCACAGTAAAGAGCCGTTCTTTTAATAAAATATATATGCGAAGGGACTAAGGAAAATTGTTTACCGTTCAATCTACAATTTAAAATCTGAAATCTACAATTTGTTAGGTGAGACCCACCGCTTTCCCGTTTGCCAGTATTTTTATTCTTGCCGCCGCGGGGACCTTGGGAAGGCCGGGCATGGTCACGATGTTACCGCAGATGGCCACCACAAAGCCTGCACCCGCCGAAACCCTTATTTCATTCACCGTGATGCGGAAATTTTTCGGCAGCCCCCGGAGCTTGGGATTGTCCGAGAGCGACAACGGCGTTTTTGCGATGCACACGGGCAGGCCGCCGTACCCATGTTTTGTGATGAGCTCGAGCTCGGATTTTGTGCCGTGATCGAACGACACGCCGTTTGCCCCGTACATCATTTTCGCAACCGTCTCGATTTTCTCCGCGAGCGGCATGCTGAGCGGGTAGAGGTAGCCGAGTTTCTTTTTCCTGTTGCCGCCTATGGCGCGCAGCACGGCATCGGCGAGCGCCAGAGCGCCTTTGCCGCCGTCGCGGAAATGGGTCGCAATGGCGGCCTCGACGCCCCGCTTTTCGCAGAACTTCACTATTTTGTCAAGGTCTTTGGCTTTGTCGCCGTCGAAACGGTTGATCGCCACAACGGGCCGGAGCCCGAACAGCCTGATGTTTTCGATGTGCTTGCCAAGGTTGCCCAGCCCGGCGTCGGGCGCATAGCCGCCGTGATATTCCACGGCGCGGGTCGTGGCCACGACCACCGCAGCAGCGGGGTTGAGTCCCGCCATGCGGCACTTGATATGAAAGAATTTCTCCGCGCCGAGGTCGGTCCCGAACCCGGCCTCGGTCACCACGTAGTCGGTGAGCTTGAGCGCCATGCGCGTGGCAATGGCCGTGTTGGTGCCCTGCGCGATGTTGGCGAACGGACCGCCGTGCACGAATGCGGGCGTGCCTTCCATGGTTTGCACGAGGTTGGGATCAATGGCGTCGCGCAGGAGCACCTGCATGGCGCCCACCGCCTTGATGTCTTCCGCGAACACGCGCTCGCCCTTGAACGTGTAGGCGACGACCATCCTGCCGAGCATGTCGCCAAGGTTGAAAAAATCTTTGCACAGGCACAGAATGGCCATGACCTCGGACGCGGGCGTTATGTTGAACCCGTCTTTTCGCGGCACGCCGTTTTTCACGCCGCCGAGCCCGACAACAATTTCGCGGAGCGCGCGGTCGTTGAGGTCAATGACGCGGCGCAGCACGACGCGGCGCGAGTCAATGCCGAGTTCGTTTCCGTGCTGAAGGTGGTTGTCCACCATCGCCGCGAGCAGGTTGTTCGCTTTTGTCACCGAATACATGTCGCCGGTAAAATGCAGGTTCACGGCCTCCGCAGGGACCACCTGCGAGCGGCCCGCGCCCGTGCCGCCGCCCTTGATGCCGAAGTACGGCCCCAACGACGGTTCGCGCACGCATATCGAAGATTTTTTTCCAAGCTGACGCAGCGCGTCGCCCAGTCCCACCGTCGTGGTGGTTTTCCCCTCGCCCTGGGGCGTGGGCGTCATTGCCGAAACAAGAATGAGGTTGCCGTCCGGACGGTTTTTCCGCGCCTGGTATTCCTCAAGCGGCACCTTTGCGATGTAATGGCCGTGCAGGAGCAGTTTGTCGGAATCAAGTCCGAGCTCTTCAGCGACTTCACACACCCTGCGGGGCGCAAGGCCGTTCGAGCGGTTCCTGGAATCTGGCATAGGTTCTCCGGAAAAGGTAATCCTGGCAATCCTGTCTTTTTATCCTGACCATCCTGGTCATTTTTATCGTGATAATCCTGATTAAAGATAGCCTATGGGTTGTTGAAAATCAACTGCAATGGCGGGGGAGTAAAGCATGTCTTAATACCTTAAAAAGATTTGGGCGCCCCGCCTTCGGCGGCGGCCCTCCTGTCACCCGCCCTTCCCGTTGGGCGGGTGAAGGCAAGTGGTCTCGGCCATTGGCCTCGGGCTGCCACGGCCCTATTCCTTTTGTAGAGACGCACTGCCGTGCGTCTCTACAAAAGGCGGGTCCGGGCAGCATCGCGCTCCAGCGCGACCTCCAGTCCGGCCTGGCGCGAATACCACTTTTAGGTTATCGCATGGCTCGCGCTATTCCGCCAGTGCAAGACAATTTTTTTCGTCTGGCCTGGTTTCCGCCGCTCGCGGGTGCGCCCAACGTATGTATGAGTCTTGCAACAGACGGTACCCGGCCGCACCCAGGAGGGGGTAGCGGAAGACACCACAGGCCGAAGGCCGAGGTGGCTGTAGCGAGGGGGATGCTTCCCCCACCAGATTATTTTTTATTTTCAATTGAAAAATCAATGTCATCAATATTGCCCCACCCCTTATCCTAAGATATTTTGAAGGAAGAAAATTGTTTCCTATATTTTATTAGTCAAATATATAAAATAAACCCACAGGACAATTTCATGAACGAACCCCTCGGCGTAAACCGGGAACTCCTGGCCACACTTTCCCATCAGCTCAAATCGCCGATCACGACCATCGAGTCCCTGTTAAGGACCATTTCGGACGGCTTTACCGGCGAGACCAACGCGCAGACACTGCAGTTCATTGACAAGGCGATAAAAAAGGCCGGCGAGGCGGGCATGCTCATCGCCGACCTTCTCAACTACCAGGCCTATGCGGGCGGCGGGAAAATAGACAAGGAGGAGCTCGACATCGCCGCGCTCGCCGAGCGGGTTGCATCGTCGTTTGCCGCGGAAGCGTCGGACAAGGACGTGTCGCTTCGCGTGAGGATACCCGAAAAAACTGCCGTGATGGTGCTGGCCAACGGCCGCGGCCTGGAAATCGCAATCCGGAACATCATCGAAAACGCGGTCAAATACACGCCCGCAAACGGGCACGTGCTTGTAAAACTTTCGGCGGCCGCGAAAAAAAAGGAATGCGTTCTGCAGGTTTCGGATTCCGGGTACGGGATCCCCCGGCAGGAGCTTGCCGCCGTCTTCACGCCCTTTTTCCGCTCCATAAAACATAAATCCACCGTGCCGGGCACGGGGCTCGGCCTTGCCATCACCAAGACCATCGTTGCCGCGCATGGCGGGACCATTTCGGTTTCGTCAAAAGAGGGAAAAGGCAGTACGTTCAGGCTGGCGTTCCCCTGCCGCGTTTTGCGCAACAAGAAAGATCCTGGCGCGGGGAAAAAGAAGGTGCTCATCATCGGCGGGGTGACGGCGGGCCCCAAGGCCGCTGCGCGCCTGCGGCGGCTTGACGAGCAATGCGACATCACCATCATCGAGCGCAGCGAGTTCCTGTCGTATTCCGGGTGCGGCCTGCCGTCATACATCAGCGGCCGGGTGCAGTCGCCGAAGGCGCTCATGTCAACGGCCGACAACACCCTTCGCGATATCCACTTTTTCGAATCGATAAAAAACATCAAGATTCTGAACAGGACCGAGGCGGTGAAAATCAACAGGAAGAAAAAGACCGTCACGGTAATGGACCTTGCTGCAAAGGAAACGCGCGACCTGGCCTACGACGCGCTCGTGCTGGCAACAGGCGCGGACTCGCTGCTGCCGCCCATCCCCGGCATCAGGCAGAAGGGCGTGTATTCGCTACACCGGATGGAAGACGCCGAGGCCATCAAAAACGAATGCGCGAAGAGAAACGCGCACGATGTGTACATCATCGGGGGCGGGCTCATCGGCATCGAGACCGCCGAGTCCCTCATCGAGGCGGGCGCGCGCGTCACCATACTCGAAAAGAAGCCGCATATCCTGTCCAGCCTTTTTGATGAGGAATTTTCCGTAAAAATCCAGAATGCGCTCAGCAGAAAGGGAATCAAAGTTCTTACCGGGGTTTCTATTGCAAAGATAGAAAAAAAGGACGGTCAGCTCGTGTTTTTCACGGACAGGGGAAAATTCGCCGCGGATCTTGTCATTCTGTCAACAGGTGTGAAGCCCAATTCCGAACTGGCGAAAAAGGCCGGGCTGGCCGTGAGCGCAATCGGCGCCATTCGGGTGAACGCTCGGCTCGTGACCTCTGACAAAAACATCTATGCCATCGGCGACTGCGCCGAAAGCGTCAACTACATCACCGGGAAACACGAATACTGGCCGCTCGGCTCCATTTCCACGAAAATGGGGCGCATCGCGGCGGACAACATCGCGGGCCGGAAGTCGGAATTCCACGGGTTCATCGGCACCACCATGTTCCAGAATTTCGGACTGTGTATCGCCCGTACCGGCTTGACATCGGCGAGCGCCGCCGGGCACGGCTATCGCGCGGAGTCCATGGTGATTACCGGGCTCGACAGGGCCCATTATTCGCCGGACGCCGAGCATATAACCATCAAGCTCATCGCGGACGTAAAAACAAAGGCCGTTCTTGGCGCGCAGGCATACGGCAGGGGAGACGTGGTGAGGCAGATCCAGATTGTCGCCTCGGCCATCTCACGGTCAATGACGCTTACCGAGGTGTTCGGTCTCGACCTCGGTTATTCCCCGGCGTTCAACAATCCCATAGACATCGTGCAGACCGCGTGCTGCGTGCTTGCGGCAAAAATGGAAGGGTTTGTGAAGACCACCACGCTCGCGAAGTTTTCACGCGGTGCGGCCGGGGTGCACGTGATCGACGTGTCGCCGTTTTCGGAGCATATTGCCGTCGCGATCCCCGGCAGCGTCAGCGTGCCGCTCGAAAACCTCAGGCGCGAGGGAATCCCGTTTGACAAAAATGAAAGGTGTGTGCTGTACAGCAGGACGTCCTCAAGGGCCTACGAGGCGTACCGGTACCTTGTCACGAAAGGGTATTCCAACATATCAATTCTTGAGGGCGGGTTGGTTTATTGGGAAAAATGAATTTTATATTAGTTTTTGGACTTTTGAAAGAAGCGCCTTCGGATCAATCGGCTTGACAATGTAGCCGTCCACGGGCAGCCACGATTTGTCGCCGGCCTCCGACTTGAAGTCCATGCCCGTTTCCCGGTCCACGTTGGTGATCATCAGAATCTTGACATTTTTGAATTTCTTGTCCGATTTAATTTCACGCGCAGCGTCGAAACCGGCATTGACGGATTCCATCATCACGTCAAGCATCACAAGGTCGGGGGTGAATGTTTTCAGCAGGGCGAGCCCCTCGGCCTTGCTCCCTGCCTCCCTAAGCTCGTACCTCGATGAAAGCACCGCCCTCATGACGTCCCGTAACGCGCTGTCGTCGTCGATGACAAGTATTTTTTTCATGAAGACCCTCCTGCCGATGTATGCCAGGTTGACTGTATCCTGTAAACTACCATTATGGTATGCCGCAAACGTAAAAAAAGTGCGTCGCGTTGCGGTGCCGGCGCTCAGGCCCGACCGAGATATTTTTTTTCGTCGGTGCTTATCTTGAGCACGTCGCCTGTTTTAACGAACATCGGCACCTGGATCACCAGTCCGGTCTCCACGGTAACCGACTTTGTGGTATTTGTCGCGGAGTTTCCCCTCACCGCTTCGGACGCCTCAGTCACCTTCATTTCAATAGAGGAGGGCAGGTTGATGCAGAAGGGGTGGTTTTCCACGAACATCACCTCGTACACCTGGTTGGGCACGAGGAAGTCAATCACGTCGGCCAGCTGCTCCTTGTTCAGCTCGTACTGGTCGTATGTTTTCGGGTCCATGAACACGTAGGTGCCCTGGTTGTCGTAGCTGTAAATCAGGTTCTGGTACCTGTTGTCGAGCATCTCGAATTCCTCGCTCGTGCTGCAGCGGATCGGGATCAGCTTTCCCGTGTTAAGGCTCCGTAACTCCAGCTGCGCAAAGGCGCGGTTGTTGGGCGGCGTGCGTATCACGCTTTCGATGACAAGGTAGATGTCGCTCTTGTAGCGGACGACGTTTTTCCTTCTGATCTGGTTCGGGGTGGCCATTGCGTTTCCTCCTTGATAATAATGACATGCCGCGCGCTGTTTCACCGCGTGGTTTTACTGATGATCCCGTAAGCCACCATTGAAAATGGTAGAAAAACCCGGGGAATCGTAGCGGTAAAAATTACGGCCGAAGTAAAAATACTATTTCGGCAAACGGAAATGTTATTTCTGTTTACAACCGCTTGCCACCATGACGCCCGGATTACCTTTTCGGAATGGCGTTTTTGATGTCCTCGATAAGGTCTTCAGGGTTTTCCACGCCCAGCGCAAGCCGGATCAGGCCGTCTTTGATGCCCACGGCAAGGCGCTGCTTGCGCGTGTAATCGTAGTAGCTGATCGAGGCGGGGTGGGTGATAAGCGATTCCACGCCGCCCAGGCTCGGGCCGATGTTGATTATTTTGAGCGCACTTAAAAATTTATGCACATACTTCACGTCGTCTTTCATTTCGAACGTGACCACGCCGCCGTATCCCTTCATCTGGCGTTTTGCAACGTCATAATGAGGATGGCTTTTAAGGCCCGGGTAATACACGCGCCTGATGTCCGGCTGTGTTTCCAGGAATTCCGCCATTGCCTGGCCGTTTTCGTTGTGACGCCTCATGCGAAGTTCGAATGTTTTAAGGCCGCGTATCAATAAATATGACGAATGCGGGTCAATCACGCCGCCGGTCACCTTGAGATATTCGCGGATGGGCGTGGTAAGCGACTTTTTTCCGAGCACCACGCCGGCGAGCAGGTCGTTGTGCCCGCCCAGGTATTTCGTGGCGCTGTGGATCACAAGGTGCACCCCGAAGTCGAGCGGACGCTGGTTGTACGGCGTGGCAAACGTGCTGTCCGAAATCACCATGATGTCGGGCCGCTTCGAAAAAATCACCATGAGCCGCTCGAGGTCCATGATATTGAGGTACGGGTTGGTGGGCGACTCAGACAGAAACAGGCGCGTGTTTTTTTTTATGGCGCGCTTGATGGCGGTGTAATCGCACATTTTGACCACGGTACATTCAATGTCGAATTTGCACAGTCTTGTTTTGCAGAAGTCAAGTGTACGCTTGTATGCGTCGTCGGTGACGATCACATGGTCGCCGGCATTGAGCAGCGCGAACAGCGTCGTGGTGAGCGCGCTCATGCCGGAGGAAAAAAGGACCGCGTCCTCCGCGCCTTCGAGCGCGGCGAGCTTTCCTTCGGCGGCGTATTGCGTAGGGTGGCCGTACCGGCCGTATTCATACCTGTTCTTCGCTCCTTCCGCAAGTTCCCGGATTTCCTTGGTGTTTTTAAAAATGAAGGTGGAGCTCTGGACTATGGGCGTGGTGATGGCGCCGTATTCGTTGTACCGGATTTCTCCGGCGTGCACGGCCAGGGTCGAAAACCCCTGGCTGTTCTTTTTTCGCATATACTTTCTCCGCAGGAAAGAATTTGAAATGTTTTGCCCGACATAAAAAATGGACTATGCACGACTGAAAAGCAATCACGGCAGACAGCAGTCGCCGGGAATACGGTGAAGTATGCGCCTGAAAAATACGTGGCGCAGTTTGCCGTAAAGGGAAAGGCGTATAAGAAGGATCTGCTGGTAATGGGGTGATCGTTTTCGCAGTACCCGATAACAAAGCATGTGCCGGGAAACCGGCACATGCTTTGTTATCCGTATGATCACCGCAGCAAATTATTCCGCTCTTTTTGTCGCCCCGGTACGGATCATTAAATCGTTTTGGGCGGATGCGGGGGGCGACAGCAAGAGATTGATGCATGAAAAAATACCTGTTGCCGTTGTCAACCCCGACATGTCCTGATACAAAAGGGAATCTTCGCCCGTTTCGCCGCTATGGCCCGCCATCTTCATCGCGACGACCGGGTCCTGGGGCGAATATCCGTTTATGCGCCCTTCATACACGATGGCAGGCTGCCCGTTTATTTTGGAGGCCCTGCGGCGGGCATTGAAGACCTTGTTGTAGTCGAACGAACTGTTTATTTCCACCTTTACAATTACAGGGAAGGCGGTGACAAGGGTAGTGTTGAGATCGAAGCACCCCTGCGGGGTCGCTGCCGTGATCGCGTCGGGAAGCGGGTGGGTCGTCGTAGGCGCCATATTTCCCGCGCGGACATATTTATTGAGCCAGTAGGGAAGGGAGCTTGTCCTGAAACAGTTGTCTTTATTATGCTGCGTAGGCCCCCATTCCTGTTTTGCGAATTTATGCGTAACATACAGCGTTTGGAGGTGGTTCCCGAGCGTGTCTTCGACCCACACCGCGATCTGCGGTATAAAAAGCAATTTAAAAAAACCGATCTGTTTTACCTGGCCGAAATCGGGCCCACGGGTGAAACGGAGGGTGAGTTTGTTTCCCTGAAGGTCTGCGTTGGTCGTGAGAATGGCGCCGTCTTTGATCTGAGGCCCCGAGCCACAGGTGACCATAAGGCATGCAAGGCAGGCAATGGCGAAAGGTGAATAAAAAGGTCGTCTCATAATTACCTTCTTTTAAGGGGCCGCGCGTGATGTGCCGGCAATCGATTCAGCGTGCTTGCAAGATTTTTCCGGACAATTTCTTCCGTGCAAATCACCGCGTATGTTTTTGCTTTCTAGTTTAGGAATAAGAACACCTGAACAGGTATTAAAGTATACATTAAAGTTAAGCTTTCGCGCAGGCCCAGGCGCCCCTCTGGCCCCCAAGCCCTGGAAAACCCATTGCCAACGTTGACAAAATAGGCCAAAAGCCGTATATTCTCAAGGGGCAGACCGCAAAAAAGACGTGGGAGAGGACCAATACCATGCGCCGAAAAGACCGCGAAATCACCGACCTTGCAACCATGGAAAGCATTATCGCGGAATCAAAATTCTGCCGCATGGCGCTCTGCGACAATGGAAAGCCGTATATCGTTCCCCTGTGTTTCGGATACAAAGACCGCACGGTCTTCTTTCATTCGGCGCAGGAAGGCCACAAGCTCGAGGTGATGAAAAAAAACAGCGCGGTCTGCCTCGAATTCGAGACCGCGCCCGAGGTTGTGCGGAACGATATCGCCTGCAAATGGAAACTCCATTACAAATGCGTGATCGCCCGGGGCAGGGCCGCGGCGGTTGAAGCCATGGAAGAAAAACGCCGGGCGCTCGCCATTATCATGAGCAATTACGCGCCGGGCGTGTTTGAATTTTCCGAAGAAGATCTTAATAAAATTTTTGTATTTAAAATCGCGCTCGATTCCATGACCTGCAAAGTATCCGCCTGATCCGCACGGCGCCCAGTGTAAATTTGAGATTGATATTAAATATTCCCTGTATACACCATGAGTACAGAAAGTGCGATACCCCGCCTTATTTGCCTCACATAGCGATTCTGTTTTTGTTAAATTACTGTAAAAGGGGCGAGACAAACCTGTTCAAAACAGGGGATGTGCGCGCGTGGGGGGATGGGTTTCGTAAGGGGGGGCCATCTCACAGGGATGGAAGGCTGCTTAAAATCAGTCTTCCATCCTTTTTTATTGAGGAAAAAAACAACATCAAACACGCTATTGAAGAACCCCGCAGCAAGCTGCGGGGACCACGACTTTGACTGCATACAAAACTAATGGAGTAGAGGCTTTGCCAATCTTCCATCCCTATGGAAAGAAAACATACTTATAGTCGCTCGCTAACCCCGGAGCAAGCACCGGGGAATGCGCTCGCTGTGGGATTCACACAAGAAACGGCCTCTTTTTTCGGTGATATTGCTGTAAAAAAGTTATATTAAGAAAGAAGCAGGAACTTTCTTGGATTGGGGAGGCCTGCAGCAGTGATACAGTCGGGAAAAGACACTGATGAACTCCGCGGCAGCATACCTCAGATTATCTTATATTTCATTTTTTTCCATGGTGTTCTGGTGTTTGGGCGGCAACGCTCAAACAAGCACCGATTCGACCACTGTCCCCTCAAAAGACACCACCATAGTACCCAGCAGCCAACAGGCAACGGCGCACCCTGTTTCCTTTGATACGATTACAGGCCCTCTGCCCCCGGTGATCAAGGCCAAGAAAATTCCTTACCTCGTGGTGGGTGACATAGAGGTGCCGGTCAATAAATCGGTCACCATAGAGCCGGGCGTCGTATTTCTTTTTAAGAATTTCACCGGCATGCATGTGCTTGGGAAACTTTTCGTGCAGGGAACAAAGGAATCGCCGGTCATCTTCACTTCGGAGAATGACCGTGCTGTCAATCCCGCCACATCGCTGTATCCCAATCCCTACGACTGGAACGGCATCTACATTCACGCCGACGCGGTGGGCACCAGCATGGAGTTCTGCAAGGTGCGCTATTCGGTGTACGGCATCGTTTCCGAGACGAAATTCATCAAACTTGATCCGGTGCTTTTCAGCTTTAACGGGAAAAGCAACCTGGTTATCGAGGGGAAAGAACAGGCGGTCATCGACAAGCCATACAGTTATATGCTGACGACAAAAGACGTGGGCGCGCAGGGCGTGCCGGTAAAGATCCTTGCCGACCCCGTGGCACCCGGCCGCAATGTCCTTCGCTACGTGAGTCTCGTCGTGGCCATGGCCGCAACGGTAGGGACCGTATATTACGGGACCCAGTGGAACAATTCAGAGAAAGACCTGACACACATGTCCACAAACGATCTTTCAGTGCTCCGGCAGTACAATGAGGCAGAATGGTTTTCCCTGCGCGACAGACGTACCGGCAGTATGTATTATACGGAAATAGGCGGAGTGCTTTCACTTATCGGGTATGTCGGTTTTTTCTGGAGCTTTACGTTTTAACAGGACCTGCGGTACATGAAAAAAACACAGGCGGCCGTGTACGGACTGGCGGTTCTTGCCTTGGGCATGCTGCAATGCGCAAACGATTACAACCCGTTTGAGAATTATTCAAACGCCCAGGTCCTTGTGCTGCCCCAAGCCTGCTCAAAAAAAATCCGTGACGGCGATACGCTCAACATCTTTTCCACCGAAACCCTTGCGGTGTACACCACGGTCAGGGAAAAAATCGATTCGTTCCGTATCGACGCACCGGGCAACAGGTATTGGCCCGACACAATACTCCGGCCTCCGTTTACCAAGGAAAATATGGTCCTGCTCCTTTCGTTTTGGGACACCGGCCGCGTTCAAATAAACGTGACGACCTACCGGACAAACCATACCGTTTCGTCCCTGGCCGCGCCCTTATCGTTCCATGTCCGGGATTCCCTCAAACAGAAGGACATTTCCACGGTCCTCGGCTCGCCATGCACTTTGTCAACCGCGCCGGTGGGGGACAATGATGATGTGCTTTACGCTTGGGTGTTCGGCAAAGATACGGTCTGGGGCTTTGCATCCAACACCTTTGTCAATCCCTACCCAAAGCTGAGCCACGTTGAAGTAGGTAAAACCGACACCGGCTATCTCTGGGTCACCGATTTTCATGAGGAATTTCGTTCACCGGCAACGAAGTTTACCTATCTGTTCTACCAGCCTTCACCTCCGAAGATCAAGTGCACGAACTACAAACTGCTTCACGGCGACACTGTTATTACCAGTGATGATACCCTCGTCTTCACCTTCCAGGTCATTGATTCGTCCGGCCAGGGGCTTGCAAGCGTTGATCTCTCGGGGGAGATGCCGCAAACCGCGGACAGCGTTACGTTCTACCAGACCATTATCGGAATGAATCAGTATTCCAACCTGAACCCGAAGGTCGAAACAATCAAGGCCACCAACAAGATCGGCCAGACAACGATTGCTACGTTTTACCTGTGCTACGAGGCATCGGGCCCGCATGGCGATCTTGTCAAGTTTAGGCTGGTCAATCCTCCGGGCCCGACGCTCACGACCAGGCTCGATACGCTGCTGTATGTCCTCTACATAGACAACTACAGCCAGGACACCGTGAATGTGAGCACCTTGGCCACCGGAAAAAACTTTATCACGGTCCCATTCTCGGATTCCGTTCACAAATTCCAGTGGCTTGTGCCTCTCGACACTGGCTACAATACGATAAAGACGCAGGCGTCAATACCGCAAAGGGGGTATTCCGCTGAAACAACACTTGTAATTCAGCGCAGGCCGCTTGCGCTCGATACGACGCCGCCTGAAATAACGTCAATAACCATCAACGGCAAGGAATATCCCCTTAGCCAGCCCGCGACAACGGCATTCCTCGTTGACTCACCAAATGTGATTATTGCGGTTTCCGCCATAGACAACGAAAGCGGTATTGCATCGGTAACGATAAACGAGGTGTTGAGCGGCGCAGGCACCCCTTCCCTCATAACCATGACATATCAGAATTACGAATGGGTGAGCAGCTCCATTCCATTCGGCTCCAAAATAATTTTAAATTTGAGGATTACCGTGAAGAACAAGACCCTCGGCGCAACCAATACAACGACAAGAGATATAAGGTTATCCAGACGCAATGGGGTGATCACGCCGCTCCAGTGACACGGCAGTGGATTTCCATCTATAATTAATCATCAATGTTAAGTAAAAAAAACAGGCGTCCGCGACCGGAAGCCTGTTTTTTTTAGGGGTGGCGGCACAGGGAGCAACCTGACGCATTCCCGGCTCAAGGCTTTAACGGCCTCTTTACGGAAACGAACCACGCCACCGCCATGGCGCCAAGAAATGACGCTTCGAAAATCATGAACGCATACAGCACGGTGACTCCCGTGGTGGTGAACCCGTACGAATGCATGCCGATGCCGAGAAGGTTGACGCCGATCCACGCGAACATGACGAGGATGAGGCTTACAATCGCGCCCACGGCAAAGCCCTGCGACTGTACCAGGCCCGCTGCCCGCGCGTGAAACACGACCGCGCTCCACAGAATGATGAGCAGCGCGCCGTTTTCCTTGGGGTCCCACCCCCAGAACCTGCCCCAGCTTTGGTCCGCCCACATGCCGCCGAGCATGGTGCCTATCACCGTGAACACAAGGCCGAAGGCAAGGATGCCATAGAGCGAGTTTGAAGTTGATGCGAGTTTTTCCTCCGGGGTGTTGAGAAAGAGCTTCTTGATAAGATATACATGGCCGATGATCCCGGCGCAGCAGCATCCCGCGTAACCGAGCGTGACCGACATGATGTGCGTGGTGAGCCAGAAATTCGAATTGAGCACGGCCGCGATCATGCCCATGGAGTCTTCTCCCGCATTGTACTTGCCGGCAAGGTGCAAAAAGAAGAACCCGCAGAGAGAGGAAATAAGCAGGCCGAGGGACTTTTTCTGGAAGAGTTCGAGAACGAGGCCGAGCGCGACGCACGCCCAGGCGACAAAGAGGAATGTTTCGTAGATGGTGGCGAGCGGCGGCCGGTGCAGAATAAGGACCCGGGCGACAAGGCCGAACGTGTGCGGCAACAGGCCGGCCATCGTGAGGGTAATGCTGCCGAAATAGGCCCACCGCCACGAAACCACGGTCATGAGCAAAAGGGCCAGGACCGCGGCGAGGCCGAAGAGAATTTTCGCTTTTGCAAACGGATCAACGGCGTTGTAGAAAAGCTCGACGGTTGGGTCCGGCAGCGCCGCCGCTTTGTGCCGCACTGCCGCGTTAAATGCCGCGGCCGCTAGCGAAAACCCTTTCCGGTCGGCGGAAACATACGCCGTGCGCAGCGCGGCGAGCGAGGCCAGTTCCGGCGTCGTTTGCGCGCTGGACCCGGCGCTCAGCGTTACCATCCACGGGCACAGCCACTCTTCGCGGCCGTCAACCACCGACGGGATGATGTGGAACGGCTGGTCGCCGCGCGACTCGCCCCAGCGGTGCATGGCGCGGGCAAGGGAGACCATGGTCATGTCGAATACCGTCCACGCGCTTTTGTCCTTTTCTTGCGCCGCATCCATGGCTGCGGCGACAAGCTGCGCTTTCGGCACGAGGTCGTAGTACGAAAACCCGGCCGGCTGCGGCCCAAGGCAGAGGTACGACCGCGCGGCCGTGTCCGCAACGGAGAACTCCGGTGAGGGCATGAGGAACATCAGCACCGAGGAAAGCTGGATGTATTCCTGAAGGTTGCCGGAAATCCTGATCACTTCGCCCTCGAATAAAGACCGTTCCTTCGGCTCCTTGTGGGCGGCGGCTTCCGCCATCCGTCCGAGCTGGTGATACCCTTTTTTGATTTGGTTAAAGCTGTAGCGCCTGCGCTTTTCCGGAGCTATGCCGAGCGCGTCAGCCACTTCCGGATTGTTAATGAGGAACACCTTGTCATCCGCAGCGTCAAGGGGGACAAAAACAACGCGTGCGAGCCATTGTATTGCCGGGGTCCCGTGATATCCCTGGCGGCCGGAAAACTGCACCAGCATTTTCCGCGCATAGGTGTCGAGCGGCTTGGGCCTCCCGTTGTCAAGGATCATGGTCCTGGCAAAATCATCCAATGCAAAAGCGGGAGCAGTCCCTTTTTCGCCAGACGCAAGCGTGGTTGCCAGGAGGGCAACCCCTGCTGCTGCGGCAATGATCGTAGAGCAAAGAAGGGTTTTCATGCCGCTTTCCCCTGTTTGCGGATGTGAATAACTAGTTTCGCGAAAAAATGCAGGATGAGCCCCGCGGCCATTAAAATGCCCGCGACATAGGGGAGGGACTTTCCCCGGTTTTCGACAACGGCGAGCGTCGAGGACTGCCTTCCACCACCCTGCGAATAGGACGATTGATAAAACGTGAATTGGCGGTACCTGAACGGTTTGTTCATGGAGATCACCGCTTCACGGTCCATGCCGCCGCCCTTTGCGCGGATTTTGCTTGTAAATTGCCGCGCTGTCTGCGTGCCGGCGTAGTCTTCTTTTACAAACTTGATCAACGTGATGAAGAGCGGGAGCGGCATGCGCTTCTGGCGGAGCGTAAAATAGAGCGTGTCACCACCAAATGCGGCCGCGATTGGGCCCGGGCTGCCGCCGTAAAGGACGACCCGCGCTCCCGAAGCGCCAGACGGTGTCAGCTCCAGACCGGGGATATTTTCCGAAGGGTCTGCGGCAGGGTCCGCTGCCTCAAGCGAATCTATGGCTGCCTGCATGGGGCGCGACGTGTCGCCATGGCCGGCAGGCATCAAAGCCATGCAATTTTTATAAATCCTTTGTACGAAAACGATGGTGTGCATTGCGGAAATTACGTACGAATGCCCAGCACGCATGGTGTCAAGCCCGACCACGGCCGGATTTCGGGAAGCGCTGATGTCTGCTTTTGTCCATACGGCAAGCTCCCAGTCGCGAAAAGACGCCGACTCATTCGAGCTTTCGCCCTCCCACAGGGTAAGGAACGTCTCCTTCGAAGTATACGAGATTATGCCGCCGCCTATGAGAAGGACAAGGACCCCGGCATGCATGAGCACCAACCCGGCTTTGTCCAACCGCCATTTCTGCCTGAAAAATAAAATTGCCAGCTGGTTGAAAATCAGAGTGAGAACGGTGAGTCTCACGCCGGGAAAAGGAAAAAAGCCCCCGATAAGGACGATCCAGGAACTGAAAAACCTGGCTTTTGCGGCGTAGATGCCGTGGTCTATCTGGTAAAATGTGCCCCAAAGGACAAGGATGCAGAGAATGATGAGGCAGATGACCGTGGTATGCAATGAAAAAAATAGTTTTTCCGCTGAAATCCTTAGTACAGTGAGAAATTTTTTCATTGAATAATCTGCCGTCAATCATCAATCGTTGGGAAGAACCCGAAAGTGTATTGCTGTTGAAATGATAAAATCGATATCACTCATTGACAGAAAAATACCTTAAATAGCAGGGGCGATAGAAAAAAATTAATGGACCGTTGCGGCGACGGACGAGGATATCATGCTGCCGTCCTTCAGAACTATATTGTAAATTCCCGCCGAAAGTCCGATCCCAGCAAGCGAAATTGTATTTGATCCCGCCCGCATCGTCTTTATTTTTGCTGATAAATCCACCGCGAGCCTGCCGTTGGCCGAAAAGATTTTCAAAGATGAAGCCGATGGATTTGCAAGCCTGAACGTAACCATGGATCCGTGTACCGACATGATTTCATCGCCTTTCATCAGGACGGGCGCAAAAGTAAGAACCGGTGTGCCGCCGGTCGCACGGAGATACATCTCATGTCCCGCCTGCAGAAACGCACCTTCGCCTTCGGGGGAGGAGTTGTTGACGTCTGCGCTCAGGTCGCTTCTCGGCATCCAATCCACATGCTGGCAACGCAAGAGTCTGCCGTCGGCCCCGATATTTTTCACCAGGTCGCGCCACGCTTTGTTGATGCAGGGATTATACGTAGCAGAATCGAGAAGGCCGTTGCGAACGCCCCATGCCATGGCAAAGCAGAAAAAGGCGGAGCCGCTGGTTTCGGGGAAAGGATAGTCGGGATGATCGAGCATGCTGGTGGTCCAGAGGCCGTCAAATGATGTGTTGTTGAATCCCTGTTCGGTCTTAATCGCCGCGCACATGTCCTGAAATTGTGATACGAACTGCGGACGGTTCGCGTAGATCTTCGGCATGTGGTCAAGAATTCTCGCCATCCCGCCGATGACCCAGGCCTCTCCGCAGGACCAGAACATGGGTTTGCCGTTAGGACAAACATTTTTTGGCGGAATAAATCCTCCGTCCCGGTAGTAAAACTTGTAGGTCTTGTTGTACAGCGAGTCCGCCACCAGCCCCCACCAGCTTTTCAGGGAATCCAGGTAAGCAGTCTGATTTGCTGCTTGACAATACAGTGTTATGGCGGGAGGCGCCATGTAAAGCGCATCACACCACCACCAGCAGGTTTTGGGATTAAGGTGTGATCCAAAAAGGTGCACCAGATTTTGCGCGGTGCTGCTTATCATGTTGTTGTTCGCAGCTGCCGGGTTCAGAAGATAGATTTCGGTGTAGGTCTGAGTGCAGCAGATGTTGTCCGCGGTTGTTGTGTTCACGCCATTCCACGGCAGCCAATTAAAATAGGTTGCCCAGCGCTTGGCGAAATTGAGGTATGCCGTGTCCTGTGAGGTATAATACATTGCCATGAGACCGGTCATGAACGAGCCAACGTCCCAGTCGTTTCCCTGGTTGGCCCCGTTATACGGATTCGGCTGATCACCCTTGCCGGCAGAGGCGTGATTATACAGGTTTGCAATATCCGCATAGGTCATGCGGTAATGGGCGACCCGTTTCATAATATTCACGATGCTGTCCGCATCGAATTCGGTGATTGCGAAGCTCTGCCGGACAAAAAAGAAAACGCAGATAATAACCGCAAGTGTGATGCGCGATTTCATGACACGGGCCCCCTTTTTTTATTAAAGGTATGTCGTGCTCTCCAATACTATAAAATAACGAAAAACTTCGGCTTTGGCAGGGAAAAAAAAGAGCGGGAGCATCAATATCGTGCCCCCGCTCATTGCCGAAAAACGGACAGGCCTATTACTGGATAGTAAAAGGCGAAACAGACCGAAGCCCGTTCTGCTCAACCCGTACAAAATACACCCCCCGGCCCATGTTCCCCAGGCCGACGATCTGCCTCTGGCTGCCGGCGTTCAGGTTATTGACAACAGAGGGAACAACGGCCCTGCCTGCGCAGTCGAAAACAGAGACCGTTGTCGGTCCTGCCTGCGCGAGCGAATAGGAAACCGTCAGATTGCTTCCATTGACAACAGGCATAACCGCAAATCCTTTTTGCGTAAGGCCCCGGTTTGTTTCCGTAACGGCCGAACCGCCATCCAACAGAAACTTCATGCCGTGGAAGTTTAAGCCTTCGTGGAAAAATGAGACTTTTATTAGAAAGAGGCCGGTATCAAGCACAAGCCTGGTTTTCGTCGTGTCCCATCTCCAGTCGTGATTAATTTCAACGTCGCCCGGCGGCCTGATGCTTGCCGGCAACCCACCTACTGAATCGGGCGGGAGGTCGCCGACATTGAAGATGATTAGGTTGCTGGTATCGACAACGGAGTGATGCAATATCATTTTATATTTGCCGGCAGTGTTCACGTGCACCGTATAGTTAACCCACTCTCCGCTCTGCACCCACCCGATATGACAATTGGCGTGAGCGGGATAGGCGGCGGAGTCAACGATACCCCCAACGGTTCCCGCAACAAAATCATTCCACGTTCCAAAGAACTGCAATGACACGACCTTGCCGGGATCACCATCGCGCCAGTGACAATCGCCCATATTGTTCCACGTATAATGAAACGTCACACCATCCGCACCTTTGTCAAAATACGCCGCGGTTACAAAACCGGGAATTTGTGCCGGTTTGCCTTTGAGCGAGTCGAAAACCGTACCGGCATACCCTGTAGGCAGCGCGGCGTTGACAAGTGATGCAAACAGGAAAACTGATACCGCCAAGGCGGCAATTTTGTGATAAAGGCGCATAACAAAAACTCCTTTATAAGATTTAAGATACTCTTCCCTTGATTTCATTTAAAACGGCGATACCGCATTGCCCGGCACTGTTAGTCGGAAATGGCGGCTGTAAGAAAAAGGGGGGACGAAAAAACGGCAAAATAAACGTCGAAACCAACTGATACATTTTCATTTACCCCCTCAGTTAAATGAAAAATGCAGCATGCTTTTTAACGGATCTTATGAGTAACCTAAAAACCCTTTTTGGATGCTGTTGGTAAATATAATATAAAGAGAAAATCCATGGTTGGTTTGAAAAAAATTGCGGGGTATGAAAAAAAGGGATCCACCGAAGTGAATCCCTTTATATTCGGTAAAGTGATAACATGGATCAGCGGGCGATGGTGAAGGATTTGGTCTCCCTGAGGCCGTTTTGCTCAACTCTCGCAAAATACACCCCACGTCCCATGTTCCCAAGCCCGACACTCTGCTTCTGGCTTCCGGCGCTCAGGTTATTGACTATTGCGGGTACCATGGCCCGTCCTGCGCAGTCGAAAACAGACACCGTTGCACGGCCTGCATGCGCGAGCGAGTAGGAAACAGACAGGTTGGCTCCGGTGATGACCGGCTTGATATCAAACCCTTTTTGCGCAAGGCCGTTTTTTACTCCGGACAGGACCGGTGTCGCGCTCTTCAAGGTAAACTGCATCCAATCGAAGTTCCAGCTGCCGGTGATAAACGCGAGTTTGACAACCTGCAATCCGGTGTCGAGCGCAACCGAGTCGATATTCGTATTGACGGTCCAAGCGTGCCAGACTTCAGGGCACCCGGGAGGAACTATACAAACAGGAATATTGCTGATGGAATCGATCTTGACTGATGCGCCGTCATAGAACGTGAGCGTTTGAAGCCCGCCGGGATTGGCAGTCGCCTGCTTCCATGAAATGTAATACGTGCCGGCCGTGTTGACATGAACCGTGCATTTGACCCAATCTCCCACAGTTGTAGGGCCTGATGCATCAATCCATGATAGATGCCAGGTGAGAGGAGTGGCGGTAACGGAAGAATCATGTTGACCGGAGGTGCCATATCCTACGACATCCCAATCGTTGCCGGAATAAGATTGCATGTCAACATTAATGTCGGCCGCGATCTGTTGATTGGTGGCATTGAGACGCATTGTTCCACCCGTATTGCCGGGTGTGTTATCATGATAAGCAATGCCTTCGCCGCCGTTATCGAAGAATACGGCCTTTACAATGCCCGGAATCTGCTGCGGCTTCCCTTTGAGCGTGTCAAAGGAAAACGGCGTTCCGGTGTATCCGGCCGGGATCGCGGCGAAAAGATACGGCGCACTGATAAAACAGGTCGCTGCCATCAAGGCAACTTTTTGGTAAAGACGCATAAGACCAGCTCCTTTTAATGTTTATGTGTTACTCTTCCCCTTGTTTTCACATAACAACGACGCCGCAATTGCCTTGTTGCGGTCACTGGAAATGGCAACGGGAGAAGAAAAAGCCGGCGCAATAGAATCAGGAATTTGCCGGAACTTTTTCATTTATCCCCCTCAGATTAAATGAAAAATACAGCAGTTTTTTTTTGGTTCAGACGGACATCGTAGAATAATCTTTTTGGACGCCGTCAAAGAATATAATATAAAGAGGTATACGGTGTTTGGCTTGAAAAAAGTTGCAGGGCATAAAAAAAAGGGATCCACCGAAGTGAATCCCTTTATCGTCATTAATAGGTCAGAACGGGTCAGTGCGTAAGGCTGAAAGACCTTACCTCTCTGCATCCGTTCTGTTCAACTTGCACAAAATAAACGCCCGGCCGCATGTTCCGCAGGCTGACGGTCCGGCATTGCAGACCGGTGGCCCCGCTATTTTCAGCGGAAGAAAAGACGGATTTACCGGCGCAATTGACCAATGATATTTTCGCTTCGCCGGTCCCCGGACTTTTGAAGGAGAGCCTCAACTCGTCACCCGATATGATGGCATGCAGTCCGAGGGACCCCGCGGTGGGATTGCGGTATGCAGGTTGTTGCGACACCGCCGAACCCAACAATCTGAATATCAGCTTGTCATAATTCCAGCCGCCCTGCACATACTGAAATTTCAGGACATACAGCCCGGTGTCCAGGTCGACCGTGGCAACATCCTTGAACAAGTTCCAGATATGCCATATTTCACTGCCGCCGTGGATTTGAGAAGCAAGGACATGGGGCAGGTTGTTGACAAAAATGGGCGCAGCGTTGTTGAACGTCATGCTCGTTGAATTGAGCGAATCGACACAAGCCGCGTGCTGGTCTATGGTGTAGGTGCCGGCGGTATTCACGTGCACCGACATCTTTTGCCATTCGCCGGTAACCGGATCTGAAACTATCCATGAAATATGCCAGGACCCAAGTTCCTCCTGAGTGTTGTTGATTGTCCAGTCCCAGTAGGAATTGAATATCTGCATGTCAACGGGTTGGTCGGCCGCGATCGCCGTGCCGTTTGCAAGTTTGCGCAGGCAGCAATCGCCCTGGTGACCATTGTCCGCATCGTGGAATCCAACGCCTTCGCCGCCCGAGTCGAAAAACGCGAGCTTGACAACTCCCGGAATCTGCTGATAATGCCCCATGAGCGTGTCGCAGCAAAAGGGCTTGCCTAGGTATCCCGCGGGGATGCCCGAGGGGATTGTAGCGGCGCCAACAGATATAGCGAAAAATGCCGCCGCCATTGCCGCTATGGCTATTTTGTGATAAAGACGCATAACAAAACTCCTTTGAAAAGATGTTTGATATTCTTTCCATTATTTACGTATAAAAATGACAATACTCCTGACCGACCGCGTTCAACGAAAAAGGAAACAATGAGGGGAAGAAAAAGCTGGAACCTTTAAAGCGGAAACACACCCGAACTTTTTCATGTATCCCCCTCAGTTTAAATGAAAAATGCAACAGGAATTTCTCAATGATAGTACAAAACAATCTTTAGGGATTCCGCTTGGAGAATAATATAAGATAATATTCCTTTTAAACGTAGGAAATCTAATGCTGCCTATAAAAAAGCCCCTTGGAAATTAGTCCCAAAGGGCTTTCTCTTATCAACTTTCATTCAGACAAATGTCTATTTACCGATAGTCTGAAACCTCATTACCGCGTGGATTGAGAAGTGCACCGGACCTTGGCTAATTGTTATGCGGAAATACTGGGAACCGTCAAGCTTGTAGCGAGATACCAATTACTGTTCAACAACCACGCGCCTCATGACTCCGTCCGGGTCCGCGATATAATAAATGCCCGGGACAAGTTTTTGCGCTGCCTTGGCATTTGGCACAATGCGACCTCTGATGTCAACCATACAGCTGTTGCCCTTGAAAAGACCGCTGCGATGCCCCCCGCGAATGCCGGGCAACTGTATAACGCCGCCCCTGTAACTCGAGTCGATCCATACTGCCGAAAAGGCCAGGAGCGTAGCCTGGCTCACCGGCTTAATAGGCGTGAGAATCCTTGTCCATGTATTGGTGGGCCATTGAACGAGGAATATACAGCCCGAGTCTGTACCGATTTTATGCCCCCAAGCGTCGCAGGAGAGATAGTTGCTATCGTTCGTGAAACACCATCCCCTGACATCGGAACCTAGATTACTGGTATCCAACCCGTGACCGGCAGTATCATGAGGGTTAAGTAATAAAAAGTCAGTCGGGGCCCAGTTTATGCTGATGGCCATTGTCTTAACGAGAACGGATGGCCAACTCACCGGAGTCGCATTCTCCTCCTGGAAAGGGAGCAGCGCGCACGATTTGTGCCGCGCCAGGCAGTATTCATCCAACATGCAATGACACCATTGGTCAAACCCCGGATTATAAACGCAGATGTGACCGTCATGCGATATCGAGGGCATGCAGCCTAATTGTGGGTATTCTGTTGGTTTATAGAAATCGGCGTTGGTGGCAGTGCCCGAGCCGTTATTGGGAATGGTAATCATTTTCGGACCCATATGCGCATCGTCAAATCTGGTAAATATATGATTGTAGGAGACGCCCATCGTGAACACCCCGGAGCCCCCAGTCAAATTGGCGATTATATGGTCCGTGCCGAACGTGGGTTCGGCAGCTCCGAAAGTGACGGGGATTGCATGTATTGTTGCGTCGCCGGCTGCCCTGTAGACAACTTCCAGCTTACCGCTTGGAGCATTCCACCAGAAGGTGCAACAGCCCTCGCTGTTGGAGGCGGTCACAGGCACGGCGGTTTTGAACTGCCCGTCGATGCGGATGATCTTTGGCCCCCCTGCGTTATAGAGGACCCATTGCCCATCTTCGGTTATTTGAGTGCTGTTACACATACCATCTTTATCGGAGTTTGGAATGAGAGTCGGAGTGTTCTGGCCTAATGGAGCAGTGTAAAGTCCATTCGCATACAGTAAACCACAGACTACCGTTCCTTTGGGAAGAACGGCCCCGGAATCCACATATTGTCTGATGGCGACTTTGTGGACAAAAGCAGGACATTGCGCTGCAGCCAAGCCGATACCCAGAAGCAGTACCACGGCCAACCCATACACGTAAATACGCCTCAAATTTGATCCCCCTCTGTTAAACCAAATGAAAAGGTGAACCGATCATGTCGGCCCTCTGCGTTTTAAATAAAATAATGTTGATCAGATCTCAAGACGATCATTTTCTTTTCAACAGAAAAGCCCAGGAATCTGCTTCCGGGGCTTTTCTCATGGTTGCGGAATAATCGTAGGTTATCGAGTAACCAGATACCTGGCAATGACGCTTGCATTGCCATGCTCCATGCGAACGAAGTAAAGACCCTTTCTCAGGCCAATTTCGCTCAGTGCCAATGAATGTTTGCCGGCCGCCAGGTTTCGATCCAAAACCTTTGCGATCTCTTTTCCAAGGCAGTCAAAGACCGAAACTTTTGTACCGCCCGCGTCCGGAAGCGAGAACCGCACCGTGCCCTGGCCTGCGGCAATGCAAAAAGACTGGGAAGCGGCAGGATTGACAGTGGCTTGACGAATCTCGGTTGTAAACTGGCCGGAGTCTGCGGCGATATAAAGGAAGTCCTGGTTGAGATGATAGGACCCGTTCTGGAATTGCATCACCTGCACGCCGGAATCAAGCTGAATGGATGTAAAATCACTGTACTTTCTCCAGGAGTGGTAGCTGCCTGACCCATTGATCGTTACATTTGGTGTGCTGACAGTTTTGGTACCGTTCAAAAAATTAATGTGAAAAACTATTGGCCAGGCATCCGCCGCCCAGCAGGAGCTGATCCAATATTTTCCCGCGGTTGGAACATGAATTGTGTACTTTGTCATTCCGTCCGGATGACTGGCACCTATATAATAGTCGCTGTGAGCCACTGAGGTATCCGCACTTGGATACGGCGTGCCGTTTGGATACGAAGCGCCTGTTGCATAAAGAGTATCGTGGTCCGCATGCCATGTCAGGTAGAAGGCCGGCCAGGTGTTGCAGCTGTCGAAGGGAATGCCTGCAGTTTTTCCGTCCCTGCCGCCGGCAGTGCTTCCCGCTGAACCGGACAGATCGTCCTGGATAAAGGTTACGCCATTCGGTCCCCCCAGGGATGGCGGCACCCAGTCGTAGTCATGAAAGTTGACTCTCCCCGGAATCTCGTGCGGTGCGCTGCCCGGAGGATAAGGCAAACCTTTGTATCCTGCGGGAATCGCGGCGTTTGAAAGCGATACGAACATGACCCCTGCGGCCAAGGCGGCCAGAAAATACCTTGAAAAACGACGTACATTACCCATTCGATCCCCCCTCTGAAATTAAAGGAATTTTGATTTTTGAAATCAAATTAATTGTCCCGAACGCACCGAACACCGAGCCCGCATTGATAGGCGTTGAAGTATCTGCCGACGTATGTGTTGTCGCTAACAAAAGCAAGGTCCTGCGCGCTCGTAGCGTCGTGTGCTGTAGCCGACCACAAATAACCGAGGGAGCCGACGTAATAGAATGACCCAAGGAACATACGCCAACCGCCCGGAAGCGCCGTAAATCCATATTCATCGGTGGCACCGGTATTAGGAGAATCCCAGTGCGCCGTCCCGGTTTCCTTTAGTTTTCCCCCAGCCACGTTTGTGCCGCCCAGAAATGTGAAGAGCACTGTCCATTCCGAGTCGGTCGGCACATGCCAGCCTGTTGGCGCCAGTTTGCCGGAGCTCACCGCGTACCAATTGTAAAGAGCGCCATAGGTCGCCCCGTAGGAGACAGAATCGTTATACCAGCAATAGCCGGGTGTTGTAAGCGCGGCCCATACTGTATCTTCGATAACCAGTGGTATTGTCGTGCCGTTATTAAACCTAGTTGTCTTCAGGTTCTCAGCCATCCACGTTTGCGTCCCTATCGTGACGTAGTGATAACTATTTCCATCAATGTCAGTCACCGTTCCTGTTGTTGGTTTTGGTTGGGTCGGATGGTTGGCGCATCCAATAATAAAAGAAAAAACAGACGCCATGATTAAGAACCATTGCTTCATAAGGTTTTCCTTTCCTTTGCATATTTCTTACAACCGAATTGAGTTGGCGCCCGGTCTGTCTTGATAATATAAATTCCGTTCGGGCTTCCGACGAGGTCGCCAAAACCTGAGCCAAGCGGATTTTCGGCCATCAACCTATTTTAAAATGGCCTCAAATCTCACAACCGTATTTTCCGCATTGTGCTTGATATACAGAAAATAAACGCCCAGTGTTAAATTCGCCGCGGGCAATAGAGCCGTACATGAACATAATATAAGAAGAAACAAGAGCTGTCACGAAATTTTTTATATACAAAGAAAAGATCCCCGGAGCAGACTTCCGGGGATCTTCATCCTGTTTTTTGACAAAAGCGCTTGGTTTAGTCAAACTTCCGGAACTTCGCAACGACGGCGATATTGTTGTGTTCCATGCGCACAAAGTAAATGCCCTTCTTAAGGTTTGCCGTGTTGAGTAGTGCGCTGTGGCTGCCGGCCGAAAGGGTTTTGTTGAGCACGGGCATGATCTCTCTTCCCAGACAGTCAAAGACAGAGATCTTTGTTTTGCCTACGTCGGGAAGGGTGAAACGTATTGTTTCCCGGTTTACCGAGAGATCACATGGCCCGGTGCTTGTTGATTTTTGGGAAGATGGGGAAATGCCGGTCATGAACATGCCAGAGTCGGCTGCGATATAAAGGAAGTCTTGATTAAGATGGTTAGTGCCATTCTGAAAAAACACAACCTGGACTCCTGTATCGAGCTGTACGGAAGCAAAGTCGCTGAGCTTTTTCCAGGCGTGATAGCTGGCAACCCCGGTAAATGTATCAGTTGGAGTGGTGACCGTTTTGTCGCCGTTCAGGAAACTTATTTGAAAGTGTGCCGGTTGTTCCATTGCAGTCCAAATTGAACTGATCCAGTATTTCCCGGCTTTCGAAACATGCACCGTCCACTTTGTCCAGCTGTTTCCATGGCTGGCACCGATGTAAAAGTCGGATATCGTTGTGTCGGTCGCGCTCGGGTAGCGCACACCATGGGGCCAAACAACGCCATCGGTATAAAAGGTGTCAAGGTCCCATATCGATTGATTGGTGCCGTACATAGACGGCCAGTCGGTATCGCCACCTTGTTTCCTCAGTGCCACCTTTGCGGAGTCACTCCCATATCCTGTCCCTTTCCTGTCGTCCGCGTAAAATGAGACATTGAGCCCGCCCAGATCGTATTCCGAGAAATTTAGTCTTCCCGGAAGTTCCTTCGGTGTGCTGCCAAGTGGATATGGTTTCCCGGCATACCCTGCCGGGATTTCCGCGTTTGCAAGAGAAACAACGACTGTTCCGGCCGCGAGCGCAGCCAGAAGGAATTTTGAAGAACTCCTTGCGTTTATCATCATGCCCCCTCTGTGATATATGTACTATCGATTTAACCGATCACATCGGCTCTCTTCCCCTGGACATAATATAATGAGAGACACGTGCGGCTACGGGATTTTTTTTCGCAAAAAATGGTCGCAGGTTGTTCGTCAATTTGCCCGATTTGCCAACTCCTTTTCGCCTTTGTGACCGCCATCACATGTTCTTTTTTTATCCTGATATTATATTCTATATTCTTGTGTGATAATTATCCTTCCAAAACCATGGTGTCAATTTTTCGAGGAGCATTTGACCTATGTTTAAAAAAGCAACCTGGTTTGTCATTGCGTCGTCGGTACTGATCCCCCTTCTGCTTTCCTGCACCGGTTCCACAAGCCCCTATACAGCGGCAAATGCCACGATCTCAATTATACTGGAGAACTCGACCAAGCAGCGCAGTACGGATGCGGTTACGGACACAGTTGACAAAACAGTACACGTCGGCATAAGCGCATATCTTCCCAAGTATATAACCTCTGTTTTTTTATCAACAACAAAAAGTCCAGGGGACACGGACACAACATTTACATTCACAAAAATTTCAGATTGGCCCGACACCCATTGGGTCTCGATCACCTTTCATTCCGCAGGCACCAGAACAGTGTCTGCCATTGCATCTATTCCTGAAGCGAAGGACTATTCTCTGACCGCGAAATTTATCATTGCAGGGAAACTTTCTCCTGTAATTTATAATGGCAATGGCAATACCGGTGGAACCGTCCCTGTGGATGCCAATTTTTACCAGCAAGGCGCTACCGTGACGGTAAAGGCAAATACCGGGGCGCTTGTGCGGACAGGATACACCTTTGCAGGATGGAATACTGCCGCCGATGGCAGCGGGGCATCGTATGCGGGCGGCGAGACGTTCACCATGGGAGCGTCCAACGCCATGCTCTATGCGAAATGGACCAAGAACCCCACATATTCAATTACCTATAACGGCAACGGGAATACCGGCGGGACAGTTCCAATAGACGCTAATGCCTACGAACAGGGCGCGAATGTAACGGTCAGGGCCAACACCGGGAACCTCACAAAAGCCAGCTTCACTTTCGCGGGATGGAACACCGCGGCGGACGGCAGCGGTACATCCTATGCCGGCGTAGCTACATTAACAATGGGGACAGCCAACATTATTCTCTATGCGAAATGGACGCAAAACCCGACTTACACCATGACCTATAACGGTAATGGGAATACGACCGGAACCGTTCCCTCCGACGCAAATTTCTATGAATTGAACGCCGCCGTCACCATCATGCCCAACACCGGCAACCTTACGAAATCCGGCTACACCTTTGCCGGATGGAATACTGCCGCCGATGGCAGCGGGACTTTATACGCCGCGGGCGCGACATTGACAATGGGGACTGCGAACGTCACGCTGTATGCCCGTTGGACGCAGAACCCGACCTACACCGTCACCTACAGCGGAAACGGGAATGCAACCGGAACCGTCCCGACCGATACAAATGCCTATGAGCAGAACACGACCGTTACGGTAAAGGCCAACGCCGGCAATCTGGCGAAAACAGGTTTCACCTTTGCAGGCTGGAACACGGCCGCGGACGGAAGCGGCACCTCGTACGCCGCAGGAGCAACGTTTACCATGGGTACGGCGAACGTAACGCTCTATGCAAAATGGACTGTTGCGGTCCTTACCGTAAAATTCAACAGCAACGGCGGCAGCGCGGTGGACAGCCAGAACGTCACCTACAATGCGACCGCCACCTCTCCCGCGGCCACTACCAGGAGCGGCTATATCTTTGCCGGATGGTATTCGGACCAGGCGCTTACCGTGCAATTCGCATTCACGACTCCCATAACTTCGGCAATGACGCTGTACGCAAAGTGGACACAGGTGTATGCGGTGACTTATAACGGCAACGGAAATACTGCCGGAATAGCACCGGTCGACGCCAACACATATCTCAACGGTGTAACCGTGACAGTGCTTGACAACACCGGCAGCCTTATCAAAACCGGCTACACATTTTCGGGTTGGAACACCAACGCCGCAGGCACAGGCATCGACCGGTTGGCTGGATCGACATTTACCATGGGCTCAACCAATGTTACGCTTTACGCGAAATGGACAATAAACCAATACGCCGTGACCTTTAATTCCAACGGCGGAAGCGCGGTGACGTCGCAGAAGGTCAATTATAATGCGACGGCGACTGCACCGAACTGGCCGACAAAGACATCCTACATTTTTGCGCAGTGGTTTACAGACCAGACGTTCACGACACAATTCAGTTTTTCAACTCCGATAACTGGTGACATAACGCTGTATGCAAAGTGGGAAATAAGGGATGCGGATGGAAACTTGTATACCGAGACTATCATAAATGGGAAACACTGGATGGCACAGAACTTAAGGACCACACGGTATAATAATGGGTCTCTGATACCCCAAGTGACCGACAATAGTACATGGGCTGCAACATCCGGCGCATACTGCTGGTTCAACAACGATTCGACCAACAAAATTGCTTATGGCGCTCTATACAATTGGGCAACGGTAAGCACCAACGTGTTGGCGCCGCAAGGTTGGCATGTTGCCGCCGATTCCGAATGGATGCAAATGTTTAATTATCTGGGAGGGATCGGATCGCAAGCAAGCACGGATGCTGTACGAGAGCAGGGAATTGCACATTGGCTTGCGCCGAACACCGGGGCGACAAACTCGTCAGGATTTACCGCCGTGTCGACGGGACTGCGTCTTGCCAGTGGTGCATTTTGGTCTGATAATCCTATGGCTGCATGGTGGTCCTCAACGCCGGATGGTACTGGTGCAGCGTGGTTTTATGATGTGGGAGAAACATTCAGTGAGCAATTTTATGATCCCTGGAACGTTGGATTAACCATACGGTGCGTCCGCGATTATTGAGATAAGATTTACGAACAAAATAAAGACGTCAAAATAATGAAAGAAAAAAGGCCGGATTCATTCCGGCCTTTTTTCTTTCCTAATCTGGAGAATTCACAGGTCGATTGTATGCACGCCTCCAGCTATTTTGTAAGTTGGAACTTCGCTACGCTGTTCATCCCGCCATGTTCCATGCGCACAAAGTAAACACCCTGCTTGAGACCCGTTGTATTCAATGCCGCGGCATGGTTTCCGGCGGAAAGGTCGCGGTCGAGCACCGTGAGGACTGTCCTTCCAAGGCAGTCAAACAAGGTGACTTTGGTTTTGCCCGCGTCGGGCTGTGTAAAATGGACCGTTTCGCGGTTAATTGACAAATCGAATGACCCGGCATTGGCTGCTTTTGCGGTTTGCTGGATGACCCCGGTTGTAAATTGGCCGGAATCTGCAGCAATATAGATGAAGTCCTGGTTGAGGTGCATCGATTCGTTCTGAAATTGCATCACCTGAACGCCGGAATCGAGCTGTATTGAAGCAAAATCGGAGAACTTATACCATGCATGATAACTTCCGGTCATACCGTTGCATGTGACGGACGGCGTGCTCACTGTGCTGGCACCGTTATAGAAACTGAGGTGATACTGAGCCGGCGGCGAAGCCGAGGCCCAGATCGAGCTGATCCAATATTTCCCCGCCAAGGGAACATGAATTGTGTACTTTGTCATGCCGTCCGGATGACTGGCGCCTATATACCAATCGTTTACATTTGTATCTGGACCCGGAAACCGTACTCCGTTGGGCCACTTGACACCCGCTGCGTAAAACGTGTCAGGAATTCCGTCATCAGTGTGATGATTGGTTTTCCACATAGCCGGCCACGCATTGCAGCTGTCGAAGGGAATTCCTGGAATGCTGCCGTCCCTGCCGCCGGCAGTGCTTCCTGCCGCCGAACCGGACAGGTCGTCTTGTATAAAGGTGACCCCATTCGGGCTCCCTTGGGACGGTGAGACATAGTCGTAGTCGTGAAAATTGATTCTCCCCGGGATCTCATGCGGCGCGCTGCCCGGAGGATAAGGCTTGCCTTTGTATCCTGCAGGAATTACCGCGTTGGCAAGAGATACGAAAAGAACGCCTGCGGCCAAAGCGGCCATAAAATACCTCGAAGAACGACATGCATTGACCATTCGATTCCCCCTCGGAATGAAGTAACGAATTTCCCTCTCGGAGATTTACTACTCTTTTCCTATGCTTAATATAATGTAAATCAGCCCGGAACCTGCATTTTTTTTGCTCCGATTCAATTTGGAAACTTGCTTTGTCCGGTCTGCGCCAAAGACCGAAAAAACATGACTCCGAAAACCTTTGCGGCAAACCTTTCTTGTGGCTATATTTGTTAGGGCTTGTTAAAATGATGAGTCCTGAAAGATGGAGGTTGTTGTGATCGTCCTCACAATGATGCGATCCTTGGTTGTTATAATGATTGCCGGCAGTGCTTTTGCCCAGTATCCCGCCGGTTACCTGGGCGCTCCTTACAGCGGCGCTCCGCTTAACGGCCAGCCGCAAACGATTCCCGGAAGACTGTTCATGGGCTATTACGATGACGGCGGTGAAGGTGTGGCGTATCACGACAACGACTCGGCCAATCAGGGCGTGCCGTGGGGCAATTTCCGGCCGGCCGAAGCCGTGGATGTCGAATGGACAAAGGAGGACGATTACTGGGCGGACAGCGCGGGCAATAAAGTCGTTCCTCAGCATGTGTATCTTATCGGCTGGACCGGCGTGGGCGAATGGGTGAATTACACGGTGAATATCCAGACGGCAGGGAAATATTATGTAAGCGGGATGATGTCGAAAGACACGGGCGCGATCGTCCGCAATGTCGTTATTGACAACAAGGACACCATCGGCGTTATCGATGTTTCGGCAACAGGCTGGTGGCACACTTGGCGGTATTACAAGAATATCACGGTTGTAAACCTTCCTGCTGGCAGGCACCTTGTCAAGATATACGAGCTGGGCGAGGGCAACATGCAGTATTTCGATTTCGATGTGCAGGGCTCCGGAGCGAACGTTCCTCCGGCACCCCCGCGGTCTCGGCAGCCGGCGCTTCGAACATTCCAGAGAAACGGGCGGGCGGTCCTGAATTTCAGCCTTGAATTTCCGGGAAAAGTGACCGCGTGCATCTGCGATATGGAAGGCAAGCGGCTTTTGTCCTTTGACAAGGAGTATACGACTGCCGGCAGCCAGGCCGCATCATTTGATGTCTCCCGCCTTTCGCAGGGCGTTTACGTCGTGGGTCTCAAACAGAACGGCGTGGGTCAGACAGCGGTAATGAAGATTATCAGGTGATTTTCCGGCCACAACAACAACCGAAACGATACCCCGGCTTCTTTCTTGATAAAATACTCGAACTTCTGTGTTACCTAAAAATATCAAATTACGTTAAATAAATAAATTATATCTAATTATATATCAACGCTTTATATGTATAAATAGTGTTACACAAAATTAACAAAAATAGTACTTGATTTATTCCAAAATATCCGTTATAATTAAGCTACCATGAATACCCTTCCTGAAGTCTACGACTATCTCGACTACCGCCGGTTTTTGTCTGACTTCTACGACGCAAAGAAGAAGCTCAATCCGTTGTATTCCTACCGCGTGTTTGCGCGCAAGGCGGGGTTCAACAACCAGGGGTTTTTCATCGACGTGGTGAAGCGCCGGAAAAAGCTTTCCGACAACGCGGCAAAAAAAATGATCAAGGGCATGGACCTTGCCGACGACAGGGCGCGGTATTTCAAGTATCTTGTCAAATACGACCACGCAAAAGATGGGGAAGAAAAAGAACTGCTTCTTAAAAAGCTCCTCGAATTCAAATCAAAAACACTTTTTAACAACGTGTCCCTGCAGTATGCGAATTATTATCTTAAATGGTATAATCCCGTTATACGGGAGATCATTGCCATAGAAGGTTTCGACGGCGATTATAAGAAGCTCGCGGACAAAATATTCCCCCGGGTGAACGTTGCCCAGGTGAAAGAATCGGTGAGCGTGCTTGAGGCGCTGGGGATAATCAAGAAAAACGCGGAAAAGGGATACAAGGTAACGCTGATGAAGCTGCGGCCCAACGTGGTGGAACTGCGCGAGGTGATAAAAAACCTGCACCGCAGGTGGATTGAGCACAGCGTTAAGGCCATTGACGCCATAGAACCGGAAGACCGGTATATAAGCTCGCTCATGGCCGGCTTGCCAGCCGAAATCGTTCCCGAACTCACGCGCAAATTCGAGGAGCTCAAGGAATATGTCCTGGCTACTGCCCAGCAGCACGAAAAAGACCCGAAAAAAGACATGAGGATTTACCAGTTCAATTTCCAGCTTTTCCCGAGGAGCGCGACATTGGGGGTTGGCCATGAATAAAAAATGCATGGCAAGCGCATCCCTGTTATCGGCAGTCGCGCTGCTCACCCTTCAATGCTCCTTCAGCACGCGCGTTGCCGAAACTCCTGCCGACGATTTTCCCAATGCGCTTTCCGGGTTAGTTAGGGACGCGAACAATAAACCCGTTTCCGGGGCAAGCGTTTTCATCCGGTCGAGCACCTATCTTGCCGACACATCAGCCGCCAACACCCAGACGCAGGTTCCGGATGCCGTCACGGATTCAAGCGGCAGGTATTTTTACGATTCACTGGCAAACGGAACATATGTTGTGGAATTCAGGCGCGATACCCTGGGCGCGGCAGTTGCCTGTACTCTGTTGTCTGCGAAAAAGAAGGTAATTACCCTGCTTGATCAGGAAATAAAACCTTTCGGGACCATTCAGGGATTTGTGAAGTACAGCGGAAGCAATCCTGTTTATGCGCGCACCTACGGACTTATGCGCAGCGCGCACATCGATCCGCTCACCGGCGTGTATTATATAAACCGCATTCCGCAGGGTGCCTATGGTTTGCAGGTTTCGGCGTTTTCCTCCGCCGTACCGCCGGTCAGTGTCGCGAATGTCGTGGTTGACCCGGGGTTTTCCACCCTGGTCGACACCATGGTCCTTCAGATGTTTGACGAAGAAGACTACAGCCAATGGCTCTATTCGCGTATCGTTCATCTCGTAACAACCCCGACAGGCGCAAATGTCGCCGATACCGTTATGAATTTCCCGGTCATTGTCCGGCTTGATCAGTCGGCAATCGCCTTTGGCCAGACCCAGGCAGACGGCCGGGATATCCGGTTTGCAAAACAAAACGGCCGGCACCTGCGCTACGAAATAGAGCGTTGGGACGCAATGAGCCGTACCGCCGCGGTATGGGTGAGGGTGGATACAATATATGGAAACGACACCACCGATATCGTCATGTACTGGGGAAGAAAAAACACGGCGGATTTTTCCGACGGCGGCCAGGTTTTCGGGCGCGCGGACGGCTATATGGGTGTGTGGCACATGAATGGGACCGCTGATGCGAGCGGCCAGGGACACACCCTCGCGTCGCAGTCCGACGCCACCACGCCGGTGCGCGACACGGGACTCATCGGCGGCGTGATGCGGTTCAACGGAACAAGCAGCTATTGGGCCGTTCCGTATTCAGCCACGCTTGATGGCAACAACCGCTTTTCGATTTCGGTATGGGCGCAATGGCAGGGCGCGGCGGTGCCCGGCTACAACCGCATGGTGTCAAACAAAAGCGCGTGGAATGATCCGGCGGGTTTTGAGTTGCTTACCATAAGCGGTAACGACAGCGCCATTGACGTTCGCGCGGAAGATTCAATCGGAAACGGCCCTCTGCACGTGATAAGCGGATGGAGCGCGCACGAATGGCATTACATCACCCTTGTCTGGAACAACGGTGTGTGCGCGATTTACGTTGACGGGAATTTCGCGGACGCGCCGCTTATCAACGCGTTTCCCGTGCCCAACGACATTGTGTTCGGCTCCAACGTGGGCAATACCGAGCAGAAATGGAACGGCTGCCTTGATGAAATACGTTTGTCGACCGGTCCGCTGTCGGCGGGGTGGATAAAATTGTGCTATATGAACCAGAAGGCGCAGGACGCATTATGTAAATATTAATAAATCTGGTGGGGGATGTGTCCCCCCAGGGTTCAGCCAACCGGCGTAAAGAATGGGCGCATAACTATGCGCCCGTTTTTTTATTCCCGCCGGTTGTTCGCACCCATACCCCCTCCTGGGTGCTCCCCGCGAGAGATTATCTGCAGGATCCTCATTTCATTGACAAGGGGCACCCGCGGAGAATCGTTGAAAGGTATTCATGCGACGGGTGGCCTATCCATCGTGTGAAATAAAGAAAAATCCGTGTGCCACGGCACTCTGGGCCGTGTTCTTCCCTAATAAAACTGGCATTTTCCAAACCAAGGTTTTACAATAATAACATGGGGTAAAAGCACAATGCCGGGGACGGCTGTGGCACACGGTTGTTTGTTTTGGTCACACAGGGCACCCGTGCGACAATAAGCAGGCCGTGTCTTCAAAAACAAAGAAGGACGATACGGGAGTTTCTCTGCTGATGAGAAAGAATGAGGTGAGACCTGTGCAGGTGGCCTCTACAGGCGTGCTGGATTATCATAAGCATGCTTCTGAAGTAAATAATTCACGGGATAATAAACCGCCTGTTGTAGCTCTTGCTGATAAGACCGAAAAACCTATTTGCAAGAACGGGGACCCGGTATACGTTTATGATGTTTTGGGTAGAGTTATCAGTATGACAACGCCGGTTGGAACTACTACCTACCATTATGATTCGTTGACAGGGAGATTGGATCAAATTACAAGCCCCGAGGGAAAGGCGTTTACTTACAGCTACAACCATGGACAGTTGTCCAGCTTGCAATATCCTAACGGTATTACTGCGCAGTATGCGTTCGACGACAACGGGAACCTGACTGACCTCAATTACGTCAAGGGCGGGTCGAGCGTGAAGCGGTACCAGTACAAATACGACAAGAACGGCATGCGCGATACGATGATCGATAATGACGGCGTGCATGCGTATGCGTATGATGCAATTTACCAGATAACGCAGGCCACCCATCCCACGGTGCAGAACCCGCTGGAGCAGTTTACGTATGATGCTGTGGGAAATAGAATGACGGACCTCACGCATAGCGCGTACCAGTATAATGAGCTGAACCAGTTGCTTGAAGACGATAGCTGCAAGTATCTCTACGATCTTGACGGGAACCAAACAGAAAAGATCGATAAGAATACCGGAGATACCACGGCTTACACGTACGATATCGAGAACAAGCTGGTTGAGGTGAGGAAGGCGGGAATGCTGGCGCAGTATGCCTATGATGCCTTAGGAAGAAGGATGAGCAAGACGATGAATGGGGTGGCCAAGCATTATAGGTATAACGTTGACAATTTAGTCCTTGAAATGAACGGAAACGACTCCGTAGTCGCGGATTATACGTTCGGACCGGGAATTGACAACCCGCTTGAGATGAACAGAGGCGGAAGTGTTTATTTCTACGTCAAGGACGGGCTAGGCAGCGTTACTGCATTGGCAAGTGAGAGCGGTAATGTTTGCCATGAATATGCCTATGGGGTTTTTGGTAAAATTATAAGTGAGAGCGGGGATAATGTTGAGAATTGCTTTACTTATACGAGCAGAGAATTTGATCGAGAAACAGGTCTCATGTTTTATCGCGCGAGAATGTATAATCCGCAAATAGGAAGGTTTATCTCTGAAGATCCTATCGGAAGTGAGGGAGGCATTAATCTATACAGATACTCAAGAAATTGTACAACAAATTATATCGATCCTGACGGCTTGGATCCGTGTTGTTCACAAGGGGACGTGTCGGCATGCGTGGACCGATGTGTTTCATGTAGTGGCGGTGACTTGGCATTAGCAGCTTTAGGTCTTTCAGCGACATCAGCCGGCATAATTCCAAAGGTGGGCCGTGCGGCCAGGGTATCTGAGGCCATGGGCGGGGGTAGGCTGACAAATCTGTTAAGCCTTGCAACACATTTTGGAGCACCTTTGGCGCTACGGCAAATTGGAACCCTTTTAAATCCAATTGCAGATGCGACGATGGCATTCGCGCTCTCATATTACATAACGCTAAGGTTTGTCACTTGCCCTGTGATGTGTAAATCAAATTGTAACTCATTTTAAAGGGAAATATGAATCCATTGGCTGCAATTCTTCTCCTAGTGATGTTTGTAATTATTGGTTTTATCGCGTTCCAAATTGAGCGTAAGCGTATATATCAGAGGCAAGGGCGATTTTCGGAAAGACCCTCAAGGTCGATAAACAGCATCTATCAACAACACTATAAGAACGAGGGCTATTATGAAAGCGATTTTGCTCACTTGTGGATCACCATTGCCCAACTTCTGCACTTAGACCAAAAAAAGCTTTCTCCTTTCGATGAACTTAAGCATGAATTAGGACCCGGGAAAGGGCATTTCGGGCCTAGTGAAATAGATGATGTTATTGATTTTCTTCTTAAGGAGTGCAAAGTAAGGGAAATCAGCGAAGATAAGCTGGAGCATCTGAAAACTCTTGACGATTGCGTAAAGCTCATATGTAAGAGGGTAACTCCGCATTGATTTTTAAAAAGGTCTAAGAAGTCAGTATAGCGACGGATGGCCTGCGTCCGGGCGATCGCACGGGTGCCCTTACCCTCCGTGTGAAATCCTAATCCTCCCCGTGTGGCCTGGATCTCCGATCCAGGTTCCGTAAACGACGGGTGGTCCGTGTGACTCGTCAAAATGAATAAAATCAACCAGTGTGCCACGACCATCCCTGCTCGTGTTCTCACGTCAACCTTCCCGCGCCGCGCAGTCCCGTCCCCGCAACGCCTCGCACATAGCCAGCCCCGCCCGTCCTTGGCGGGGCTTTTTACATAATGCCAGTTACCCGCAAGGCCTCCGCTGCCTGTACTGAGCCTGTCGAAGTGTCCCCGGTTCACGCTTCGCGCCCTCCGGGCCGGCTTCGCCGGTGGTCTCAGCACATCAATGTGCTTCGGCTCGGCACATCCGGTATGTAAACTCCCAAAGATTAGCGGCTGTCGGGAATAATACACGGTCAATAGACTTCGTCGTGGGTTCCTGTGGTCTCAAGGAGAATGGCCTCGCGGCCTTCGTTTTTAACAAAGCAGAAAATAATACGGAGGTCATATCCGGCGCTGCATGCCCATGATCCTTTCAGTACGCCTGTCAGCTTGTGTGTTCTCAAGAAGGGATCATACGCATCATTTGCCAATAATAGTAAAGCCGAGCGCAAATCGTCTTCAAACTGCGGGTTCTTTCGAAGGAGCTTTTTTGCAGCTCTGATAAAGGCGGGTGAGCGAAGCAGGGTTCGCTTCATTCGAGGATCTCTTGCATGATCGTATCAACGGATGCGGCTTTGCAACGTCCACGCTTGGAATCCGTACGCGCAGAGCGGACCTCTGCTGCGAGTTCCGTACGACGCTGTTCAACGGCCCTCTTGTGGAGTATTTCGATGAGTTCTTCCTTGGCTTCCAGCGGAAGATGTCCGGCCGCTTCAAGTACGGTGGAAAAACTGTTGTGTTTTTTCATGATTGGTAGCCTCTCTGACCTTTTTTACAAAATACATTTGGCAAGTCTGTCTTGCTCACTCGTGTGAAAAAAAATATAACCTAACCGTGTGTCACGGCCATCACTCCGGCAAGCTCAGTGCAGGCCCTGGCCGTGTTTTAGAATAGCTTTGCCACGCACAATGTGCAGGAAATCTTGACTTCTCACATAGCATGTAATTTAGTTTTTAATTAACGGTAAAGAACACTGTCGTGGACGACAGTGGCACACGGTTGTTGGTTTTGGTCACACATGGCACCCGCGCGGGAATTAAAGTCATTCAAGGTGTTTGCTTGACAAGAAGATTTTGCTCGATTGGAGCCACTATTATTGGATAAGAAACATTAGCTTCTCGAATCGTCAGGCCGGACTGAAGGGTACGCAGGAGCGCATCGCCAGCCGACACTCGCCGGAGGCGACTAGGGCGGTCTGGCAACGAGGCTACAGGGCCGAGCCCGGAAGGAGGGCCGCCCCGAGTGAAGCGAGGGGAACGCCCAGATTTATCTTGTTCTTCCTACCTAACCAAAACCATCCGCTTGACACTCAGGTATTGTCCATCTACCGCAAACCGTACGAAATAAACGCCAGTTCCATTTCTGTCAACATTTATTTCAGGCCCTCCCAACGGTAGGGGGTGCCATCCATTCATCTGCTTTGAAACTGGAACGTGATTCAACATTCTTCCGCTTGCGTCAAGGATATCAACGGCGACATTTGCGGGGCTACTGATGAAATACCGCAGCGTGCTGCCCACCGCAGCTGTTTTTAACGTCTGCCTCAGAGCTGTTTCCACGATTGGGTGCGACTGGCCCTGTGCGATGGTGATCGCGTCCAGCGGGTATACCGTGAACGAGGTCGTACCCTGGCCCAGTCCGGGAGAGGTTGCGGTGACGGTCACCGTGCCCTGCGTAAACATCGAGCGAATAGCGACCTTGCACAGGCCGCCTTCCGCCCGGAGTTCGTGGTCGAGCGGCGCATGATATCCGAGAGGTTGGCCGACCGTTACATAATTGTCCGCGCCGCCGCGGTAATTGCCCAGGCTGGAAACGCTGAAGGTGATATTGTGGCTGTCAAGAGGGCACCAGTTGCCGAACGTATCCACCACGGTTGCCAGCACGAACGCGGCGTCGGACCCGTTTGCCCGGATGAGGAACGTGCCGCCGTCCGGCCTTACGAGAGGAGGTTCAACGCTGAGCGCTATGTGGTGCGGGTCCCCTGCCGTCACCCTTTGGTCCAAGCAGGCCACGGCTCCGCCTGCGTCAAGTCCCTGTGCCAGGAGCGTGCCGGCCGCCCAGGTGACGTCCCAGGAGCATTGAAACGGCAGTTGCGTGGTGTTTTCGGTCGCATCGTTGCCGGTCCCTGTCCAGGCGTTGGGCGTCTTTGTCCCCGCACTGACGCCGTTGATCAGCAGCTTCACGCTCGGGCAATTGCTGAACGCATTCACCCGCACCGCGCCCGACCGGTTCCAATGGTGGGCGAGCGCGACCACCGGCTTTATGGAAAACGGCACCCAGGCGGCCTGATAGGCGTAATACAGAAGCTTGGGAATGCGGTTGAAGTCAACCATGGAACAGCCGAACGACCTCACATTATAATCTCCGGCGGGCCTCTCAAGATACACCCCCGATTCTCCCACGGTCTCGGCGAAATACCATTGACAAAGTCCAAAACAGTTTCCCTGCCGGCTTTTTACCCAATTCGGAAGGTACCCCGCCACGTAGGCGATCTGGTGGTCGTAGGCGAAGCGGGCCGACATTGCGTTGGAGTTCCATGCCTCTGCGCCGAAGGCGGGCATGGTGGGACACGCGCTCTTGACTCCCAATTCGCAGCCGCTTGCGGTGCAGGAATGGATGTCGCCGTTGCCGCAGATAGACGACCGGTCGGACTGCGCCCTGGTGTGGACAGGGTCCCATTGCGCCGACAAGGCCTTGAGCGTTGAAGCCATGGCCGCGGTCATGCCGGAGTTGTCGATCTCGTAGGCGAGGATGGAAGGGTCGTTTCTGTCCCTGATGACCATGTCGCGGTGTAGTTCGGCTTTAAGAATCCCTTTCGGGTCCGTCGGCGCGACGCCGGTAAAGGAGCCCTCGGCTTCGCCTGTCGGCTGAACAATCATAATGCCGTAGGCGTCGCATGCGTGAACAAATTCGCCGCTGCATGTGGAATGTCCCGGGCGCCACAGGTTGCCGCCCATTGCGGCACACAGTTTTGCGTCACGCCACTGCTGTTCCTCGGGGACAGCGGTGCCGAGGGCGGGATAATCGTACCGCGAGCTGGCGCCCCACAGATAGTGCTGATGGCCGTTGAAATAGGGGAAATTGGCGTCCCACGTGAGGACGCGGATGCCCAGCGGACTGGTAAAAACATCGACCGTTGTTCCGCCTACCTTTACAATATGATACACCTTGTAAAGATACGGCTTGCCGAAGGTGCTGTTGTTAGGATACCACAAATGCGGGTTGGCGATGTCGCCGGTCTGGTCAAAGGCATACGACTGGCCCGCGGCTATGGTCTGCGTTCCCTGCAGGGTGAGTACCACGTTATTGCCCGCGTCCGCCACCTTGGTCGTCAGCGACACGTCCTGGGACGCTGCGCCGTCGTTGCGCACGTTTGTCTTGATGTTGACAGTTGCGGAAGCGTCGGATGCGGTTACCGCCGCGGTATAGGTTCCCCACTGGTTGAGCACCGAATACACGTTGAGCGGCACATGCACTTTATCGGTGATGTGCATCCACACAGGCCGGAACAATCCGCCGTCGGACTGGCCGAACCGGAAGCCCTCGGCAAAACCAGGGTCATTGTAAAAGCCTCCGCTCTTGCCCACGCGCACGGCAAGCAGGTTATCTGCTCCGCCGAATTGCACGTAGGGGGTAATATCGACAACAAACCCGATAAAACCGATCACATGCGTGGCATTCGGGTTTACCGTGCTGTTTCCCGGAATTAACGTGGTGTTGACGTATACCTGGCAGCCCACGTGGGCGCCTTCAAATTCAACGAATATTTTTCTGTTGGCGTAGGCATTGTCCAGCGTGAAGTGCTTGCGGTACCACACGGTGCCCGGCATGACCGTGCCGTCATTGCCGCCCATCGACATGTTGACAAACGTGCCGGTGTCGTCGTAGGTGTGCGGGATTCCCACGTCTTTCCATGCAGCATCACTCACCGAGAGACTCTGGGCATTGTTCGGATCGGATTTGATGAATTTCCACGGGGTTTCGCCCAGGTTGATCGTCACCCTGCTGCTCGGCTCGCCGGTGTAGGTTTCGGCAAGGCATGCTGCCGACAACATGAAAAGAACAACGATGAGCGCAGAGATTCTTTTTGACATAGGGAAATCCCTCTCTAATCTGTAAAACCCCTCTCCCTGCGGGAGAGGGGCGTCGCGCCTAAAAGCGCGACGTGGTGAGGTTATATAAAAAGGAATGGACCAACTCAAGTATCATAGTAACGCCGCCAACTGTGGCGGCGGTTGAATGCTTTGCCTGCTACCTTACTACCAATACCCGCTTCACAAAACGGTATCCGTCAATAGAACATCGCACAAAGTAAACGCCGTTGATCAGCAGTGCTTTGCCATCGGTACTAGACCGCATCACGTGCCAGCCGCCAGATATCCTTGCAGCAGGGAAATGTATCACGATCTTGCCGCCTGCGTCAATGATATCCATGGCGACATTTCCAGGCCGGCTGGTAAAATACCGTATCGAACCGTTGAAGATACCAACTTTGAATGACGGTATTGCCTGCCGTTCGGCGGCATAAACCGGCCCGCGAACAGATACGGCGGGCGGCGGCGGAACCGGATACACAGTAAATGACGCCGTTCCCTGGCCCAGTGTTCCCGAGGTCGCGGTGACGGTAACAACGCCGGTGGAAAATGTGGACCGGACAGCCACCTTGCACATGCCGCCCTCGGCCGAAAGCTCCGGGTCGCCCGGAGCATGATAATTCGCGCCGCCCGCGCCGATCGTCTGGTCCGCGCCGCCGCGGTAATTTCCGGGCCCGGCAATGGTGAAGTGGACGATATTGCTTGCCGTGGGGCACCAGTTGCCCTGTGCATCAACCACGGTTGCAAGGATGAACGCCGCGTCCGTGGCATTTGCGGTGATCTTGAAAGTGTCCCCGGTGGCCGGGTTCACGACGGGCGCGGCCACGGAGAGCACGATGTGGTCCGGATTTCCCGCCGTGACTTTTTGGTCCGTGCACACAATGTTACCGCCGGCGTCCAGACCCTGGGCCGTAAGGGTTCCGGTAACCCAGTTCACGTTCCACGAACATTGGTGTGCCAGAAGCGCAGTGCCGGTGCCCGCGTCCGGATAGGGTATTTGATCGCTGCCCTGCCTGGCGCCGTTGATGAGCAGCCGTACCGACGGGCAGTTGCTGAACGCGTTGACCGTGACCGCGCCGGCGCGGTTCCAATGGTGCGCCAGCCAGACAACCGGCCTGATCGAATAGGGGGTCCAGCATGCCGCGTATATCTTGTAAAGCATTTTTGGAATTCGGTTCCAGTCCATCATGGAACTGGCGAAATTCCTGCCCGTGCCGTCTTCGCCGGGCGATTCGGCCATGTACCACTGGCACATGCCGAAGGCCTTCGCCCGCTTGCTGCTTTTCCAGTTCTGGACGTAAATCTGGGCGAAATTGAGCTCGCCGTCGTAGTTGAACCGGGTGTCGTGGGTGTAAAACCCCTCGGCGCCGTAGGCAGGCAGGCTTGGAATGAGGGCCGACTTGAGGCCTGCCTCGCACCCGTCAAGCGAGCAGGAGGTCACGCTGTCCACTGCTATGTCGGTTTTGTCGTTGCCGCGGTCCGACTGCCTTCTCGGCGCGAGCGTGTCCCATTTGAGCAGCGTGTCCATGAGCGTCACGTTGTAGGGGTGGTCGATGGGCGCGTTGGCGCATTCCCAGGCAAGGATGCTGGGGTGGTTGCGGTCGCGCACGATTATGTCGCGGTGGCATTCGCTCTTGAGTGCCCGGTTATACGGTGTCGTGGCCGCGTTGTAGTTCTCGGTCATCCACGTGCCCTCGTTGTCGCCGCTGGGCTGGATGATCATCACGCCGAACGCATCGCACGCGTCAACGTACTCCGGGCTGCAGGAGGAGTGGCCAGGGCGAAAGTACCTGCCGCCGCATTCGGTGAGGGTTTTCGCGTCGCGCCACTGCTGCTCCTCGGGAACGGCGGTGCCCAGCGCAGGGTAATCGTACCGGCCGGCCGCACCCCATAAATAATGGGGATGGCCGTTAAAAAGCGGGAAATCCCTGTCCCATGTGAGCGTCCTGATCCCGAGCGGACTGGTGAAAACGTCAACGGTTGTCCCTCCGATACGCACGATATGGTACACCTTGTACATGTAGGGTGTGCCATAGGCGCTCATCGCCGGATACCACAAATGAGGGCTGGCAACGGTCCCCGACTGGTCGAACACATAACAGGCGCCCGCGTCAACGCTGTGGGAAGCGTCCGCCGACATCACCACGGTGCCGGCTGCGTCCACGACCTTGGTCGTGAGGGAAGCGGTGACCGCGCCGCCGGTTTCGTTCTGCACGTTGGTGAGGACGCGCACCGTGGCCGAGGCGTCGGAGGCCGAAGTGGTCGCGACGCACGTGCCCCAGTTGTTGACGACCGAAAACACGTTGAGCGGCACATGCACCTTGTCGGTGATGTGCATCCACACGGGCCGAAACAGGCCGCCGTCGCCCTGCCCGAACCGGAAATCAACGGAAAAACCGGGATAGGTGAACCAGGACGAGCCGGTGGCCACCCGCACGGCCAAAACATTCTCCGCTCCTCCGAATTGCACATGGGGTGTGAGGTCAACGACAAAGGGGAGAAACCCGATTACATGCGTGGCCTGCGGGTTCACCGCGCTATTGCCGGGGATGAATACACCGTTTATATACACCTGCGCGCCGATGTGCGCGCCTTCGAATTCGATGAAGACCTTTCTCCCCGAATAGCCTTTGTCCAATGTAAAGTGCTTACGGTACCAGCCGGTGACCCCCTGCAGCGCGCCCGCGTTGCCGCCCGCCCCCATGTTGAGAAAGGTGTTGGTGTCGTTCCAGGTGTGCGGGATGCCTACGGTTGCCCACGTCGCGTCGCTGAAACCGCTGTCCTGGGCATGCAGCGGGTCGGATTGGATAAATTTCCAGGGAGTCACGCCGAGGTTGATTTTGGCGCGGTTGCTTGGCTCGCCGGTATAGGTTTCGGCATGATTGGCTGACCAAAAAGCTGTCAGGGTGATGATGATTGCGGCTAGAACAATTTTTGATCGCATGATCCTCCCTTTTTTTGTCTTGTCCGATCAGACCTCATCCCCCGGCCCGTTGGCTCGAAATTTTCAATGCAGTCATACTCGCCGCTGCTCCGCAGTCTCCCACAAAGAGAAGGGGAGTAAGACGACCAAATTGAAATTTTTCCCTCGCCCTGTGGGAGAGGGGTGTCGCGCTTGAAAGCGCGACGGGGTGAGGTTACAAGAACGAACCGGATCCAACCCTGAGTTCACCGTAGTGTAATCACCATTCGTGGCCGTTTATTCAATGTCCTATCTCACCACCAATACCCGCTTCACAAAACGGTATCCGTCAACTGTGCACCGGACAAAGTAAATCCCGTTGACTATCACGCTGTTTGCATCTGGCCGAATCTGATGCCAGCCGCCTTGCATCCTCAAATTGGACATATGCACCACGGTCTTGCCGCCAGCGTCAATGATGTCCATGGCGACGTTCGCAGGTTGACTGATGAAATATCGAATGGTCCCAGCCATCGTTCCAATCCACACGGACGGCGCGGCACTATGCGTTGCCGGATAAACGGGACCGCGAACCGATACCGGGGGCGGCAGCGGAACGGGATATACCGTAAATGACGTTGTCCCGCTGAGCGTTCCCGAGGTCGCGGTGACGGTCACAGTGCCGGTTGTAAACGTGGAACGGACAGCCACCTTGCACATGCCGCCTTCGGCCGAAAGCTCAGGGTCGCCGGGAGAATGATAATTCGCGCCGCCGCCGCCGATCATTTGATCCGCCCCTCCCCGGTAATTTCCCGGCCCGGAAACGCTGAAGTGGACAATATTGCTTGCCGTGGGACACCAGTTGCCCTGCGCATCGACGATGGTTGCAAGAATGAATGCCGCGTCCGAGCCGTTGGCCGTGATCCTGAAGGTGTCCCCGGTGGCCGGGTTCACAATGGGCGCAGCCACGGAGAGTGCGATGTGGTCCGGATTTCCGGCGGTGACTTTCTGGTCCGTGCACACCACGTTTCCGTTTGCGTCCAAACCCTGGGCAGTAACCGTACCCGACTGCCATGTCACGTTCCATGAACATTGGTGTGCCATGAGCGCGGTGCCGGTGCCCGAGTCCGGATAGGGCGTTTGATCGGTGCCCTGCTTGGCCCCGTTGATGAGCAGCCGAACACCGGGACAGTTGCTGAATGCGTTGACCGTCACGCCGCCCCCGCGGTTCCAATGGTGCGCGAGATACACCACGGGCCTCACCGAATACGGCGTCCAGCACGCAGCATATATTTTGTAAAGCATTTTCGGGATCCGGTTCCCGTCCATCATGGAACAGGCGAAATTCCTGCCCAGCCCGCTTTCACCGGGCGACTCGGCCATATACCACTGACACATGCCGAAGGCCTTCACGTTCTTGCCGCTTTTCCAGGTCGACATGTAGTACTGCGCGAAATTGAGCTCGCCGTCGTAGTCGAACCGCGTCCCCTTCTGGCCCCAGCCTTCAGCGCCGTAGCACGGCTTGGTGGGCGCCATTCCCTTGAGCCCAACTTCGCATCCGTTAAGAGAACATGATATCACCTGATCAATGGCCATGTCGGACTGGTCGTTGCCCCTGTCACTCTGCGCGCGGGGCATGAGTGTGTCCCATTTGACCACCGTGTCCCAGAGCGTGACGTTATAGGCATGGTCGATGGGCGCGTTGGCGCATTCCCAGGCCACGATGCTCGGGTTGTTCCGGTCCCGCACGATCATATCGCGGTGGAGTTCGCTCTTGAGCGCCATGTTGTACGCGGCCTGTTCCGGTGTGAAATTAACCCGTAAGGCCTGGGTCATAAACGTGCCTTCGTCGTCGCCGCTGGGCTGGATGATGCAGATGCCCAACGCATCGCCGGCTTCCACGAATTCGTGCGAGCAGGTGGAATGGCCGGGCCGCCAATATCGTCCGCCGCATTCAGAAAGGACTTTCGCGTCACGCCACAGCTGTTCTTCCGGGACCGCGGTCCCCAGCGCCGGGTAATCGTACCGGCTGGCGGCGCCCCACAGGTAATGAGGATGGCCGTTGAAAATAGGAAAATTGTTGTCCCAGGTTAGTGTGCGGATACCAAGCGGGCTGGTGAAGACGTCCACCGTTGTCCCGCCTACCTTCACTATGTGGTATACCTTGTACATGTACGGCCTGCCGTAGATGCTCGCATTCGGATACCACAGGTGCGGGTTGCTTACCGTTCCTGTCTGGTCGAACACGTAACACGCGCCAGCGTTGACAGCATGAGAATCGTTTTTGGTCATGACCACATTGCCGGTTGAGTCCACCACGTTTGTCGTGAGGGAAGCGGTGATGGCGCCGCCGCTTTCATTCTGAACATTGGTAAGGATTCGTATCGTGGCCGACGCATCCGAGGCCGACATCGTCGCCACGCACGTGCCCCAGTTATTGACGACCGAAAACACGTTGAGCGGCACATGCACCTTGTCGGTGATGTGCATCCACACGGGCCGAAACAGGCCGCCGTCGCCCTGGCCGAACCGGAAATCATTCGAAAAAAACGGATAGGTGAACCAGCCCGTGCCGGTGCTCACGCGCACGGCAAGGACGTTCTCCGGTCCTCCGAACTGTACATAGGGTGTGATATCAACGACAAAGGGGAGAAAGCCGATGACATGCGTGGCCTGCGGGTTGACTGCGCTGTTGCCGGGAATAAATGTCCCGTTGATATATACCTGCGCGCCGATGTGCGCGCCCTCGAATTCGATAAAGACCTTTTTCCCGGCATAGCCGTTATCCAGGGTAAAATGTTTGCGGTACCATCCGATTGCCCCCTGCAGCGCGCCGGCGTTTCCGCCCTGGTCCATGTTCAGGAAGGTGTTCATGTCGTTCCAGGTGTGGGGGATTCCAACCGTGCTCCACGTCCCGTCGGCGAAATTCGAGTCCTGGGCGTGCAGGGGATCGGATTGGATGAATTTCCACCCCCCCTGGAACCCACTCAGGTTGATTTTTGCGCGGTTGCTGGGTTCGCCGGTGTAGGTTACGGCGGGTGCGGAAGCCGAGAATCCTGTCAGGATGACGACGATTGAGGCAAGAACGAATGTTGATCGCATGGTCCTCCCTTTACTGATGGTAATTTAGTATTCCCTCTTTATTTCTTGTCCCGTGAAACCTCTCCACGCCATTTACAATGGCGAACCTCCCCGACGCAGGGAGGGTGAAGGAATCACCGGAATTTCTGCATTTACCCCTCTCTGTGTCGGAGAGGGGTGGGCCGAAGGGTCGGGGTGAGGTTACCCGGTCAGTAAATCGTTATCGTTCCCCTCTGCCTTATGTCAAGCGAGGATGAGCCCACGAGAACGTCTATGGGCCCGGGCTCCACCACCCACGCCGATGCATTATCATCATAGTATTCCAGGTCCTGTTCGACAAGATTAAAGGTGACGGTCTTTGTTTCGCCGGCCGCAAGCGGCACGCGGCGGAAACCGCGTATGTCTTTGTACCGTCTGGGCAGATTGCTCTGCTCGTCGTGAAGGTACAATTGGACCACTTCGTCGCCTGCGCGGGTTCCGGTGTTCTTCACGTCGACGCTTACGCGGAACGTGTCGCCCGGATACCCGTTGCTGGGCACTACCTGCAGGTTGCTGTACGCGAATGTCGTATAGGAAATGCCATGCCCGAAGCAGAAGAGCGGTTTATAGCCATGAAGGTCGAAATACGGATATCCCCTTCCCTCCCAGGCGACCTCGTAGGTGTCTCCCTTGGCCCAATCATCCGGGACCTTGATGCCGAACCTCGGGAGCTGGATCGAGTCCGCCGGGAACGTGAACGGGATTTTCCCGCCCGGATTGTAATCGCCGAAAAGCACTTCCGCCATTGCAAGGCAGTGGTCTTCGCCCGGATAGAACCCCATGATAATCCCCGGCGCCTTTGACCAGAAACCGGAGTCTGCGCAGCCGCCTCCTGTATAAAACACGATGGTCCTTGTCGGCTTCGCCGCAAGCACCTGGCCGCAGAACTGGTCCTGAGTGTCGGGAAGCGAAACGGCGTCCCTGTCCCGCCCCTCGCCAACGTCATCGGGTCCGATGCATACCAATACATAATCGGCGTTCTGGTAATCGGTGGTGACCGTGACATTGGCTCCGCCGATCTGCTTGACCGCACGATTGGGCGGCGTGGTGTGGACCGGGCAATTCTGGGCGCTGCCGGGCGGGCCGCAACGCGCCGTGTTCGCCCATGCGCCGACAACAGCTATGGTCACGGGATTGCTTTTGTCAATAGGAAGCACGTTGTTGTCGTTTTTGGCAAGTATCATGGACTCCCGGGTGACGCCCCGCATGTAATTGTACATAGTGGTGTTGAGTATGGAGTCCTTGTACCTGGTTATGTTATAGCCCGGCTCAAAGCATCCGGTCTTGTACCTTGCCCATAGCCACCGGCGCGCCTTGTCGTCGAAATAGCTCTGCGAAATTATGCCGGGCACCAGGCCCTCAAGCCCGCCGCCCCATGTGTTGGGCGTGCACAGGTCAAGCCCTGCCAATGCCTTTACCGCGGGATCGCTGGTGCCGCCGTTGTCCCAGTCGGTGAGGATGAATCCCTTGAAGCCCCATGAGTTCTTGAGGATTTCGGTCATGGTGTGCTTGTTTTGCGCGTTATGGATGCCGTTCACCGCATTGTAGGCGGTCATGAGTCCGGTGGCTGCGCCTTCCTGCGCGGCCATGCCGAAGTGGTAGGTGTAAAGCTCACGCAGGCTGCGCTCCGACACCAGCACGGGGTAGAACCCCCGCGCACGCTCCACGTTGTTGCAGCAGTAATGCTTGAGCGTCACCATGAGGCCCGATTTCGTGTCCCCGCGGAGGTCCGCGGAGGCGAACTTCCCATTGACAAAAGGGTCCTCTCCATACGATTCGGCGGTCCGTCCCGCCCGGCCGTCGCGCACGAGGTTGGCCGACGGGCCAAGCATGATGTTATACCCCCATCCCCTGAAGCAATATCCTTTGTAAACGCCGCCCTGTTCCGCAATCGCCGTGTCCCACGTGGACGCCATGCCCTCGCCGCAGGGGAACCCGCACGTGCTGCCGATGCCGTACGGGCCGTCGCGCCAGGCGCAGCCGGGCACGCTGCCCGCGCTCCCGCCGTTGATGATCGTCTGTTTGTCGTTGTTGGACATCGTGTGGATGAGGTTTTCGATGAACTGCGCGGTATCGGTCCGGCTGGGAACAAGGGAAATTTTCGCCTTGTAGGATCCGGTGGGAGTACCGGTAAACTGGCAGGTAAAGTGGATGCTTCTGGTACCGGGCCAATTCACAGCGCCGATGTCGCCTTTTGTCATGGTGGTCGGCACCACGTCTCCGGTGCCGTCTTTGACAATGGACATCGACACATTGAACCGGTCGTATGCCCACCCTATGATCCTGTAGCTCACCTTGCCCCTGTACTTGTAAACGTTGCCGGAAATGTCGGTGAGTTTGAGGAACACCAGCGGCACCTGGACGGTGTCGATGGCCGTGAGAGTGTCGACAGCCGTGGGCTGGCCGAAGAGCAGGCCGGTGCACACCAGTTGCGCCAGGATAAATTTCTTGATCACAGTTACCCCCTGTTTATAATGCACGATTGACTATAGGACACCTCTATTAATTCAGATTCAACCGGGTTCTTTGTCATTCCCGCGAAAGCGGGAATCCATTTCCCCTATGAAGAAAAGATGGATCCCCGATCAGGTCGGGGATGACAAACCCCTTTACCGAATAAATAGAGGTACCCTATAGAAGAGAAGCGATTCGCCCCGGTATCCATCCCGTCAACTTTCAACTTGTCAATACAGCATTATCGTCCCGGTCTGCCTGATGTCGTTCGACGATGCGCCGACGAGCACGTCTATGGCGCCCGGCTCCACCACCCAGGCGCCCTTTGTGTCGTCGTAGTATTCCATGTCGCGCTCCGTGAGCCCGAAGGTCACGGTCTTTGTCTGGCCCGCGGTAAGAGGAACCCTGGCAAAACCACGCAGGTCCTTGTACCGCCGTTGCAGGGCGCTCTGCTCGTCGTGCAGGTACAACTGCACCACCTCGTCGCCGTCGCGCGTGCCGGTGTTTTTCACGTCCACGCTTACGTGGAACGTATCGCCCGGATATCCGCCGGCCGGCGTTATTGAGAGGTTGCTGTATGCGAACGTGGTGTAACTGAGGCCGTGGCCGAAATAGAACAGGGGCTTAAAATGGTGGTAATCGTAGTACGGATACCCTCTGCCTTCCCATGAGTCTTCGTACTGGTCTTTTGTCAAGCCCGTGTTGTCCCAGGGAGGGTTGATGCCCCACCGCGGCAATTGCAGCGAGTCGTGCGGGAACGTAATGGGTATTCTGCCGGCCGGGTTGTAATCGCCGAACAGGACTTCGGCCATTGCAAGGGTATGGTCTTCGCCCGCAAAAAGCGACATGACGATGGCCGGGGCAGTGCTCCACGCGCCTGAATCAGCCGTGCTGCCGCCTTCATAAAACACGATGGTTCTCCCGGGCTTCGCGGCAAGCGCCTGGGCGCATGCCTGTTCATCGGAATCCCGCAAACCCACTATGACCCTGTCGAACCCCTCACCGAGATCGTCGGGCCCTATGCAGACCACGGCATAATCGGCAGCCTGGAGATTGCTGGTAATGGTCACGTTGGCGCCCCCGATCTTCTTTATTGCCACCGCGTCGGACGTATGGTGTATCGGGTTCACCTGGCTGCTTGCCCATACGAGCCATTGCATATCGTTTGCATACCGGCCCACCACGGCGATAGTGACCGGGTTTGATCTGTCAATCGGCAGCAGATTGCCGTCGTTCTTTGCAAGTATCACGGCCTCGCGCGTTGCGCGGCGCATGTAATTGTAATGGGCCGTGTTGTTGATGGAGTCATGGTAGGTCGACTGGATCGTATATCCCGGCTCAAAACATCCCGTTTTATATCGCGCCCAGATCCAACGCCTTGCCTTGTCGTCGAAGAAGGCCTGCGAAATTGTATTCGGCACCAGTGCCGCCAGGCCGCCGCCCCAGGTATTGGGGCAGGGAAGGTCGAGCCCTGCCAGCGCATTCGCCGGAGAGTTGCCGCCCGCGCCCCAGTCCGAGAGGATAAACCCCTTGAGTCCCCAGGAATTCTTGAGGATGTCGGTCATGCAGTGTTTGTTTTCGCCGTTCAAGGTGCCGTTGACTGCGTTGTATGCCGTCATGATGCCCGTTGCCTCGCCCTCCACCGCTGCCATGCCGAAATGATAGGTGTACAGCTCACGCAGGCTCCGCTCGGAGACATACACAGGGTAATAGGCCCGTGAGCGCTCCTCGTTGTTGCAGCAGAAGTGCTTGACAGTCACCATGAGGCCGCTCTTTGTGCATCCCCGGCAGTCAGCGGCGCCCATCTTGCCGTTGACAAACGGATCTTCGCCGTAGCTTTCGAATGAGCGGCCGCCGCGGGCGTCGCGCACGAGGTTCATGGTTGTGCCCAGCATGACGCTGTGGCCCATGCCCCTGAAATCCTGGCCCTTGTAATAGCCGCCGTCTTCCGCGACGGCAGTGTCAAACGTGGACGCCATGGCCTCGCCGCACGGGTAGGCATACGCGCCGCGGTCGCCGTAAGGGCCGTCCTGCCACGCAACGGCCGGCACGCCGCCCGCGGTCCCGCCGTTGATGATGGTCTGTTTGTCGGCGTTGGAAAGCTTGGAAACCCACCCTTCAACGAATGTGGCGGTGTCGCTCTTGGCGGCGCTCACGCTCACCTTTGCCTTGTAGGTCCCGGTGGGCGGGCCGCTAAACTGGCACGAAAAGAAGACCCCCTTGGTCCCCCATCTTGTAAACGAGCCAAAACCGTCGCCCTTCACTGATGTAAGCGGCACGACGTCACCGGTGCCGTCCTTGATAATAGAGAGCGAGGCGGAAAACTGGTCGTTGGACCATCCCATGAGCTGGTAGGTCACCTTGCCCACGTACTTGTAAACGTTGTTCGAGTTGTCGACAAGCTTCAAAAACACGGGTGTCACCAGCACGGTGTCGATCGTGGATGCCGGCGGCTGCGCCAAAAGAAGCCATGCAAACATCAGCTGGACGATTGCGGTTTTTTTAAGCATGGTGTTCTCCACCTATCTGTACAGGGCAAGTTTGAGGTTTTGCCTGTACGAACCGAAAGAGATCGCTGCGAAGTAAACTCCCGCCGCGGCCCTTCCGAGATCAGCCTGCATTGTGCCGTGCCTTGCGGAAAGGGCCACCTTTTTGACGAGTGCTCCGGAAACCGAAAAAATCGAAATGGTCCCTTCGGCCGCCGACCCTGCGATGTTCCATTCCAGGGTTATTTTTCCTTTTTGAACGGAGCGCCCGGCCATGCGGAAAAACGAAACCGCTTTTTGATCGGTAACAACACCGCGGGCCGAGGTCAACGTTGTGGGGAACGTGAAAGACGCACTCAGCTTTTCCACAACCTGGGCATTAATCAGGCCCGCGGCAAAACAAATAATGCCCATGAAACCGGCAACTTTTATTGATCGCATGGTCCTCCCTTTACTGATAGTAAACAATATGTCCTGAGGTTTGTCAGGGTTGTTTCCTTTTGACCTCATCCCCCATCCCCTTCTCCCAATGGGAGAAGGGGAGACTGTCAATCTTTAAACCCCCTCGCCCTGTGGGAGAGGGGTGTCCCGCCAAGAGGCGGGACGGGGTGAAGTTACACTAAATCAAGCCAGCAACCGTCTCGCCTCATCATCGCATCAGCATGACCCGCTTTACAAATTTGTCCTGACCGTTGACGAGGCAGCGGACAATGTACACGCCGTTGCTTTTGTTAATGCCGCTTTCTTCCAGAGGGATCGTGTGCCAGCCGCCGCCCTGCAACGCATTGGGGACACGGTACACGATTCTTCCGCTCGCGTTAAGGATTTCGACGCTGACAAATGACGGCGCATTGATATGGTATTTTACCGCCGGACCGATTGCCGCAAAGGTGAGTGCCGGCATTGACAAAGACGCAACCGCGCTGACCTGCCGCGTGCTCACGCTCGAGTCCTCTTCGCTGAATGGATACACGTTATACGACGCTGTACCGCTGGCCAGGTCCCCGCTGGACGCCGTCGCCGTAACGGTCACGGTGCCGGTTGTAAACGTGGAGCGCACCGCCACCTTGCACATGCCGCCTTCCGCCGCGAGCTCAGAATCCATGGGCGAATGATAGGTGAGGGGCATTCCCGTGGTGACAAACTGGTCGCTGCCGCCGCGATAGCTGCCCGGGCCGGTGACCTTGAATTTGATAAAGTGGCTGTCGGTGGGACACCAGTTGCCGGCGGCGTCCACCACCGTTGCCAGAATGAAAGCGGCGTCCGAACCGTTGGCCATGATCCTGAACACCCTGCCGTCCGGCCTTACCAGCGGCGGCTCAACGGTAAGGACAATGTGATGCGGACTTCCGGCAGTCACTTTCTGGTCAGTGCACACCACATTTCCGCCGGCGTCCAAACCTTGGGCTGTGACCGTGCCTGATGCCCAGGTAACGTCCCACCAACACTGGAACGGCAACTGCGTGGTGGCCTGGTCGTTGCCGTCACCGGTGCCGGTCCACGGGTTGGGCGTTTTGGTCCCTTGACTGACGCCATTGACAAGCAGCTTTACACTAGGGCAGTTGCTGAACACATTCTCCCGTACCGTGCCCGAGCGGTTCCAGTGGTGCGCAAGCGCAACAACCGGCTCAATCGAATACGGCCTCCAGCAGGCCTTATAGGCATAGTACAGGAATTTCGGGATTCGGCTGAAATCGAGCAGGGAGGATCCGAATGAGCGTGAGGGCTGCCTGCCGTCCAGAAACGCCCTGTCTTCTCCCGGCTCTTCGGCCAGATACCATTGGCACAACCCGAAGCAATTCGCCTGAATGCTTTTGCGCCAATTCTGAAGAAATTCTCCTGCGTGCTGGATTTCATAGTCGTAGGCTGCCCGCTCCGAAGGACGGCCCCACGCCTCGGCGCCCCAGGCCGGGCATTGCGGCTGGCTGGTCTTTACGCCTATTTCACATCCGGTGAGTGTGCATGATGCAAGGTCGAGGGGCGACCAGGGAGCTCCGCGCACCGCTTGTTTGCGTGGGGCAAGGGAGTCCCACGTGTTGCTGATGCTTCGTAAAGCGTCGCACAATGTCGGATCGCAGGCGCCATTACTCGCCTCCCAGGCAAGAATTGACGGATGGTTTCTGTCGCGAATCACCATGTCCCTGTGGATCTCCTTCTTGAGTCCAATTTGATATGCCGCATTTGTGTTGCCGGCCAGCATGTCGGTGGCCCAATTATTTTCGCCGTCGCCGCTCGGCTGGATCTGCATGACGCCGTACGCGTCGCATGCCGCGGCGAAAACAGGGCCTTCCGCGGAATGCCCCGGCCGCCACAAATTGCCGCCGCAGCCCGCGGTGAGTTTGATGTCGCGCCACACCTGTTCGGCGGGTATCGCGGTGCCGAGGGCCGGATAATCGTATCTGCCGGAAGCGCCCCAGAGAAGGTGCTTGTGGCCGTTGATATAGGGGAAGTTCTGGTCCCAGGTGATGGTGCGGATGCCCAGTGGGGTTTCAAAAACGTCGACCGTGGTGTTTCCGGTTTTTACGATATGATATACCTTGTACATTTTCGGCGAGCCGAACGTGCTGTTGTTGGGATACCACAGTTGCACCGGTGACGCATCGCCCTTCTGGTCGAAAACGAAGCTCGCGCCGGCGGCAATCGTCTGCGTCTGGTCCATCGACAGGACCACGTTGCTGTTTGACGGATCAACGACCTTCGTGGTGAGCGCAATGGACTGGCTTGCAGCGCTTTCGTTCAGAACGTTGGTGAGGATTCGCAGGGAGGCCGTGGTGCCGCTCGTCGAAAGGGTGGCCGCATAGGTCCCCCATTGGTTGACAACCGAATAAACGTTGGCGGGGACATGGATTTTGTCGGTGATGTGCATCCACACCGGCCTGTATATGCCCTGGTCACCTGAACCGAAACGGAACACCAGAGAGAAGCCCGGCCAGGCAAGGAACCCGCCCTGGCCCACCCGAACGGCAAGGACATTGTCCGCGCCGCCAAAGTTCAAATTATTAAAGCTGGTCAGGTCAACGATGAAACCGATAAACCCGAGCACGTGCGTGGCCTGGGGATTATAGGCGCTGTTTCCGGGAATGAGCGTGCCGTTGATGTACACCTGACACCCCACATGTACGCCTTCGAATTCGACGAATATCTTTCTGTTAGCATAGGCATTATCTAAAGTGAAGTGTTTCCTGTACCAGCACGTGCCTTCATACATCGAGCCGTCGCCGCCGCCGCTTTTTTGATTGATATAGCTGTCGGTATCGTTCCAGGTATGGGGAATTCCGACGTCTTTCCATCCGGCATCGGCAAACCCGATGGTCTGGGCATTGTTCGGGTCCGAACGCAGGAATTTCCAAGGGGTCGCGCCGAAATTGATTTTGACCCGGTTGCTCGGCCCCGGCGCATAGGTTTCGGTAAAACAGGTGGTTGCCGCCAAGGCAATGATAACGAAAAGTGACGCCTGAATCCCACAGCAAGCGCATTCCCCGGAGCTTGCTCCGGGGTTAGCGAGCGACTTTAAATATGTTTTTTTCCATAGGGATGGAAAGATTCCCCGCAGTTTCCTGCGGGGTCTTTCAATTCTATTACGCATGTGTGTATCCTCCTTTGCGGGATCCGGTGATATTGTTTGACACGTGCGATGTTGGCACGGGCCTTCTGGATAATATAACGGTATGGCCTCCTACGCGGCCCAAAATTATGTAGGCGGACACATTGTTCGTTACACGTTTGTGTAACGGAAAATGCCGTTCTCCGCACCATTTCCGGCCGGTGAAGGTCATGCGCGCTTATATTATTGACGAGCAACCGTCGGTGTCGCTAAAGTAAAGGAACACAGGCTGGAATCAGGGAGGCGCTATGAGCATGTCGGGACGGTCCGGGGTTTTCGCTTTTGCCGCAATGCTTTTAGCGGTCTTTGCGGCCGGAGGCTTCGCCGCAGGCGGTACAGAACGGCTCGTGGTAACCAACAATTGCCCCATTACGTTGTGGATCCATTTTACCGAAATGCCGTATTCCGCGGATATCAACGGCGGCAGGCCCCAAAAATTGCTTCCCAACACCACCCTGGTGTACGATTCGGTGGCTAATTTCGGGGGTGGACGGTGCTGGGCCTATTATAAAGACCCGGGAAATGTGGTCAATAAATACGCACCCATATCATCCTATAACGGATTCGTGGAAATGACCGTAAGCGGAGGGCCGACGGGTGTTCAGAACTATAATATTTCTTTCGTCGACTATGCCACGCTGCCGGTCAAGGTAACGGGGAGTGGAAAAGATTGTATCCCGACAATTGTGCCTGTCAGTTTTGCCGACTGGAAAAACCAGCTTGTGCACGGATGTCCCACGCAGCTTGACGATTACATCGACAGCCTCGGAATCGGCCGGTGCCTTGGTTCTTATGATTACTGCGTCCAGCCGGGTTACGATACCGGCAAGATATACTGCAACAAAATGAAACTGGCCTACGGTTACAGCGGGCTGGCCATCTACGGCGGTGCGTTCGGAGGCGCTCCTCAGTCGTTTTACGACTCCATTGCCGGATGGCAACGGGGAACGTTTCCCGGAGATGCTGATTCTTCCCATTACTACAAAGGTCCGGAACAAGATGCCAATGGCAAATGGATAAAACCATATAACCACTTTGCCAAATGGGTCCACAAAGACTGTAACGCCCAGGTTTACGCCTTTGCCAACGACGATCATCAGAACCAAAGCGGCTTCCAGGCGTGCCCGAACTGCGGTGAGCTCGACATCACATGGTGCCCGTGCGAGGGCCCGTCCGCGGTGCACGGGGCATTTTCACCCATCCTGCGATTGCAGAATGAGAAGTTTATGCGTTATGCGCTTATAGCGCCCAATGGGCGGACCGTACGCACCGGCGTCGCGACCTCGGTTGAAGAGGTGGGCCGGGCGCTGTCGGCCGGGCTTTCGCAGGGCGTGTATTACCTCGCGCTCTACGGCCGGGACGGGGCCCTGGCGGCAAAGAAAAAAATTCTGGTGTCGGATAGGATTTTTAAAACAAAATAAAGGAGGCGGGTCATGAAAAGAATCATCGCGGGAATTTTTCTTACCGCGGTCCTCGCGGCAGGAAGTTTCGGCGGGACGGAGAAGCTTGTGGTGGCCAACGAATGCCCCATCACGCTGTGGATACATTTTACCGGTTCCACTGCTCCCGACGGGGGCATTACCCATAAAATGCTTCCTCACGATACACTGGTGCTAAATAACGCGCCGGATTTCGGGGGCGGAAGGTGCTGGGCCTATTATCACGATCCCGGCACTAAGACCAGTCCAAGCACACCGTTAATGCCCGAAAACGGATTCGTGGAAATGAGTGTTAACGGGGGACCGACCGGCGTGCAGAACTACAACATTTCTTATGTCGACTATGCCACGCTGCCGGCCAAGGTAGTGGGAGGTTCAAAAACGTGTATTCCGACAATTGTGCCTGTCACTTTTGCCGAGTGGAAATACCAGCTTCTGCACGGGTGTCCCACACAGCTTAATTATTACGACAGCACCTTGGGGGTGGGCGTGTGCCTTGGCTCCTATTTCTACTGCGTTCAGCCGGGTTACGATACCGGGAATATATACTGCAACAAGATGAAACTTGCCTACGGCTACAGCGGCCTGGGCATATATGGCGGTTCGCTGGGTAAACTGTATGATGAATGTGCCGCCTGGCAACGGGGAACGTATGCCGGAGACGCTGATTCTTCCCATTACTACAAAGGCCCGGAACAGGATTCAACCGGCAAATGGACGCATCCCTATAACACCTTTGCCAAATGGGTCCACAAAACCATGAATGCCCAGGTTTACGCGTTTGCCAACGACGACCATCAGAACCAGAGCGGCTTCCAGGCGTGCCCGAACTGCGGTGAGCTTGACATTACGTGGTGTCCGTGCGAGAACGGGTGTGTGGAAGATGTAATCGCGGCAACGGCCGCGTCGCAGTTCACTCCGGTAATGCGCTTGCAGAACGAGAAGTTCATACGGTATGCCCTTTTCTTGCCCAACGGGAGAATCGTACGCACCGGCGTCGGTGCTTCAATGGACGAGGTGAGCCGGTCGCTCTCGGCCAGGCTTACGCTTTCGCGGGGCGTGTACTTCCTCGCGCTGTACGGCAAAGACGGTGCCCTGGCCGCAAGCAAAAAAATATTCGCGTCGTGGTAGGTTGTTGAACCGAATTTCAGGGAGGTTTTCATGAAAAGAGTCATCGCGGGAATTCTTTTTGTCGCCCTTTTCACGGCTGCCGGCTATTCCGATACCTGGCCGCATAAGAACGCGGCCGGCGTTTATGTACGGCATTTTTTCGTCCTTAACCATTTGGACAAGAAGATCAATGTGATAATGTCCGGGCAGAAAAATTTCGTCATGCAGCCCGGCGACAGCCTGATGTTCGAGGAGTCCAACACATGGTCGGCCGCAAGGATAGCGGCCTACTACGACGGCATAACCTCCAAATATATTAACAACTTGACATTGGCGGAATGGACGCTCCACGGCTACCTTAACCAGGACTACTATGATATAAGCCTGGTTGACGGCTTTACCGTTCCGGTGCGCATGTATCCGGTAAAGGGCACCTTCTTTGCGCAGGTAGGTTTGTACCAGTGCGACACGGCGGGCTGCACCAAAGACCTGCTTCCCAATTGCCCCGACTCCTTGCAGGTAAAGGATTCAAGCGGCAACGTTGTCGCATGCATGAGCGCCTGCGCAAAATGGTTTTCGAACGATTCGTTCTGCTGCAGGGGAAAATTCGGCCCCACGGTCTGCAAGCCCACGGACTGGTCAAGAATTTTCAAAGACGCGTGTCCGTGGGCCTACAGTTATGCCTACGACGACGTCACGAGCACGTTCACGTGTGTGGCGGATGCGGCAACCGGCGTCGGCCCGGACTGGGTCATCGAATACGGGTTCTTTAAGGACAAGCTGGCCGCGGTACGGCCGGCCATCACCGCCGCGCGGACCTCGTTTGACAAAGTGTTAAGAACGAACATGCTGTGGTACTCGATCAAGGGCGCTTACGGCAGCAGTCCCTCGCTCGGATTGTATTCGAGCGCGGGAAAGCAGGTGATGGAGAGCAGGATTTTAAATTCGTCCGGATGCATTCCTCTGTATGGATTGTCAAGAGGCGTCTATTTCGTTGTCCTGAAGTCGGGACGGTCGGTGATCGCGCAGAGGGCTTTGGTTGTCAGATGAGGATTGCGCCGGTATTGTCGCCAACATAAACGAAAGGAGTCCGTGATATGCGTTTTTACCTTAAAATTATCATTATGGCAATTTCATGTTTCGCGTTGGCGTCTCTGGTGAGCGCTGCTATACCAGCGGGGTATACGGGCAAACCTTATTCCGGCGACACGCTTTTGGGCAAACCCCAGGGAATCCCGGGCGTTGTAAAGGGCATGTTCCTCGACAGCGGCGGCGCTAATTTGTCATTCAACGCCTGTTGTGCCTTGCAAGGCTATGCCGGCTACGATTATGATATTATAGGATCCGGCACCAATGGCCTCAATGATTCGTCCGTTAATGCGACCCACCCCACATCGCATCTTTCGTATATGGTCGAAGGACAATGGATGAAATACACGGTCCACGTTAACACGGCCGGCACCTACTATGCCGACTTGAAACTGGCCAACGTCAATTATCCCAACCTTATTACGCTCACGTACTACAACGGCACATCGGTAAAATCGGATTCGGTCAAGAATTTACCCGCGGTTCAGACTCCTCCCGGCTGTCCGGAACCCTGGCACGCCTGGGCATATAACATGCACGTCGACTCAGCTGTGCTCGATACCGGGCTGCAGGTCTTCCAAATCACCTTTAATAAGGGAAGCTGGAACTACGATTGGATGAGGTTCACACTCAAGGGCTCGGATGGAACGCAGGTACCTGTTCTTCTCCGGCCTCAGGCCGGCGCAATGGGCCTCAGGACCGCTTTGTCCGGCGCCCAGCTTACGCTTTCATACAATGCCGTCTCGGCCGGTTCGGCAAGAATTTCCCTCGTCGATTGCGCGGGCAAAACGGTACTGTCGTCCATAGGCGCAAACAGCGCGGCTGGAAGCCGCACCGCTAGCCTTGACGTGCGCAATCTGCGCCAGGGTGTATATTTTGTCAATATCGAATGTGGCGGAAACAAGGAATCAGCGTCTATTACGATCGCCCACTAATTACCATGTACCAGGGAGTCTTTCGTATGAATGTGTTCAGCCGGATTGCCTCCGCGGCAGAGGCATGCATGGTCTTTGCCTCGCTTGTCAATGCCGCGATTCCAGCCGGCTACACGGGCACAGTTTTCACCGGCGACACGCTAAAGGGGCATCCTCAGACAATTCCCGGGATTATAAAAGCCGTCTTTTTCGACGAAGGGGGAAGGGAAGTCGGGTTTCATGATGATCGGATTGTCCCGTTCGGCTCGATTCGCATGGACACGGCTGAAAAGACGGTAGGAATGCAGCCATTCGGCACTGGCGACAGGAACGCGGACGGGTCCGTTCCACCGCAAGGATCATATCATCTTGGATGGATAGGCGCCGGCGAATGGGTCAAATCCACCGTTCACGTAAAGACTGCCGGTGAGTACAACATCAGCACGTATGAAGCGGTCGCGTCTTCCCCGAATACCCAGACAATTTCATTTAACGACGGGACGCCGGTGACAATTTCGAACCTGGCTCCCACCACGGCCCCGGCAGGCAACGAGATCTGGCACAATTGGAATACCTTCGGCAATGTCGCAACGGTAACGCTCGATACCGGCCTGTTTGTGTTGAAATTAACTTTTGTCAACGAGCCGTTCAATTGCGACAAGCTCATTTTCACCCTTAAAAACGAAACCGGTACCATGCCGATGCGGTACGGCGGGAACGCGCGCCTTTCATGCACGCTCCGCGCGCATTCCGCGACTAACGGGCTTGTGGTTTCTTATGACCCTCCTCAAGCCGGAACAGCCTTGTTATCCATTGTCAACTGCAATGGCAGGACCGTTTTGCCGCTGCAGGAACGTCTGCTCTCAGCCGGCGCGCATGTGGAAACCGTGCCAATCGCTGGGTTGTGTCCCGGCGTCTATTTTTTACGATTGAAGCAAGGCGGAATCTCCGGGGAATCCCGGTTTATTATTACCCGGTAGCAGGAGGAAAAAGTGTTTTCAAAAAAGTCCATTAGTACGTTGTTTGTTGTGGTGATGATGTCGCTTGTCATCGCTGCGGCGGCAAATGCACAGTCAATCCCCAAGCCGGGCGCGAACTTCACCTCAATCACCTCAAACGGCGCCTGGACCTGGTATGGAAACCCGGTAGCGGTTTATTATGAGGGTAAATACAAGAAAACATATATGGGGTGGATATCCAATGGCGGCACTATTGCGGTAGGCTCCTACAACCACGAAACGGGCGACACCGCCACCAAAGTCATAAAAACGGGTTACCAGATCGACGACCACTGCCATCCCAGCCTGCTCATGCGGCCCGACGGAAGGCTCATGGTGTTTTTTACCGGCCATGATGGCGGCACAATCAGCCTCTATATTTCCACCAATCCCGAAGACGTTTCCCAATTCAATCAGGAAACCGGCATCTCAGACGTCGGCCTTGTCTATTGTTATCCAAACCCGATGTGGCTGAGCGCTGAGGGCGACAGCGGAAGGCTATATGTTTTTTACCGTAGTATGCATACAAACCCGTGTTTTACCTACAGTGACGATTGGGGAAAGACCTGGAAACCCACAAGACAATATTATGCAAACTTTGACAACCCGGATCTGGATAAGGTATATGTAAACTATTGCTCAAACGGAAAAGACGAGATCCATATGGCCATCGAAAAGGGCCATCGCGGCGGGTATTGCCCTCTATATTATATGAAATACAAAAAAGGTGCATTTTATCAGGCGAGTGGCGCGCTGATAGCAACCGTTGACAGTCTGCCCATCTTTAACACGAAGATAGACACGCTACAGGATCCCAAACTTTACGGCTGCCACGGCTCGTCATGGGACGTCGCGCTTGACAAGGCGGGAAACCCCGTCGTGGTCTACGACCAGTTCAAGGACGGGGCCAATCACCAGTATTACTATTTCCATTGGACGGGGACGTCGTGGTTAAAGACGCTGCTTGTGAACAGCGGCGCCAACATGGGCGGCGAAGACGGATTTGCCGGCGGCATCACGTTAGACCACGAAAACACAAACAACGTTTATATGTCACGGCAGATAAGCGGGATGCACGAAATTGACAAATGGACAACTTCGGACGGCGGGACCACATGGGATTCCGTGGCCATCACACGCGGCTCGGCCAAAAAAAACACCCGCCCCATCGTTCCGATCGGGCACAAACCCTACGGCAAGCTCGACGTTATCTGGATGTATGGCGACTACACAGGGTGGGCCGGGGGATTCAACACCGCGGTCAAGATGTATCCTTTCAACGAAACGGTCGGCGCCGCGCAATCAACCCGCCTGAATGCATTGCATCCGCAAGCCGACATCAACGTGGATTTTCACGGCCTTTACCTATCGCTTTCGGACCCTAAAGCGTCGTCGCTTAAAATCTTTACTCCAAACGGCAGACTGGCGCTTGATTTGACTCCCATGATAAAAGGCATGAGTGCAAATCGGGTGTTCATCCCTTTTTCACGAATCAAACTTGGGGTCGGGAGCTATCTGGTTTCACTCAACAACGGCAAAACCCAAACCGTAAAAAAAATGGTGGATTACTTGAAGTAAAGAAGACCTCCGCCTTGAAAAACCGTTACACGATCGTATAACGGAAAATGGTTTTGCCTGCATCATTCCCAACCATGCCGGGCCGAGGGAGTATATCTTATCCTATGAAGGCCCGGAAAACAGCGATTGCAAAGCAGGTATATCATGCAACGGGATTACGGGACCCAAAGAAACGAAACGACAGGCGTTATGCCGTTACCCAGGTTTTTCGAGGAGCAAACCCAAAGCATAGTTGGGGGGGTGTTTGCCAAAAACCTGACGTCAGGCGCCTGTTTTTGTTCTCCCCGGATATGATGATGCGGGACGTGTCATTAAAAAAACCTCACCTTTGTCTCCCCCTTTTTAGGATTCTCTCTGGTAAAACAGAGAGGGTCCGGGTGAGGTTTTTTTATTTTTAGTACGATGGAGACAGGGGTTAAGACAAACAAAACGGAAGCAATCGACCCTGTGGCTTTGGCACCTGACGCTGTTGCCAGCCATCATTCCTTCAAACGATAATATAAGCCTCACCATAGTCCCTCTTCCCGTTACAGGGGCCCTTCAAAGGGCCCCGGTGAGGTTTTCCCGGTGTTACCCGAACAGGTAACGGATAATCCTTCCAACCTTATTATTTCCTCCCATAATTCCCCTTTACGTGGTATAATTAAAACTGTATTACCGGCCATGGAAACCTTTGTAAGGACAGTAATATTCCGGCCGGAACACACCAAAAAGGAGGAGAAGGTGAAAAAGACCTTTTGTGCAATGTGTATCGCGTTCTGTTTGGGAGCAATGAACCTTTATGCCCAGGTTGCGGGATCATTCCCCGTTATTTTCAATAACCTTGCCAGGGCCACCTATGCCGACAGCCAGATATACATTTATTCCATCGGTATGAATGGCGGACAATGGTGCTACATGACCAAAGACGGCACCATGCTGCCGATGAATGCCGCGGACGCCACTGCACCCGGACATTTGGTCAAGAACGGCAAGAATTACCCCAATTACAATTTTCGTCTTTCCGAGGCACAGAATTTCAGGATACCTCCCTCCGTTGGGGGCGGACGGCTTTATATGTCTGTTGGGTCACCCATGTATATGACGGGGAGCGCCGGCGGGGTCCAGCTGCCTGATCCGAACAACCCCGCCGATCCCAACGACGATGTGTATTACGACTGGTTCGAATATACGTACATATACAATTCGCTTCAATTCGGCGGCAACACGACCCAGGTGGATCTCTTCGGCTTCCCCTATGTCGCGACGGTCAGACAGGACGCCGGCGGCGGGGTCACCAACAGTTTTCTTGACAGCTGCGGCGTTAACATACCGAGGGACCAGGTGATCAAACATTTTCAGGACAGCATGTCTACGCCTTTTGATAGTTGCATAAGGCCTTGCCGCGTGGTTGCGCCCCGTTCGTCGATTCAATTTGCCACAGGTCACACCTACGGTAATTATTTAAAGCCCTATCTTGATTCGCTCTGGACTTTATGGAAGACCGCCCCGCTCAATTTCAACAACGGGAACAATCATTATATCGGCACAGTCAATGCCGGCGGAACGATGGTGTTTACCGGTGCCGAGGCCGGATCCATGGCGGAACCGACCACGCAAATGGTATGGGCCTGTGCAGGCTTTCCCGGGTATGTCGGGGCCGCGTTTTCCGCAGCCTTGAACCGCGGCGTGGCCGGAAATGGTGCCGACTATTACAACCCGCCGAGCTATTACAAGAGAAGTCCTTACATGAACGAGTTTTCAAAGGTACTGCATGATATCAGCATTCACCATCTTGCCTACGGCTTTGGCTATGATGACAACAATAACCAGAGTTCAGTATTGATTGTAGGCAGTTCAAAACCGCTTACGTCCCTTACCATCACCATTGAGCCGTTTCTAACACCTGTCGCCGCCGCCGTTCCCGTGCAAAAGTCGGCCACCGGCCAGCCCCGGGTAATGTATTCATCGGGCAATCAGGTCGTTTTACAGAATGCCGGCCAGATTAAAAACGTTGCCTTGATTTCCCTGAATGGAAAGACGGTCCTGGGGAATGTCGCTGTTCGCAATAACATGATAAGCACAAAAGGACTTACCGGCGGCGCCTATTATGTGAGGATAACGGACAAGCAGGGGAGGACTTCAATTTCGAAAATTGTCAAATGGTAGGATTGTGTTAAAATAATAAATTGGTGGGGGAGGTTTCCTCCTGGGGTGCAGCCACCCTGCACAATAATTTAGGGGCGTATTACCGTACGCCCTTTTTATTTTCAATGCCGTTTGTCTGCACCCTCCCCCCCATTCGACACCTGAAGAAGCCAGGGCACGAACAGGAGGGGTAAACGTTGACCATGCTTAAAACAAGATCTCCGATAAACCCTTTGATGCCGAATGCCAATCCGCAACAAGCGCCCGTTTGTACCTGTTGACATATTCAATAAATTCCGGATCATATTCGCCGGTGCCCGATGGCTTGATGATTATGAATGCGCACCGAAATGTTTTTTTACTGTTGCTGCTGTTTGGAAAACGTGCTCCGTTACTGGCGATAATGCCCTCAATGCTCACAATTCTCGTATATAAATATATCGGGTTATCGGCATCGGAGGGCCCCCATACATTCACCCATTCATTAGCATCCGGCTGAAACTCATGAAATTCGAAAGGTTTTATGTCCTGCGGAGGAAGGAGCCCCATGAGATACAGCGATAAATCCGAGAAGGCATTATTGCGCTGATCGCTTACGCAAATCATTCTCCCGTTTTTCCGGACCCATCGGTAATTTTGAAGCGGATCCAGCATTACCGTGTCCTGATAAAACAAATCCATGTTCGATGTCCAATGCGCCGGGGGTACCTTGGCGGTATCTTCATAGAGTCCTTTTATTTCTACACCCCATAAGTGTTCCATTTCATGCAGGGCGAGTCTTGTAAAAAACCGGTGCTTTTTCCCTGATGCCACGTCGGCCCTGTAGATTTCAAAATCGCCCGGTGAAAAAGAAAGCTGGACCAACGACTGCAGGTTCTTCGTAAGTGCAGGGTAAACTTCAACATTGTCCGACGAACCTATCCCTGCAATGTTCCGGTTGATTATGAAATTAAAATTAGATTGAAGGACCGTGTTCATAGGGGCTGCCAGCAAAAAATCAAACGTGTCGGAATTGTTTGCGTAAAATTTCCCGAGTATCGAATCCGCGATAATTTCAGAATACGTTGTGTCAATTTGATAAAGCAGTTCGCCTTTCACGTTTTCGCCCAAACCATACACGCCCCGTCCATAGGGGGCGGATGGGTCGGCGGTACAAATGATATCGCCCATGTCAATATCGCCAGTTAAGGAGGGCAAGGTAACAGTCGTATTGCGAAACCCCGCTTTCATGATGGTCAAAGAATTGGCGGCCAGCAATTTTGCCATCGAACTTCCCCGCGGCGCCGTTTGAACTATACCGCCTGGCGATGCGACAAAGCGATTTCGATATGCTATTTTCTTAAAGGAACGGGTTTCATTATCGACCGTTACCGATGCGATAATTATTTGCTGAGACATGCCACACCCAAAACCGTTCAGGAGAGGATAGGTGTATCTTCCCGCCCCGAGCTTTTTGTCAAGGATACCTGCAATAAGCCTGCCCTGTAGATCGTAAAAGCGTATTGCAACAGAATGCGTCCCCGACAAGATTTTGAAATAAATGTAACGGCCATCAAAACGCAGGCCGGCCATGCTGCTTTGATTAAAATGATCCTGGGATATATTCACCGGAATAGTTATTGCGGAATCTATCATGGTAAAATTCCCGTTGCTGTCGCTATAAACGCTGATACCGTTGGGGTTCAACAAAACCTCGGCGTCTGCAATTTTTTCGGTGTGCGTTGTAAGGAGCCGTCCGCTGATGGTAATCGCGCCATCGGCTGCCAGAACTGAATAAAAAACGATACTCATTGTCAAGGATAGGTGCCTCTCAAAAAATGGCCGCATCGTAAACTTCCTTATAAGAAAGAGTTTTTTCGAATAATTCAACTTCGTTCTTAATTTTATTTTCACAGGAAATTATTTGCTCTTCCACCACGAACGGGTATCAATCAAACCGCATAAAATAAATAAAGGGGCGCTGGAAAGCGCCCCTTCATTTTATCAACCCCGTTTTCCCCTGTAGTGTTTACTGATATATTCCCCTGGGAAGCTCCTGCCCTGCGGCATTCAGGCCGTAGTCGTACGGGTACAGCGGATCGTACGTCGCGTCACCCACGTTGACCGGTTCCTGCGCCGTGCTGCGCGGCCACGACGCCGAGAGTTTTCCGCGAAACTCGTAGTTGCCGTACAGCACCTCGGCAATGCCGCCGCCCTCGGTGCCGGGCAGCCATGCGGCAACGATCGCATCGCATTTGTCGGCAATGGCGCTTATGTCCATGGGCCGGCCGGTTATCATCACGCAGACCACTTTCTTCCCGGAATTTTTCGCAGTTGTCACGAGGCTTGCTTCGGGTATGCTCAAATCAGTGCGGTCGCCGACCATCTCCGCATACGGCTGTTCGCCGATGCACACCACGGCGACATCGCCGGTGATGTTGTTGCCATCCGCGCTGTAGGAGATGTTTCCCACGCCGCCGATGCTTTCGAACCCCTGACGGATGGTAGTGCCGGGCATTGCGTTTCCGGCAGCCCCCTGCCATCCGAGCGTCCAGCCGCCGCATTGCTGGCCCACGTCCTGAGCATGCGGGCCGACCAGCGTGACCTTGGCTGTCTTTGAAATAGGAAGGGTCCCGGCTGACGTTTTAAGGAGAACGAGTGATTTGCGCACCGCCTCGCGGGCAATGTCACGGTGAGCCTGGCTTCCGACCGTTGCGGTAACCGAAAGGTTCGTGGCCAGGGGCGCGGTAAACAGCCCCATTTTGTACTTGACGCGGAGCAGGCGTTTCACGGCGTCATCGACCCGGCCACCGCTTCCGCTGGTGTACAGGCCGTTGAACAGGGTCTGCAATTCACCGATTGCCCCGCTGTTCGCGCCCCTCATCGGGACATCGAGACCTGCTATGATGCAATTGGCGGCGCTTGTCGTGCCGGTAATATGGCCGTCCCAGTCGCCGTTGACAAATCCGTCGAATCCCTGGCCGGTTTTGAGCCAGTCGGTGAGCAGCGCCCTGTTCTCGTGCATGCGGACGCCGTTCCAGCTGGAGAACGAGGCCATGACTGACGCGGTACCGGCCTGGACCGCCGCGGTGTATCCCGGCAGATGGATAGCGCGGAGCGCGGCATCGTCACCCGTGGTGTTGCCGCGGTCAACCCCGCCGTCGGTGCCGCCATCGCCGGCAAAATGTTTGGTGCAGGCGGCAACTACCAAAGGATTGGAAAGATCGGAAAGCTGGAACCCGAGCACCGCGGCGCGGGCCATGGCGGAGGTCAGGTCAGGTGATTCGGAGAATCCTTCATACACGCGACCCCACTTGTCATTTCTCGGGACGGCTATGCATGGCCCGAACGCCAGGTTGACACCGCCGCCGCGCGCCTCGATTCCAGCGACCCGGTAGCATTTCTGGACAATCGCCGGATCAAAGGTGCACCCAAGTCCGATGTTGTGCGGGTTGACTGTTGCGCCATTGCATTTGCCGAACCCATGGACAATGTCGAACCCGATGAGCAGGGGAATTTTTTTGCCGGTTGTCTGGGTGGCATTCTGGTAATCGGTGCAGAAGCTCGCCCATTCGGACGCATGACCCGCACCGCCGCCGGGGCCATCGCTCCCGCCGCCGAAAATCGTTCCAAGAAGCGCGCTGGTGACAAAACTCGGGCCCGGGCAGTCCACCTGCACGAGCTGACCCACTTTCTCAGCCTGGCTGAGCGTGCCGAACAGGGTGTTTACCTGGCCTTCTATGTCAATGGGGGTCAATATGACATTACCGACAGTTGCTGTATAGGAATCGACGGAGATCTTTACAGGAGCATATCCCGTTTTTCCAACACGGATGGTGTCCACGGCAGCCATTTTTTTTGCCATACCCGCCTGCGCCGGGGTTCCCGACAGCGGGATGCAGACAGCAAGGCCGTTTCTCCCACCTTCATTGAGCAGTTTCTGAAAGGTGACTTTGCCGGCGGCGGTAATCTTGAGCACGTACACGCTGCGGGCGAGTGTTGCGGCAAGAGCCGAAGGCAGGCTGAAGGTGTAGGTTCCTTTGTCAAATGCCCCGTCAAATACCACCGCGATTTTCCTCCCGTCCACACGGTAAATCTCCGCCCGGACGTTTCCTGCCGAGGCAAGCGAGAATGCCGCATCATGCGAAGCCGGTCCGGCTATTCCGGTGTTGCCTTTGCCGAAATTGCCGTTCGCATCGGAAAAGTCCCACGACAGGCGTTTCCCGATGCTCGTGAAGGTGACCGTTGCATTTGCAACAGGCTGGCCGGTGGCGGTCACTGCTTTGCCGGTGACCGTGAAATCGCCGCTCTGGGCGAAGGCAACGGTGAACGCCGCTACTATCGCAATCAAAGCACAACAGACCTTGTTTTTTTTCATACAACTCGTTCTCCTCAGGGGGTTATTAGTAAACCGGAAATATTGGTTCTTCTATACCTTGATTAGTGTTATTTCTTGAATCATAGGTTTAATAACAATTATTATTTCTTTCGCCTACTGAACCGTCACGGAAAAAGCTTTGGTCGCGGTCCTTTTGTTTCCCGCCTTGTCTGCGGCTACCACGTTCCAGGAATGCGTACCCGCCGGAACAGACGCGGCGGAATACACTGCAAGAGGCATTCCGTAAATGCCGAACTCGTACAGCGAATTTCCCCAGGTTGTGCCGCGTTTGATGCAGAAGAGACGAATATATCTGCCGATGGCGTTGAGGCCTTTGATTGACTCTTTTCCGCCCGCGCCCGTTATTGTCTGGTACACGGCCTTTCCCGTCCAGTTCGTGGTGTCGTTTGAAACATCGATTTCATACGACGATGCAAATGCCGCCTCCCACGAGATCGTTACGGAATCTATCCGTGAAGGTGTGCCAAGGTCTATACAGAGCCACTGGTTGTCGGCCGCCGAACTTTCCCACCGGGTCGTGGCATTTCCGTCCACTGCGTTTGTCGCCACATTGCCCTGCGCTACCGACGATGCGTTTGCGGTTTTGCCAAGTGCAAGGTTCCCGTACGATTTGCCGCCGGTATCGCACGCTACATCGGCCACTTTAACGCCGTCAAGGGAGATCTCGTAATGGTCCATGCCGGTTCCGTTGTCCGTTGCGGTCTGCCAGAAAAACGAAACTGCCGGGCCGGTGATGGTAGCATTGTCGGTTGGCGCCACGAGTGAAAATACGGACGGAGGGATGTTGTCGGAATACACAAATGTCTGCGTTGCCGACGAAGTGCTCTTATTTACCCAGTTGACCGCCGAGATATACCATGAGAAAGAACCCGGGGTGATGGCGGTAAAGGCATAGGATGTGTCCGTTGTGGACGCGACTTTGCTGTTGTTGACAAACACATCATATCGCTGGATGCCGGATTCCGGGTCGGAGCTTTTTTGCCACACAAGCACCGGCATCGTGCTCTGGACGGTAGCACCGTTTGCAGGCGTTACGAGGGCGAATGCAAGCGGCGGGGTCGCATCGTTGAACCCCTGGTCAACGGCGCCGATAAGAACGCCGGTTGAATCAACCGTGCCGGCCCAGTTTATCTTGATCCGACGATCGAACGTACCGCTTCCAACGCGGGAAAACGGCGTGGTAGCCCCGTTGACCGTGACGGCAACGGTGGTGGCAGGCAGGAATCTGTCAGAAATGTAAATTGATGAGACTTTCTGTGGCTTGTCAAAACGGACCGTAATGGCCTGGTTCTGGTACGTGCTCCCGTCTTCCTTATAGGAAATGGTGCCGTAATTTCCCGGCATGCAGAACAGAGCATTTCTGAGCTCGTGATTCATCGAGGCCCCCCACTTGTCGGCCGTGGATGGAAGTTTGGGTTCGACATACAATGCGTTGGTATACGCATTGTACCAGAAGCCGATAAGGGAATAATAATTTCGCCATACTACCGGCATGCTGACGTAAAAACTGTGGCCGCTCCAATCGGTGGAAGCGAAATTATCGCCAAGCCCATTGTAAACCAGGTAAATGCCGCCGTCGAACACCCTGTTGCGGTTGCCGAAATACCTGTTGTAAAAATCCTTCTGTATGGCCCGCCATTCGGCAACATGGTTGGTGTTCAGGAATGCGGCGCCGAGGTGGCCCATCACGTACGGCACCCATCCTTCGGCCTCACCGTCCGAGCCCGAAGCCGCCATGCCCTGATCGAGCGGGTGCCAGAAGTTGTTGATCAGATAGGACAGCGTGGTGTTGATCTCGGCATCGGAAAACATCTGGTCTTCATGAAAGTACAGAGACATCGCCAACCCGGCAAACGGCGTTTCCGCGTTTGAAGCGATGGCGGTTGCCGGATTGGCCAGATATCGCTTTTTAAAGGAGGCGATTCCGGTAGTATATGCAGCTGTAAAGCTGTCCTGCATCCCGGCGTCGCCGTAAATTCCGGCCATTTCCGCAATGATCTTGAACGCAGTAAGGGCAAGTCCGGAGTTGTAAAGATCATGGTCCTGCGGGCCCTTGTCGTAGGTTGCCCCGGTACCCTGAAAGGTAAAGGGGTACGTTGTGTTCTGGTTGAGGCTCGACGCCATTTTGTACAGCCGTTGCGCGGTCCGCTTAAAATACGGCCAGTAGGTGTCCATCCGCGTCTTGTCGCCGGTTGCGACAAACGATTCGTACACGCCAAAAAGGAATCCGCAGTCGAGGTCCGCCCAATTGGGTCCGCCCCAGCCATGATATCCGGGCGCATCCCATTGGCAGGTTTTATGATCGGTCACCTGTCCGCCGCCCGCGATGAAGTCATGCGAGATCTGGCCGTCATTATCGCCGCCGACCATTTCGGTACGCGCCCAGAATTCCATTTCGGAAGCGCTGGGCCAGGAAAACATCGGACCGTTGATACGCCAGATCTCGGAACCGAACGCGTGCCACCCCTGGTCCATCTGGCCGAACCATGTGTATATGCCTTCCCATTCGCTGTAACGGCCGTCTTTCGTATAGATGCTGCTGTTTGACCAGGTGGTCTGATCGAGCGTGGTGTTCACGATCCAGTCGGGAACATTGGAAGAGCGGAATCGCTCCACGAATTGCACGGCGCGCGATTCCAGGTCGTTGTAATTGTCAAGACCAGCCTGGGCAAAGAATTGAGCACTGTTCCCTGAATTTGCATAATAGTACCCGGCCGGATCGTCGGACTTGTACCAGGAAAGGACAAATTCGATGTCTTTTTTCTCGCCCGGGCCAAGCGTGACTTTCGACGCGACCATGTTTACCGTACCGGACAGAGCATTGTTGAGTATGCCGGAAGCGAGAAAACCGGCATCGTTTCCCACGGTCACAACGGCCGCCGGATCGCTGTTCTTAACAAAGAGCGCCATTGACGGGGCCCCACCCTCTGCGGTAAAGCCTTTTCCGGAAACGAGCGTTGGCGTAGAACCGGTGGAAATCTGGAATGCGCAGGCCGCATCCACCGAGACATCTTTCATGTTGCGCAACGTCAAGTGGTAAAACGCAACGGGCCATGTCATTTTCGTCTGGTCTGCAAGGTTATACGGCGCGAATGCGGTAAGCGTTACCGACACGTTGTTCGTCGTGCCGAAATTTGCATATTCGACCGGGAAGATGGCGTCGTCGTCATAACGGTTATTCGCATTATACGTACGCTTTGTCGCGCTCATTGCGGTAGAAGTCAATACCGCCGGGCCGCATTTGGTGTACAGCGAAAATTTCCAATTCTGCTGCTGAACATAATCTTCCTGGCCCGCCGGCGTCTTGGCCTGAAAGGCGAATTGGCCGTTCCACGGGCAAAATTTCACCGCGCCCGAACCGGCGCCGCCCAGAGGCGCTCCCGTGGTGCCGTCCACCGCCTCCGCAATAGAGAAGCTGCCTGTGCTGCTGGACTTGTCGCCTGCCGAAGAATGGGCGACAACGTTCCACGAATGCGAAGAGCCAACCGGCGTCGAGGCAATGTTCGTGACCACGACTTCGCCGCGGGTAACACTCGCGGCAATACTGTCCGCCACATTATTTCCGTCAACCATTATGCAATAGCCTGTTGCACCGGCCATGGCATTCCACTCAAAGATTATCGAGCCGCCTGGAGACTTGAAAACACGCGCCCCATCCGCGGGATAGGTTATGCTGAAGGGCGCTTTTTGCAGGACAAAATTAAAGGTACCGGAATACGCCCCGATGGAACTCAGACCCTCGATGTACCCCGGCGCGGTCGCGATCAGGGTATCCACCGCGGCGGTACGCTTTGCAGACGCGGGCACCGCGGAATAGCCGTGAACGCGCACGAGACCACCCTGCATGCTTGCATATTTATTGACATTGGTCAGCGCGTGCGTGGTGGTGACGGCGCCGATCCGTGCCTTTACGACATACATTTTTGCCGGGAGATTCGCGTTCACAAGCGGCAACCGGTATTCGCCCGGGGCGAGCGATGCATTGACAAGATCGACAACAAGCCTGCCGGTCAAGTCGTACAGTTGTATCCGGACCGGCTGTGTTTTTCCCAGGACAAACGAAAGAGACAGTCCATGGATCACCGGCGCGGCGGTGAATGACGGCGCAAGCGATGCATGGAGGTTCTGCGTGGAACCGATATTGATACTATAGGCGCCGTTGGTGTCCGTTGAGGTCGTGATACCGGCCGCGACAAGACGTACCGTTGCGCCGGTGATTCCTTTGCCTCCTGCGTCCTTGACTGTTCCAGTAATTGAAATGGCCTGGCCATGGGAAAAGGAGAACAGGCCTGCCATCACGACACACAGGACGCTTAAACGATGCTTTTTGTTCATTGCATTACTCCTTTTAGCAAATTTATACTGATTCGGGTGCAATTGATTATACGCCCAAAAGTCATTCCCGTCAACTATCATTATCGACCGTATTAGCGGGCCGCTCCGCAAGAAGATGCGTTGAATGGTCTTCCGTGTTGAACCAGAAAATCAACGTGTTGTTTTCAAAGGAAAAACATTCGGAAAAAGATGCTTTGTGAGGCGGAGGATAAATGGACCTGTACTGCGTCATCGCCTGTTGGATCATTCTTTCTTTTATCGAACTCATTTTCCGCTCCCTTTTTCCAGTGAACATTTTAAACCTTCGGTCTGGCCCTTTTCCTTCTCTTTATAAATTTACCTCTTTTTGGATTAAAAATCCCCGGGCAAGATATAATATCGTATACATTTTGTTTACATTACAATATTGATTTTAAATGAGTTATGCATTTGTTTACTTATTAATTACAATATCATGTTTACATTCAATACGGATCACCTTTTCCCCCGTAGGCAGCCGCTTTTTTAACAAGGACCGCATCACATTGTATCAAGGGGATGAACGCCACTCCGGGTACAAGCTGTGGCCGAATCATACCGCCAGACAAAAAATCTTCCCGGAATCTGCTGAATCACAACGAATCAACGCGTCATGGTGAAAGATCTTGTTTCGCTCAAGCCATTTTGTTCGATGCGGACAAAATGTACTCCCGTTCCCCTGTTGCTCAAATCGAATTTTTGAACATGGCTGCCTGCGGTCAGATTCCGGGTTGTTGCAGGAACCAGATCCCTGCCCGCGCAATCAAAAACGGAAACCGTTGTGAGGCCTGCCTGGATGAGCGAATAGGAGACGGAAAGGTCTTTCCCATTGACAATGGGCATTACCGCAAACCCTTTTTGCATAGGGCCCCGGTTTGTTTCCCTTACGGCCGATGCGCCGCCCTGCAGGATAAAGTTAATGGCGGTAAAGTTCCAGCCGGCCTCCTGGAAGAACTCAAGATTCATAACATAAAGTCCGGTATCGAGTGAAATCAGGTTTGCCGTCGTGTCCCATTTCCAATCGTGCCAGATTTCATGATCTCCCGGGGGCCTGATGCTCAACGGCTCATTCACAACGGAGTCGGGCGTAAGACCGCTGAAAGTGACGACAATAAGGTTGGGAGTCGTGGTAACGGATTCATGAAATACCATTTTGTAAGTGCCGGCGGCGGTTGCGCGAACGGTATAGTTTTCCCATTCTCCAGGATGGATCCACCCGAGATGATTATTGACGCCCGGAGGATAGCATGCAGAGTCGACTGCGAGCACGTTTCCCGAAACAAAATCCTTTTCGGCCCCGAAATTCTGTATGGAGACATTTGCGCCGGTGCGACCATTGCGGACGGTGCAATCACCACTGTTAGCGGCATCGGTATAATGATACGCCACCCCATCCGGACCTTCATCGAAATACGAGGCAAGTACAAGGCCGGGGATTTGCTGAGCGTGCCCATTTATGGTGTCACCCGTAAAAACCGTGCCGGTGTATCCCGGAGGCATGGCGGCAAAAAGGTACGATGTAAACAGAAAATTTGCAGCTGCCGTTGCAACAGCTTTTTGATAAAAACGCATGATAAAATCTCCTTTGAAAAAGTTCATCAACAAATTTCCC
>Ga0182027_10000210_pt1 | contig 97749 bp, 79 predicted proteins | sample 712E1DmetaG_FD_121300 | JGI IMG/M metagenome (GOLD analysis project Ga0182027, IMG submission 121300) | Permafrost microbial communities from Stordalen Mire, Sweden - 712E1D metaG (Illumina Assembly) | ecosystem: Environmental > Terrestrial > Soil > Wetlands > Permafrost | place: Sweden... | reverse complement strand
CTGAACCTCTCGTAAATAGCGGGTTCCGGTAAGGTCGCCAACAATACAGGGAAATTCCTGGCCTGTGCAGGTCTGAGATTCCTGCCGCCTTCAAAATTGACCGGTTGCTCAGAGGTTCCCTAAGCATAACGGAGTGGAATGCCGCCATCGCAGGCGAGTCGGATTACTCGACGGCGCTGTCGGATGCCGACGCTTATGGCATTCTAGGGCGGGAGCGCGCTTACCTGGCGTCGCGCTGGGTGGCGCCGGTTCCGGGGAATCCGAATTACCTTGGGCTGAAGCTTTATACCAATTACGACGGGCGGCATCACCGGTTCGCTACAACTTCAGTTTCGGCGACGAACAACGGTAGCCCAAATCTGGTCAGTAGCTTTGCGGCGATGGACGCTGCGGGCACAACTTTGACCGTGATGGTGCTGAACAAGGCTCCTGCAACCACGCTCTTAGCCAACAAGGAAACAGTCAAAGCGGAGCACCCGGAACGAACCTCAGCCTTTCCGTTACTTTGGCTCCGGAAAATCGGGCGGAACCTCGGGAGCGGGAGCTGACATTCTGTTCACTTCCGACTCGGGAACGCTTTCCAGTCGACTGGTAACTACGGACGCGTCGGGGAACGCGGCGGTGGTGCTGACGTTGCCTGCCACTGCGGGGATCGTGCATGTGACTGCAGAAGGGCCGTATGGGTTGGGGCATCCTGTGGCTACTTTTACCGAAACGGCGCGATAGGGAGTCAATTGATGTTGCGCTTTGTTCCACTAACGCACGCTGAACACGGCGAGGGTCTGGGCGGGCAAGGAGACGTGCACTTTGCCGGCCACTAGTTCCGCGGACGTATTCCCAAACACCGACTGCAGTTGGTGCGCAGTTTCAAGCGGCGTGTTTTCGACGGGGATGTTGAGTTCTCGCGTTTTAAAGGCGTTGTTGTAGACAACCAGCAGTTTCTCCTCCGGCAACTCGCGCAGGAAAGCGTAGTAAGTGTCGTCCCATCCGATGTGCCACTGCTTCCCGGTTCGCAGCGCGGCGTGGCTCTGGCGCAGGGCCAGCAATGACTGGACGTGTGCGAATACATCCTGTTGTTCAGCGGTGCGGCCGCTGGCGGTGAAGGCGTTGCGCGGATCGCCGGGGAACCCTCCCGGGAAGTCGCGGCGGTTGTCGGGGTCGTCGCCGCCCGGCATGCCGATTTCGTCACCGGAATAGATTTGTGGAATCCCGCGCAATGTCAGCAGCAGCGACAGCGCGGCCTTGAGTTTAGCCGGGTTGCTGCCTTCTTCACTCACGAAGCGCCGGTTGTCGTGATTGCCGATGAAAGTGACCAGCATCTCCGGATGCGGGTAGAGTTCGTCGTGCCGGAGAACATCGACGATCTTCTCCATTGGCGCGCCCTTAATGACTACGTCGCGCAAGGCGTAGCAGAGAGGAAAGTCGAAGACCGTTGCCAGGCCGGAGTCGATGCCATCGAACTGTTCTCGTCCGCCTTCAAAAAATGATGTGATGGTCGAATCGGCGTCGGCCACTTCGCCGACGCTGTTGAGCTGCGGATAGACCTGGCGCAGTCGCTGATGCCATCCGCTCCAGAACTGGCGCGTGGAATAGGGAAATGTGTCCAGGCGGAATCCATCCAGTTGCGCGGTCTCCGTCCACCACATGGCATTCTGCGCCAGGTAGAGGGCGAGCGCGGGATCGTCCGGATTCAGGTCGGGCAACTTGCCCGCAAACCAGCCGTCAAGCGTGTTGAGATACTCACGCGGCGAAGCGTGCGGATCGACCAGCCCGGTGAACGTATAAGCAGGCTCCAGATGATGCGCGGGCGTGCCATGAAACCACGTAGGCGTCGGTGGATCGTTGGCCCAGGGATGATGAGGACCGGTGTGATTGACGACGTAGTCGATCAGCACCTTCATGCCCAGCTTGTGAGCGTCGGCCACCAGGGTCTGGTATTCCTGCATTGATCCCATGTGGTCGTCGAGAGCATAGAGGTCGACGACGTGGTAGCCGTGGTAGTCGGAGTCGGTATTCTTCCAGACGGGAGTGAGCCAGATCGCGGTGACGCCAAGGTCGCGCAGATATCCAAGATGCTCGCGAAGGCCGCGGAGATCGCCGCCGTGATATGCCATGGGCTGGCTGCGGTCATAAAGTCCGGTTGAACCTAGAGGCCGATCATTCGACAGATCGCCGTCGGCGAAGCGGTCGGGCATGATCAGGTAAATGACGTCGTCGCGAGAGAAGCCTTCGAAGCGGCCGTGGGAATCGGCACGAGCCAGCAGCGGCAACGGGACCGCGGTTGATCCCGCCGCAGTGATCAGGCGCAAGGGAACGGTTCCGGACGGCAGATTGGAACTCAGCTGCAGGTGGACGAAGAGATAATGTCCGTTGGCAGAAGCTTCCGTGCCGAGCGGAGTCAGACCCTTCGTGGGGCTTTCCACTCGAGCGCCACCCAGGTTTTCACCGGTGAGCAGCAGCGTGAGTTCGGGCGTGTAGTTCACCCACCAGTTGGGAGGATCGATCTTGCGAACAGCGGGGGCTTGCGCCTCCACCAGAGCAGACAACGCTATGAAGAAGACAGCAATTACTCGGACTGGGCGATTCGCGAAGATGGGTTTCATGGCGGCGGGCAAGCTGAGGGGAGCAGTACAGCTGCTCCCCTCGTCGTGTCTAGAAGGTCACGCGGAGTCCCGCTTGGATTTCGCGTTGACTGTCCACGCGCAGGCTGGTGACGGTCCCGAAACTCCCATGACTGAAGTTTCCGTCGGGCTGGTTGAACTGTGGTGTGTTGAACAGGTTGAAGAAATCGCCACTGAACCCTATCTTAATGCGCTCGGTAACGGCGAAGGTCTTGCTTATATTCAAGTCCATATCTTTCGTACCCGCGCCCGTGAATGGATTTCGAGGGCCAGTACCCGGAGCGATCGGAACGCCGTTGACGGTTGTTACCGGGCCGAAAGACGACGTGTCAAACCAGTTGCGCGGACTGTTGATTTGATGCAGAGGCCCAACCAGGTTGGGTCGGGTACTGGGACTGTAGCAATATTGGCAAGTGACATCAAACGGAAAGCCACTGGCGAGAGTCAGAATGGGACTGAATTGCCATCCGCCCAAGAGCGCATTGGTAGCCGTGTTCCAGTCATGGCCGAAGGTGCGACCGCGACCGAATGGCAGTTCGTAGAGAGCGTTGAATACAAACCGATGGCGAACGTCGAGATTGGAGTTGGCGCGCTCCTTGGTTTGCCAATCAAAAGCATCGACCTCGTTGCCGCCATAACGGTAATCGTTGTCGAAACCCGCTTCCGTGTTGTCAATGGCATGCGACCAGGTATAAGCGGCGGTGAATTGAATCCCGCTGGTGAGGTGCCGCTCTACCTGCGCGTGCAAACCGTGGTAAATGGAATCGCCACTGGTGTCATTGACCGGTACCGTGCCCAGCAGCGGGTAGGGTTTGTCGTTGGACGAGGCGCTGCCGTAGAAGGTTCGATTCACGTCATAGAACGTGGAAAGATGCGTCCCCTTGGTGCCGACGTATGCTAGTGTCACGGCCGTATTCGCGTTAATTTGATGCTGGAGTTGCAAGTTCCACTGCTGCACGTTGGAGGTAGTGTCCTTCGGCAGCCAGCCAGTGAGGCTGACATTGGCGGGAGCCGTTAGGCTGATTGGCAGTGACGCCTTGCTGGGGAAACCGGTGGCGGTGATCGTGCTGACGATCGGAGCACCGTTGGCAGTCTGCTGCGCTAGGCCACCCAAAGTCAGGAAAGTCCCGCTGCCGTTCACAAAATAGCCGTCGTTCGTTACGGCGTTTCCGTAGTTGTAAGATGCGCTGCCGCCAAACGGCGCATTCTGCGACATCTGCTTGTCGATACCCTCACGGTCAATGAAGTAGAAGATGCCGTAGCCGCCGCGGATCGAGGTCTTCTGGTCTCCGAACAGGTCGTAGGCAAACCCAATGCGGGGAGCAAAATTATGCTTCGGATTGGTCAGCGTGCTGTCGGAGACGCCATTTTGACCTGCCAGGAAAATCGCGCCCGTCGCCACATCAAAGTTGGCCATGCGGTTGTTGACTTCGGTCGGCCAGGTGTACAGGTCGTAGCGCAGGCCGAGGTTGAGAGTCAGACGATTGTTCACTCGATAGTCGTCCTCGCCGTAAAACCCATTCTCCCAACTGCGAGTGTGGAACGTTCCACTGGCAGGGCCGACCTGGTAATTGTTGATCCAACCGAACATATAGTCGGACTGTTCGTATCCGGTCGACCACGGCGAGCCCGAGGAGGCCTGGAAAAAGCCTTTTCCAGCGATCGGGTTGAAGAAGTTCACCTGCCGCCAGATGACGTTCGCGCCAAACTTGAGCGTGTGGCGTCCCTTGACCCATGAAACGTTGTCGGCCAGTTGGTAGGTGTCTTCAGGAACGAAGTAATCGCCATAGTCTCCGGTGTAGGAAATCTGGTTGCCGCTGTTGCCGATCAGCGCTCCACCGCCAAGCAGCGGGCTGGTGTTCGCGTTGGGGATGCCGAGATTTGCGGAGAGGGGAATAGAGCCGTCCGGCGGCTGATAACCCAAGAATGAGCGGACGTAGCCGAGGCGAAATTCATTGACTATGGTAGGTCCGAAGGTGTGAGTTTCACCCAGCACTACGCTGCGCGGATGCTGGAACTGGAAGCCCGAGCCATAGCCCGCGGGTAGAGTCGACATCTGCGAAGTCGTGGTGTCCGTATCTTGACCGTAACTATATCGAGCAAAAACCTGATCTTTTGAGCCGAGAATGTAGTCGAGGCGTACGTTAAAGTCGTTGTATTTTTGCAACTGGACACGAGCCGGCTGGAAGTTGTTCTCGAGACAGACACCGTCGCCCGTTGAAACCACTGAGCAGCGGGGGTCGCTGCCTGCGATGGTGGGCAGCGGGAAGGCATTCTCATAGTTCTGCCCGGCAGGTATGATCCCAAGCGAAGTGTTGAGAAAGTTGTTCCCCGGTATGGGATTGGCTTGTTGGAGCAATGTAGTGGTGGCGCCGGGATAGTAGAGCTGAGTCTTGTCCGATGTGCCGCTCGGTTCCTTTACCGCTGTCAACAATTCCGAGAAATCGCCAGTGCGTTCCAAGGTGGTAGGCACCGTTATGGGACCGTCGTTCAAGGGCAGCTTCTGGCGCAAAGCCTGGTAGTCGCCAAAAATAAACAATTTGTTCTTGATCACAGGGCCGCCGCCGGCAAATCCGAACTGGTTGCGCTGAAACAACAAGGACGGTGCGCCGGAGAAATAGTTGGCGTCAGCGTCGGCCGCACTGTTTCTAATCTGCCAGAAAGCGGTACCGTGCCAGTCGTTAGTGCCAGACTTGTAGGTGGCGTTGATTACCGCGCCGCCAGCTCGGCCATATTCCGCCGGTGCCACGCTGGTGTCCACACGAAATTCCTGGATGGCATCGGTGTCGACGAAGAAGATGATCGTGTTGACGAGCGATTCGTTGTTGTCAATGCCGTCAAACAGGAAATTATTTGCCTGTACACGGACGCCATTGGCTGAAATCGCCCCGCCGCCACTAGCAGCGTACCGGAAGGTTTCGGATTGGTTGCCTTGCCCGCTTTGCTGGTTGCCGGGCTGTCCCCGGGTGACGCCCGGAACCATCGACGCCAACTGAGTGAAATTCCGACCGTTCAGCGGAAGATCCGTGATCTGCCGACCGACGACTATGTCGCTTACACCGGAGGTTGAAGTGTCGACAATCGGAACTGCGGACGTCACATCCACGGTTGTGCTGGTCGAGCCCGGCTGCAACTTGAACTCCAGATTCAAGACTTGCGCGGTTTGCAGCGTGACCTGCTGCGTTGTGGTTTGGAAGTTCGTCTCCGTCACTTCTACCTTGTAAGATCCAGGGTCCAAGGCTGGCAGGCTGAACAGACCGTCCCCGTTGCTCGTAACCGTGATCGCACGATTCGTGCCCAAATTGGTGACCGTCACGGAAGCATTGGTGACAACAGCTCCTTGGGCGTCGAACACAGTGCCCTGTATTGATCCCATGCTGGACTGAGCAAAGGAAAAACTTGCGAGCAAGATCAACGCCAACAGCGATGCGGAGCTTCGAAACCTAGGCATATTCTCTCCTTAAACGTGGGGGCCCGATTGGCCCGCCAAAACCGTTGGTCAGCCACACAGTTGATACGAAGCTGTGAGTTCCGTGGGCCACCATCATGGGAGAAGAGCAAACCACGTGCAAAGCGATCCGCGCGGTACGTTTCACTAGGTTTTTAAACGGTTACTGCGGTAAAATGCTGCTACTGCGTGAGGATACTAATCCCTGTTACACCGGTGTTAAATGGTTGTGAGACACACTTTCGCCGCCGGTCCCGAACAATTCTTCCAACAAATAGATAACATTATTAAAAGTCATAGTTTGCGAGGGTCAGAATCCCTCTGCAAGCTGTTGCAATATCTTGCAAAGCAATCCATCGACCATCCCGACGCACCGTTGAAGGAGTATCAGATTGCCACCGAGGTGTATGGGCGGCACGCGGATTTTGATCCGCAGTCGGACTCAACGATTCGAGTACAAGCTGGGCGTCTTCGTCTGAAGCTGGCGGAATACTACTCCGGAGAGGGAGCGGCGGACCCCATCCTGGTCAAGATTCCGAAGGGCAATTATCACCTCGTCTTCGAGGCGCGACCGATCGAGCCGCACGCGCAGCCTCAGGCCGTGCCTCTGCGGGAGGCGCCGCCAGGGGTTGCGGTCGAAACCGTCCCGGCACCGTGGCGGATTGCGGTTGTCTTGCTCGCGGCCGGCCTCATCGCCTCGCTGATTGTTTTGGGGAGCCTGCTGTGGAACCGGAAACTGCCCGAGTCTGCGATGGCTGCACCCAGCGCGGCGCGGGCCGCCGGTCCTCTGGCCGCCTTTTGGCGGCCGTTTACCTCCGGAGTCGAAGAGCCTTGGGTGATCTTCAGCAATGCTGCCTTCGTGGGACGGCCGGAGACGGGCATGCGTTACTACAATTCGCGAGAGGATTCGAAGATCGCCGTGTATGACCACTACACCGGGGTGGGAGAAGTGTTAGCCATCCACGCACTGGATGACGCGTTCGGCACGCTGGGGCGGAGGCTCCGGGTGAAGCGCGGGAGTTTATTCACGCTCGACGACGTGAGGAATAACAACCTGATCTTTGTCGGCTCTCCCTCAGAAAATCTTTCGTTGCTGGACATTCCGGGCACGCAGGAATTCATTTTTCAAAGGGTGGCGTCGGGGCCGCGTCAAGGCGATCTTGCGATCGCCAGCAAACACCCGAAGGCGGGGGAGGCCAGCACCTATCTTGCGAGTCCTTCCAATGCCCCGCTGACGGAAGATTATTCGGTCATCGGGCTGGTGCCGGGAATAGGGTCCGGCCGGTTCGTGATGATTCTGGCGGGAACGACCACGTTCGGGACGCAAGGCGTGGTGGAGTTTGTTTGCCGCCCGGATTCTGTGGATAAGTTGCTACGTGCGATTCCGAGCCCGGGGACGGGACCGGTCAGGCCTTTCGAAGCGCTGGTTCGAGTGAAGATTGCTCGCGGTGTGCCGGTGGCGACCGAACTCGTTGCCGTGCGGGCGCGCTGAGGTGTTGCTGCTTCTTGCTGGTGGAGAGCCCGGCCACCGTACCGCCGGACGGGCGAGGACGCCCGTCGCTCCACTATCCTCAATAGTGTCAGGACTTTACCGCGACGGCATTGCCCGGAAGCGAGCCGCTGGGATGCCGCAAGTCGTAGAGGTCCTCCACACGCTGCGTCAGCACCGCCGCCAGCATGAAGAAGATTCCTCCCGCCACCACCGCGGAGATCCGATTATTGTTCAGCAAATGGCCCATGACCCAGCCGAATCCAAGCGAGGCAGTGATCTCTGGAATCACGATGAAGAAGTTGAAGATGCCCATGTAGACTCCGGTCTTTCCCTGGGGCAGCGACCCGGCAAGAATTGAGTAGGGCATCGAAAGCGTGCTGGCCCAGGCAATCCCGACTCCGATCATGGACAGGAGCAGCAGATATTTGTTGTGAATCACGACTACGGAAAGCAGTCCCAAGCCGCCGCATATCAGGCATAGACTGTGAGTTGCCTTGCGTCCATACAGCCGGGCGAGCGCGGGCAACACGAACGAAAATCCGAAACACACCAGCGAGTACATTCCGAAGCAAACGCCCGCCCACTCCACCCCCGCGGAATACAGAGGAGAATTCGTATCGGCGGCGCCGAAGACATTCCGCGCCACCGCGACTGGAAAATAAAGCCACATGCAGAACAACCCCAGCCACGTACAGATCTGGACCCAGGCGAGTTGCCGCATGGTGCGGGGCATTTCGCGGATTGACGCCATGATTTCGCGCGCCCCTGTGCCGATGCCTGTACGCTCGGTCTTTTGTTTCTGAAACTCTGCCAGATTATCTGGCGGATACTCCTTGGTCGTGAAAATGGTCCACAGTACAGCGCCCAGGAACGCCGCCGCACCAATATAAAAAGAAAGACGCACGGTAAAAGGAATCGTCCCCGCAGCCCTGGTTCCCGCCACGTGAAAAACGTTGGTGAGCAAGTAAGGCAGTGCCGAGGCAATCACCGCACCAAGGCCAATGAAGAGGCTCTGCATGGCAAAGCCGCGAGTGCGCTGAAATTCCGGGAGCAGGTCGGCGACAAACGCACGAAAGGGTTCCATGCTGATGTTGATGCAGGCGTCGAGAACCCATAGCAACCCCGCCGCCATCCAAAGCGCGGAACTGCGCGGCATCATGATGAGCGCTATCGAACTTAGAATCGCGCCGACCAGGAAGTAAGGACGGCGCCGGCCCAGCCGGCCCCAGGTGCGGTCGCTGGCGCGGCCGATGATCGGCTGCACGATCAATCCTGTGAGCGGCGCGGCCAGCCAGAGAATCGGGATCTGATCGGCCCGCGCGCCCAGGTATTCGTAGATAGCGCTCATGTTCGCCATCTGCAATCCCCAGCCAAACTGGATGCCGAGGAAGCCGAAGCTCATGTTCCAAATCTGCCAGAACGTGCATGGTGGTTTGTCCATGGATTCTCCTGCTGGCGACTATCTCTGTCGAGGATTCTTCCTACCGATCGTACATGGTGACGAGGGATCGAAGTTTCGCGCTCAACTCGCCGCTCAATGCGCTGGGACGATAACGCCATTTCCAGTTTCCGCTGACCGTGCCGGGAAGATTCATGCGCGCCGCGCTGCCCAGGCCCAGCACATCCTGCAACGGGACAATCGCAACATCGGCGACCGACGCCAGCACCGCGCGGATCATAACCCAGTTGATCTCGGAATCGTCGCGTAAGTCGAGATAGGCGCGAGCGAAGGCGTGCTCTTTGCCGACATCCTCAATAGTGCGCGTGCTGTCGCCTGCGCCCGAACTCGACCACCAGCCGACGGTGGTGTCGTTGTCGTGGCCGCCGGTGTAGGCTACGAGATCGCGACTGTAATTATGCGGACGAAACGATGGACCCTGCGGATCATTGCCGAACGCGAATTGCAAAAGACTCATCCCCGGCAAGCCGAACTGCTGCCGCAGGTTCTCCACTGGCGGAGTGATTACGCCCAGATTTTCCGCCACAATCGGCAATCCGCCAAACGCGTTCTGCATGGCCGACAGAAAATCCTCTCCCGGCCCTTTGACCCAGCGCCCGTTGATGGCGGTCGTTTCGCCGGCGGGAACCTCCCAGTACGCTTCAAAGCCGCGGAAATGATCGAGCCGCACCATATCGAAAAGCGCGAACGAGGCACGGAAGCGCTCGATCCACCACTGGTATCCGCTGGCGGCCAGCAAGTTCCAGCGATAAATAGGGTTCCCCCAGAGCTGTCCCGTGGCGCTGAAATAATCCGGCGGCACACCGGAGACTACGGTCGGGCGGCCCTGATCGTCGAGATAGAACAGATCGGGATGGGCCCACACATCCGCGCTGTCGTGCGCAACATAGATCGGGAGGTCGCCCATGAAACGGATACCGCGCTGCTGGCAATAAGCCTTGAGCTGTTCCCACTGCTGGAAGAACTCGTATTGCCAATACTTGTAGGCTTGCATCTCCGGCGCTAGTTTGTTCGACCACTCGCTGACGGCATGCGGGTCACGTTTGCGAATCTGCGCGTCCCATTGAGTCCACATCGATCCGCGATGCATATCCTTGCAGGCCATGAAGAGCGCGTAATCGTCGAGCCATGGACTGGCGCTTTCGCAAAAGCGATCGAAGGCGGCACGATCGGCGCGGGAACCGTCGGCAAAGAAAACCTGCGCCGCCCGCCGCAAGGCCGCCATGCGGAATTGGATTACTGGACCATAATCGACGAACTCTTCGGGAAACGGCGGCGACTGAGCGAGGTCCGGGTCCTGAAGCAGGCCCCGATCGCGCAGACGTTCAAGACTGAGCAAAATCGGATTTCCAGCAAAAGCGGAGAAGCATTGATACGGGGAATCGGCGTATCCCGTGGGATTCAGCGGCAAGACCTGCCACAGCTTCTGTCCGGAGGCGAAGAGAAAGTCTGCGAATTCGTAAGCACACGGACCGAGATCCCCGATGCCGAAGCGGCCGGGCAACGAAGTGAAGTGCAGGAGGATTCCATTACATCGCGGGAATTTCATTCCGTAACCATACGCAGATCGGCGGCGTCAGGGCAAGGCGTCACCAATTCACTTCATCAATCCACTTCCGCGATCAGCAGTCCGAAGGGTTCGAGGGTAACTTCATTGCCTTTCGCCGATGCCTCGGGTGATGCGATCAGGCTTTTCAAGGCTGCGTGACCGAATCCCTGTGCAGAAAGATTGAAGGTCGCTTTTTGCGGAGTGACCGACATGTTCAGCGCTACCAGCACGGCTTTCCCCTTGTAGTTGCGCAGGTAGGACATCACGTTGGCGTCTTCTTCGTTGAGAGCGATGTAACTGCCTTCGAGTAAGGCTTGGTTGGTGTGTCGCAGCGCGAGAACCCTTTTGTAGAGGTTCAGAACGGAGTTAGGATCTTTCGATTCGCTGGCCACGTTGTGTGTCTGGTAGGTGGACGGCACGGGCAGCCACGGGCTTTTTTTGCTGAATCCGGCGTTGGGCTTGGCGTTCCACTGCATGGGGGTGCGTTCGCCGTCGCGGCCTTTTTCCTTCGGCCATCCGGTGCGGCCGATCGGATCTTTCACGTCTTCCTTGCGGGTCGGATCGTTATTCTCCATTCCGATTTCTTCGCCGTAATACATGATGGGCGTGCCCCGCAGAGTCAGGTAGAAGGCGCCCATCAGCTTGGCGATGGCGTCGTTGTTCTTGCCGTCTCCATAGCGGTTGTAAGAGCGAACGATATCGTGGTTGCTGATCACGAATACGGGCCAGCCGTGGGCGCCATCGACGGCCGCGATCTGGCGCCGGAATTCAGGTGGGGAGAGCTTATCGACCGTAGTGAACATGAAATCCATGGGCATCTGCAGTTCATTGCCGCCGTGGCCGTAATATTGGTCGAGCTCCGCGGCAGTTGAGGTCCAGGTTTCGCCGATGAGCACGGCGTTAGACTCGTCGGCTACTTTGCGCAGTTTCTGCAACTCCTCGTGAACCTCGGGAAAATTTCTATTGTTCTTCTCGTCTGTATTGGGATCGCCCTGCGCGTTGGTTCCCGGAAGGACGGGATTGTCATGCAGCTCGGGATCTTCAAACAGCGTGTCAACCGCGTCGAGGCGGAAGCCGGCAACGCCGCGCTTGTACCACCAGCTCGTCGTATCGAGCATGACTTTTTCAACCGCGGGATTGCGCCAGTTCAGGTCCGGCTGCTGCGCATAGAAGAAGTGATAGTAGAACTGGTTGGTGGTTGGGTCGAACTTCCATGCCGGGCCGCCGAAAAGTGAGATCCAGTTATTGGGAGGCTGGCCGGGGGCTTTGCCATCACGCCAGATGTACCAGTCGCGGTGGGGCGCGGTGCGGGAAGATTTCGAATCCAGAAACCACGGGTGCTGATCGGAGGTGTGGTTCGGCACGAAATCCATAATGATGCGCACCTGATGTTTCTTGCCCTCGGCAACCATGCGGTCGAAGTCGTCGAGATTTCCGTACATGGGATCGATGTTCCGGTAGTCGGAAATGTCGTATCCGAAATCGACCTGGGGCGAGGGATAGCAAGGAGTGATCCAGATGGCGTCGACTCCGAGTTCATGCAGGTAACTCATCTTGGAGCTGATGCCGTTGAGATCGCCGATGCCGTCGTTATTGCTATCGGCAAAACTGCGCGGGTAAATTTCGTAAAATACGGCGTGCTGCCACCACTGATGGCCTTCCGCGTCGACCGGTGCGACTTGGGCAGCGACGAAAAGAGAGCAGAAGAGGGTTAGCAGCAATGGCATCATCAGCAATGGCGAGATCAGCGACGACCGCTTGGACATGAGTTTCTCTCCTGGGGAAAACATTAGAACGGGCGCGAGAAGTTGGCAAATGGACACGCGGGCTACATAAGTACGCTCCTTCAGGCCTTCAGCCAAACTATAGGGAAACCGTGGCCTAGTTTGCGGAAATCGGAATCACTGGTCAGCAGCGTGGCTTTGTGTTCGATCGCCAGCGCAGCCGCAAAGCTGTCGCCGTAGTAAAGCTTATGTTTGACCTTCACATCGGCGGCTTTGCATGCTCTCTGCGGCGTTGCGTCCAGCACTTCTATTGGTAATGGAGCCACGGCGTGCAGGGCCATGAGAGCCCGATCGGGCCCGTGTTCGCGGAGAATGTTGCCATATACTTCGCCGTAATTCACCGCTGACATCAGCACACGGGCGCGCCCGCGCATGGCTTCTTTCAGAAGTTCGTTGATTCTGTAAGCACCCGGGGTTTTCTGCAGAAAAGCAATCAGGGCGATGGCATCGAGCACGTAGGTCTTCATTTATCGCGCTTGCCCTCTTCGCGATGTTCCTTTTCCCAGATGGCCAGCAGGTCGGGCCCGTCTGCAAACAAGCCCATGACACGGTCAATGTATTCCTCGGTGATGGGCTGGAGAACGATGCGGCCGAACTGGTCTTCCAGAAACTTGACCTTCGTGCCCGCTTCGATTTTGTGTTTGCGGCGAAGCTCCACCGGAATCACTAGTTGGCCCTTGGAGGTGAAGGTTGAACATTGATCCTTCATGTCTTACATGCTATCACAAGTAAGGCCGTCGTCGATCCACTCCTACATCGCTCCCTGGGCGGCCGCGACCAACGCCTGTCCCAGGCTCAAACCGCCATCTCCGGACGGCACTTCTTTCTGCGTGAACACCTCAAATCCGGCTTCGGACAGCCGCGCTTCGAGCCGTTCGGACAGGTACACATTGTGAAACGTCCCGCCACTCAGGCACACACGATTGAGAGTGGATTTGCTCCGCAGGAGTTTTGCCAGTTCGACGAATCCCTCCACCACGCCGTTGTGAAAACGGCGGCTGATTGTCGCCACAGGGACACTTCGTCCGAGGTCATCCAGCAGCGCCTCAAACAGCGGCCGTGTGCTGATGATCCAGTGATTATCCTCGGGCGCGAGATCCGGCGCGAGCTTTATCGGATAGGGAATGTCTTCTTCTGACGAAGCCATCTCTGACGCTGCCATCGCCATCTCCAGTTCGATCGCAGCCTGAGCCTCGTAATTGATCTGTTGACGGACTCCGACTAACGCCTCCACGGCATCGAACAGACGCCCGCAGCTGGAGGTGAGGGGTGAATTCACGTTTTGTTCGATCATGCGCAGGAGAAGCTCAACCTTTGGCCGATCGAGTTGGCGCACGAATGGGATGTCGAGCTTCAGAAGCTCCAGCTTCAGAAAGTCGCGACCGAAATGATGTGCCAGGTAACTCACCGCCATCCGCCAGGGCTCACGGATTGCGGCCGCTCCACCAGGCAAAGGCACATATTCAAAATGAGCGGCGCGTTCGTAGTCTTCATAGCCGGCGATGAGCGCTTCTCCGCCCCAGATATTCCCGTCGGCGCCGTAGCCGGTGCCATCGAGGGCAAATCCGATTACACGGCCTCCAAGATGATTCTCCGCCATGCAGCTGGCAATGTGCGCGTGGTGGTGCTGCACGCCTACCAATTTCACGCCACTCTGTCGCAGCGCCCATTTGCTGGAGAAGTAGTCGGGATGGAGGTCGTAGGAGATGATTTCCGGCTGGACTTCAAGAATCCTTTCCAGATGCTCGATGGCTTCGTGGAAGAAACTATAACTTTCCACGTTTTCCAAATCTCCAACATGCTGGCTTAGAAAAGCGTGCTTTCCTTTGGTGAGGCAGATGGTGTTCTTGAGTTCGCCCCCGACGGCCAGCACTGGAGGCTGATCGTCTTTCAAGAAAACCGGGACCGGAACAAAACCGCGGGAACGCCGCAACTGGCGCGTGATGCCGCCTGCAACTCGCACCACGGAATCGTCGCAGCGCAACAGGATGTCGCGATTATGCACGAGGAGGCAGTCGGCGAGACTGTTCAATCGATGGACTGCTTCCAGATTGTCGATGGCGATCGGCTCCTCACTTAGGTTGCCGCTCGTCATCACCAGAGCCTTGAAGCCTCCCTCTGCGAGCAGCAGGTAATGAAGCGGTGTGTACGGCAGAAAAATTCCCAGATAGCGGTTGAAGGGCGCGACCTCATCGGGAATTATGCTCGGCGGTTTCTTCGCCAGTAAGACTTTCTTTAGTAAAACAATGGGCCGCTGCATCGACTGCAGAACCGTCCGCGCCGCGGCATCCATTTCGCAGATTTCCTGCGCAGCCGACAAATTCGGAACCATGACTGCGAACGGCTTCTCGACGCGGCGCTTTCGCTGACGCAGCAGAGCGACCGCTGCCGGGTTCGTGGCATCGACCGCCAGATGGAATCCGCCCAGTCCCTTGACGGCGACGACCAGTCCGGCGTGCAGCCCAGAGGCCGCTTCGGCGATGGGATCGCGACATCCGATCCGCTTTCCCGACTTATCCCAGAGTTCCACCCGCGGTCCGCACTCCCAGCATGCGTTGGGCTGGGCGTGAAAGCGGCGGTCCAGCGGATTTTCATATTCCGCAAGACATGCCGGGCACATGGGAAACATCGCCATTGACGTGCTCGGCCGGTCGTAGGGAATATCGCGAATGATGGTGAAGCGCGGCCCGCAGTTGGTGCAGTTGATGAACGGATAGCGATAGCGCCGATCATTCGGGTCGAACATTTCACGCAGGCAATCCGGACATATCGCAACATCCGGCGAAATGAGCGTGCGAACTTCTTCGCCTTCGTGGCTGTGGACAATTCGGAAGTCTTGATCGCCATTACACGGCAAGTCGTGGACGGCCATGCTCGTGATCCGCGCCAGGGGCGGCGCTTCGGCGGGCAAGCGCTCGACGAAATCCTGAACGGTTTCTACCGGACCCTGGATTTCGATGGTGACTCCGGCGGGTGTGTTGCGGATCGTGCCTCTAAGGCGCCTGCCGGTAGCGAGTCGATAGACGTAGGGCCGGAATCCAACTCCCTGCACAATGCCGCAAACTTCGATCTGGCGCCGAACTTCCATACCTCGTCAGCTCGCAGTGTTCTGTGCCAGCGGTTTGCATGCGCTGCGTCGTTCTCCCAGCCACATCATCCATTCGTGCAAACCCTTGCCAGTCAGGCAAGACATCTTCAAAATCTCCATCCCCGGATGCACCTTGCGGGCATTGTCCACCGCGGCGCCGATGTCGAAAGGGACGTAGGGGAGCAGGTCGACCTTGCTCAGCACCAGCAAGTCGGACTTGAAAAAGATGGCAGGATATTTCAACGGCTTGTCTTCGCCCTCGGTAACGCTCAACACCACGATTTTGGCCGCTTCACCCAGGTCATAACTGGAGGGGCAAACCAAGTTGCCGACGTTTTCGATCAGCAGAAGATCCAGGTCTTCGAGCTTCCAATCCGCCAAATGACGTTCGATCATCCGAGCATCTAGGTGGCAAGTGCCGCCGGTGGTGATCTGTTTCACCGGGAAGTGAAATCGCTTGAGCCGGTTGGCATCGTTTTCCGTCTGAATGTCCCCCGTCAATACGGCCACGCGATCATGCCGCGGCAAGTTTTCCAGTGTGCACTCCAGAAGACTGGTTTTGCCGGAACCGGGAGAGCTGATGAAGTTCAGGCACAAAACGCCGTGCTCCTGAAATCGGGCACGCAACTCAGCCGCGATGCGGTCGTTCTCACTGAGTACTTTTCTTTCCAGCGGTACTCGATCCATATTCTTCCACCTCCAGATAGGCCAACTCCAACTCATCTCCACTGATGCACGTGGTTTCCAGGGTCGCGCATCGCGGACAGTGAGAATCGTAGTCGTGCACGACGAACTCATTGCCGCAAAGCAAACAGCGATGGCGACGGGGACAGAACTCGATCCCCAGTTCAAGCGACTCCAGATCGGTCTCGCGAACGATCGCTTCAAAACAGAAGCGCAACGATTCCGGATCGACGGCTGCCATTTCGCCGATGCGGACGCCGACTTTGCACGGGTAGGTCCCCGGATGGAGGCCCATCTCGGTCCTGACCGCTTCCAGCACCGAATTCGCGATTCCCAGTTCGTGCATATTTCCTTCTTGCTGGTGGAGAGCCGGGGTCCTCGCCCTGCCGCCGCAGCTTTGGACGGGCGAGACGCCCGTCCCTCCCCGCGCATGACCATCATTCAGTCATGGCACTAGCAGATGCGCGGCAATTGATCGCCCGCCAGTATGTCCACAATCCGCGTCGTACCGAACGGCGTTCGCATCGTTACCAGTCCTGGGTTCTCTTTCTTTACCGTGCCAATGATCTGCGCCTCTTTTCCCAACCGATGATTTCTCATCGCTTGCAGCACTGCGTCAGCGGACTCGGGGGCCACGATCGCGATCAGCTTGCCTTCATTGGCGACATATAAGGGATCAAATCCCAGCAACTCGCACGCGCCTCGAACTTCTTCGTGGATCGGAAGGGAACTTTCCTCCAGTTCGATCCCTACGCGCGAACGCTCTGCGATTTCGTTCAGCGTGCTCGATACACCGCCTCGCGTCGGGTCGCGCATACAGCGAATGTCACGCGTCACTGCCAACAGGCCGGCCACCAGCGTGTGCAAGGCAGCACTGTCGCTTTGGATCTTTGTTTTGAACTCTGTCTCGAATTCCAGTCCCTCGCGTTGCGCCAGAATCGCGATGCCGTGATCGCCGATCGAACCGCTGAGGAGAACCTTGTCCCCGGGACGAGCACGGTCGGCGGAAAGATCGACGCCTTCGGGCACCAGTCCGATTCCGGTGGTGTTAATGAACAGGCCGTCGCCCTTCCCCTTCTCGACGACCTTGGTATCGCCCGTCACAACCTGTATGCCCGCCTCCGCTGCTGCCTGGCGCAGCGAATTCACCACGCGCCGGAGTTCGTCCATCGAGAAGCCCTCCTCGATGATGAAGGCGGCGCTCAAGAACAGCGGCGTTGCGCCTCCCATCGCCAGATCGTTCACCGTGCCGTGAACCGCGAGTGAGCCGATGTCGCCGCCAGGAAAGAACAGCGGTTTTACTACGAAGGAGTCGGTGGTGATGGCGAGACGCTGGCCGTTCACATTCACGATGGCCTGGTCATCCAGACGCGCCAGCACCGGATTCTGGAAGGCAGGCAGGAAGATGTCGCGAATCAACTCGGCGCTCAACTTGCCGCCACTGCCGTGCCCCAGCAGAATTGTGTCTTTGGCCGGGAGCGGCGTGGGGCAACTGAGTTCGAAATTCACTTCGCCGTGGGTTTTCGTTGACACGCGCGCTCCTAGCAAGTTCTCAGTTCCCAGTTCTCAATTCTCAGTCAAAGCCGGAGATTTTTCTGATAAATGAGAACTTTTCGCGGCCGCATGGCGTCGATAGTGATAGTACGCCGCGCATGCCCCTTCACTCGATACCATGGGCGCTCCCAATGGACTTTCCGGCGCACATCTCATGCCAAACGCGGAACAATCTGTCGGCTTCTTCAATCCCTGCAGAATCTGCGCGCTGATGCATTCGGCGGGCTCTTCCACCGTCATTTCACCCAAATTGAAGACGCGGTCAGCGTCATAAGCCGCGTACTCCTCGCGCAATCGCAGGCCGCTCTGCGGAATCAGGCCGATGCCGCGCCACTTCTGGTCTGCAACTTCGAACACATCGGCCATGATCCGCTGTGCCGGGATGTTTCCTAGATAGCTCACCGACCGCACGTACTGATTTTCCAGCCGCGCTTCTCCCGCCTCGAGCTGCCGAATCAGCATTAAGACTGCCTCCAAAATGTCTACCGGCTCAAATCCGCCAACCACAATCGGCACTCGAAAATTATGGACCAGGCTCTCATACTCCTTACATCCCATGACGGTGCAGACGTGCCCTGGAGCGATGAAACCCTGCACCCGGTTGGTGCTCGAAGTCATCAAAGCGCGAATCGCCGGCGGGACCAGCACCTGCGAAACCAGCATGGAGAAGTTGGTAAGACCTTCTTGCCGGGCTTGCCACACGGCCATCGCATTGGCCGGAGCTGTGGTCTCGAAACCAATCGCCAGAAACACGACTTTATGATCGGGATTCAAGCGCGCGATCTTCACCGCCTCCATCGGGGAGTAGGCGATGCGAACGTCCGCGCCCTGGGCCTTGGCCCGAAACAGATCCGAACGCGACCCGGGCACGCGCAGCATATCTCCATAGGAAACCAGGATCGCCTCGGGCCGCAGCGCTAACGCGATCGCTTTATCGACGGTTTCAAGCGGTGCAACGCAGACGGGACATCCCGGCCCATGCACGATTTCCATATTGCGCGGCAGCAGTTCGTCAATGCCGTAGCGCATGATGGTGTGGGTTTGGCCGCCGCAGATCTCCATCAGCACCCAGGGCCGGGTCGTACACTGCGCGATTTCAGCCGCCAAGGCCCGTGCAATGCGATGGTCACGGTATTCGTCAAGATACTTCATGGCGCTAAATCCGACGCGCAAGACTCTAACCCAAGGGCGACTGCTGACCGGTGAAGGCGAAAATCACTTTTCCGATGGCGGTAATTCCGCTTCCAACGCTTCCATCTCTTGCAGAAGCTGGTAGGTGCGCTCGGCTTCGGATGCGTCCACACGGCTTATGGCAAAACCAACATGCACCATCACATAGTCGCCCAAGCCAGCCTCGGGGACAAAGTCCAGGGATACCTGGCGCACGATTCCGCCGAACTGCACACGGGCCGAACGCAGCGGACCCACTTCTTGGATCTCAAGGATTTTGCCTGGTACGGCGAGGCACACGGTAGCTCTCCCCAACAGTCAGTACAATCCCAGTTGTTACCGCGATCTGTGACCAAGGGCACACTTCAGGGTGACGAGCGCACAGAATGAGGGTGAGCTTCTAGCTCGGTCCTGCGACGATTTCTTCGAGAGCGGGATAGGAACTGGGCTTTATAGAGGTATATGGTGGCGGCTGTACGCCCGAGCGAATGGCCTTGGTCATGATTTCCACGGCCAGTCCCGTGGGGGGCGGGGTGAGGACAGTCGCTGCGAGCAGACCACGACGGACCCATTCCTGGCCAGTTTTTGGCGCGCCGTCAATGCCGGTAAACGGCAGGCTGAGCCAGTTTTTCCGGGCCTGGCCTTCCGAAACTTCCTCGAATGCTTTCCTGGCCCCGATGGCCATGGCATCATTCTGGCAACCGATCAGGCGAATATCCATGTTCTGGGACGTACCGAGCGCCAGCCACGACCTGACGGCTTTGTATCCGCTAGCCTCTGTCCAGTCTCCCCTGACCGCTTTCGTGCTCACTTCCCGAGGTTTGGTGGATTGCATCCCCAACTTTCGTAGCCGGGCAACCTCGCCTGTGGAAGGTCCCTCGATATACAGGATGCCTCCCCCCTCCTTTAGGAAAACGGCAAACTGTCTTCCCTGGATTCTTCCCGCCTCTTCATTATCAACGGCGACGGCAAAAATTGGAGCCCGGCTGGTTTCCCGAAGTTTGGCAATGTATTCGGCTTCACGATTGATCAGTCCCCAGCCGATGCCCGCAGCGACTGCGGCGGCAGCCACTTGCACCATTGCGGTGCCAACCGGTTCAACCAGAATTGCATCCGGGCGCTGGGATGGGTTCTGGATGCTAGTCAATAGTTGCTGGCTTTGTGTGATGGCGCTATTGCCGGCATACACGATCTGAACGCTGGCATCAAAGCGGCGGGCAGCATCTTCGGCGGCTGCCGCTTGTTCCATTTGAAAGTCATTGTCCTTGGTAATGAGTGAAACCAACAGGTTGAGCTTCGTCATGCCAGGTCCTGCGTCCGAGGACTACCGTCAACAATAGTAACGCCTGGCGGGGCAGATCGAGTGTGAACTACATAGCTTCCTCCGCGACTTAGGAGGTTCTCGGGCTAATCGAGCGCGGCTGGTCACGCCGGATGCGGAGCGTGCTTTCTTTTCGTTGACGTGGCAAATTGGCGCAAGACATCGATAAACGCGGCGGTGGCGCAGGAAAGGGTTCGGTCGCGGCGGTAGGCCAGTCCCAGTTCGCGAAAAAGTTCCACATCCTCCAAGTCGATCAACTTGACTCTGCCGGCCGCCACTTCATCACGCGCGAACGACGAGCTGATCAGAGAAACTCCAAGATCGGCCGCCACAAAGCTCTTGATCATGCCGACGCTGGCCAGTTCCATTCGAATTTGCAACTCATCGCGGTGGGGGCGGAGCAGTTTGTCCAGGAGCCTTCGGGTGTGGCCGGTCTTGGGCAGGAGCACGGGATGCTTGACGATGTCGCGAATGGTCGCCGTTTTATGCTTGGCCAGAGGATTGTTGGGGCTCACCATCAACATCAGCTTGTCGCGGAAGATCGGTTGGATTTCCAGGCTCGGAGATTGGATGGGTAAAGTTAGAATGCCCACTTCGATGGAGCCGTTCTCGAGCTTTTCCATGATCTTGTAGCTGAAATTCCGGTAAATATTGATTTGTACAGGCGGGTAGCGCCGGCAGTATTCCGCAAACACCTCGGGGAGGACATACAGGCAAGTGGTCTCGTTGGCGCCAATGCGAAGCGTGCCGCGAGGCGTGCCGCTATGATCGGCTACCGCGATCAGCGATTCCTCGCGCAGGCGTTTCAGGCGCTCGGCATAGTCATAGAACACTTGTCCGGCCGGGGTCAGTTTTACGGTCTTGCCCGAGCGGTCGAGCAAGCGATCACCGTACTCCTGCTCCAACTGGCGGATTTGGGCGCTGACCGCCGATTGGGAGCGGAAAACCTTCTCTCCGGCGCGCGAAAAGCTGCCCTGTTTAGCCACTTCTAGAAACGTGATGAGCTGATCGAAATCCATTGCGTTTATGCCGGGATTATAACGGAGGGGCGCGTCCCACGGGGATATATAGGATGAATTCGCCACGGAACCGCGAAATCCTGGAATTTGCATCCTTTGTATCGAAATTCTGAATTGTACTTTACCGCTCGTCTGGCAGTAAGTAAGAACTTAGAGAAGTGTGTTCCTGAGCCGAGTGCGCGCCGCCGCCGCAGCCTTTGCGGGAGAGTCCCCACTCAAGAACGACTGATCCGGAAGCGGCCAAGTGTGCCGCAACGATGCTTATGCTGCAAACGTGCCCATGACGACGCGTCGAAAAGAAACGAGTGGTCCTCCGCCCGCCCAGGGTCTGTACCATCCTGCGCAAGAGCACGACGCCTGCGGGATTGGATTCGTGGCCAACGTCCGCGGCCACAAAAGCCACGAAATCATCAGCAAGGGAATCCAGGTGCTGCTCAACTTAACGCACCGTGGCGCCTGCGGATGCGATCCCGAGACCGGAGACGGCGCCGGCATTCTTCTCCAGATCCCGCACCAGTTCTTTGTGCGCGAGTGCGGCAAACTGGGTTTCGAACTGGCTCTTCCCGGCGCTTATGGCGTGGGGATGACATTTTTGCCGGTGGAGAAACATCCGCGATTGCAATGCGAAGGAGTTCTGGAGCGCATTGTGCGCGAGGAGGGCCTGGCAGTGTTGGGCTGGCGCGATACCCCTTGCTTTGCGTCCGCTATTGGCCGCGTGGCGCGAGGTTCGCAACCTTACATCCAGCAGATATTTGTCGGATGCGGCGCATTCACTGACGAGGACGCTTTTGAGCGGAAGCTTTATGTGGTGCGGAAGCGCGCCGAGAGTGAGATGGCGGCATCCGGCATCGAGGATGCGGAGACGTTCCATATCCCTTCGCTTTCTTGCCGCACCATTGTTTACAAAGGTCTCCTGCTTGCCCCGCAGATCACGAACTTCTACAAGGAGCTTTCCGATCCCGACGTAACCAGCGCGTTGTGCCTGGTGCATCAGCGCTTCTCCACCAACACATTTCCGAGTTGGCAACGAGCGCATCCCTATCGCTACATCGCGCACAACGGCGAGATCAACACGCTCAAGGGCAACGTCAACTGGATGCACGCGCGCCAGTCGATTTTGCAATCGCCGTTGTTTGGCGACGACCTGCAGAAGCTCTATCCCATCATTGCGCCCGATGGCAGCGACTCCGCAAATTTCGATAACGCGGTGGAACTTCTGTTGCAGGCGGGGCGCAGCCTTCCGCACGCGATGGCCATGCTGATACCGGAAGCGTGGGCTGGCAATCCCCACATGAAGCCGGACAAGCGCGCATTTTACGAATACCACGCGTGCTTGATGGAACCGTGGGACGGACCAGCCGCCATCGCGTTTACCGACGGGAGAGTTATCGGAGCGATCCTCGACCGCAACGGGTTGCGCCCCGGACGGTACGTGGTCACGCATGACGAGTACGTCATCATGGCCTCCGAGGCCGGTGTGCTCGACATTGAACCAGAGCAGGTGAAGATGAAGGGCCGCCTGCAGCCGGGGAAGATGTTTCTGGTGGATACCGGCGAGGGCCGCATCGTCCCCGACAAAGAAATCAAACACCGGCTGGCTTCGCGGCAGCCTTACGCGCAGTGGCTCAAAGACAATCAGATCACCATCGATCAATTGCCTGCGCCCTCGCGCATGCACCACCCCGATGCGGAAACCCTGCTTCGCCGGCAGCGCGCGTTCGGCTACAGTGATGAAGACTTGCGCATGATCCTCGGCCCCATGGCTTCGAAAGGACAGGAACCGGTGGGCTCGATGGGGACGGACACGCCGCTCGCTTGTCTCTCGGACCGGCCGCAGTCGCTGTTCAACTACTTCAAGCAGCTCTTCGCACAGGTCACGAACCCTCCCATTGACCCGATTCGCGAAGAGATTGTGATGTCGCTCATCAGCTACATCGGGGCCGAGCGCAACATTCTCTCGGAAGCACCCGAGAACTGTCACATGCTGAAGCTGGCGCATCCTCTTCTGACCAACATCGAGTTGGAGAAACTGCGCCGCGTTTCGACCGGAGATCTGCTGGCCATCACGCTACCCGCGCTGTTCCGCGTCAGCGAAGGCGAAGCGGGACTGAAGCGCGCGCTTGAGGAGTTGTGCCAGCGCGCGTCACTCGCCGGAAAAGCCGGCTACACGCTGCTGATTCTTTCAGATCGCGGCGTGAATAAGGATTACGCTCCCATTCCCAGCCTGCTGGCGCTGGCTGCCGTGCATAACCTGCTGGTCCAGGAAGAGACGCGAACCCAGGTCGCGCTGATTACGGAATCGGGCGAACCGCGTGAAGTTATGCACTTTGCGCTGCTCAGTGGTTATGGGGCAAGCGCCATCAATCCTTATATGGCGTTAGAGAGCGTGGAAAGCCTGGCGCGGAGAGGCGAGTTATCGGACGGAGTAACTCCCGAACTTGCCGTGAAGCATTTCATCAAATCGGTGAATAAGGGTTTGCTGAAGACCTTCGCCAAGATGGGTATCTCAACGTTGCAGAGTTACCAGGGAGCGCAGGTTTTCGAGGCCATCGGACTGAACCGCGAACTGGTGGACTCTTATTTCGCGGGCACCGCGTCGCGCTTGGAAGGCGTCGGTCTCGACGTGCTCGCTCGCGAAGCGCAGTTGAAACACGAGTACGCATTCCGTCCGCTGACCGAGTCCGAGACCGAACTGGCAGTCGGCGGAAATTACCACCAGCGCGTCAACGGCGAGTATCACCTGCTGAATCCGCTGACCATCAGCAAACTACAACAGGCAGTGCGGCAGGGGAGCTTCCAGACGTTTCAGGAATACACCGACCTCATCGACAACCAAAGCACCAACCTGGCGACGTTGCGCAGTTTGATGAAGTTGAAGAAGAGCGCCAGGCCAGTTCCGATCGAAGAGGTCGAACCCGCCAAAGAAATTGTGAAGCGCTTCAACACGGGAGCGATGTCATTCGGCTCGATCAGCAAAGAAGCTCATGAGACTCTGGCCATCGCCATGAATCGCATCGGGGGGAAGTCCAATACCGGCGAAGGTGGCGAAGATGAAGAGCGCTTCAAGCCGGATGCGAACGGAGACCTGCGGCGGAGCGCGGTTAAGCAGGTCGCGTCGGCGCGCTTTGGAGTTACCGCCAACTATCTCGTCAATGCCGATGAGTTACAAATCAAGATGGCGCAGGGCGCCAAGCCCGGTGAAGGCGGACAACTTCCGGGGCACAAAGTGGATGAAGTCATCGCACGGCTGCGACATTCCATCCCCGGAGTGGGGTTGATCTCGCCCCCGCCTCACCACGATATCTATTCCATCGAAGACCTGGCGCAACTGATCTACGACCTGAAGAATGTGAATCCGCAAGCCCGTATCGCGGTGAAGTTGGTCGCAGAAGTCGGAGTGGGCACGGTGGCGGCGGGCGTTGCCAAGGCACACGCGGATGTTGTCCTGATCAGCGGCGACAGCGGAGGCACGGGCGCTTCGCCGTTGAGTTCGATCAAGCACGCCGGCATTCCCTGGGAGCTTGGTTTGGCGGAGACGCAGCAGGTGCTTTTGTTAAACGATCTGCGCAGCCGAATTCGCGTACAGACGGACGGCAAACTGCAGACCGGCCGCGATGTTGTCATCGCGGCGCTGCTCGGCGCCGAAGAGTTCGGTTTCGCCACCACGCCGCTGATTGCGATGGGTTGCGTCATGATGCGCAAGTGCCATCTCAACACTTGCTCGGTGGGCATCGCCACCCAGGATCCCGTGCTGCGCAAGCGATTTCAAGGGCAGCCGGAGCACGTCATCAACTTCTTCTTCTTTCTGGCCGAACAGGTGCGGCAGTACATGGCCGAACTAGGCATCCGCCGGATCGACGATATGATCGGACGCGTCGATCTGCTCGACGTGCAGCCAGCCGTCGATCACTGGAAGGGACGCGGCCTGGATCTGTCGGCCATTCTTCATAGCCCTGATGTGCCCTCCCGCGTCGCGCGCCGCCGCGTGCAGGCCCAGGACCACGGATTGGAACAGGCGCTCGATCATCGGCTGCTTGCCGAATCGCAGGCTGCAATCGAAGCCCTGGTGCCGGTTGAGATCAAACTGCCGGTGCGCAATGTTCATCGCTCCGTGGGAACCATGCTGAGCGGAGCGATCGCTCGCCGCCATGGGTCCGTCGGCTTGCCCGACGATACGATTCGGATTCACCTCGACGGATCGGCAGGGCAGAGCCTGGGCGCGTTTTTGGCTAACGGAGTTACTCTCACGCTCGAAGGCGAGGCTAACGATTATGTAGGCAAGGGTCTCTCCGGCGGACGATTGATTGTGTATCCGCCGCGGCGGTCAAGTTTCGCTCCCGAAAATAACATCCTGATTGGCAACGTTGCTCTCTACGGTGCGACTAGCGGAGAAGCATTTTTCAACGGAGTCGCCGGGGAACGCTTTGCAGTGCGTAACTCCGGAGCGACCGCGGTGGTTGAGGGAGTCGGCGACCACGGCTGCGAATATATGACCAAGGGCTTGGTGCTAGTGCTGGGAGCCTGCGGCAGAAATTTTGCCGCCGGCATGAGTGGTGGCGTCGCCTATGTATTTGACGAGCGCGGAGATTTCACCGAAAAGCGCTGCAATCTGGACTCGGTTGACTTGGAGCCCATTCTCGAAGCACAGGATGCGCAGTTCGTCGAAGGCCAACTGGTCGAGACAAATCTCGTCAAGGGTCTCGTGGCGCGGCATCTGGAACTGACCGGCAGCCCACGTGCTGCGTGGATTCTCGACAACTGGTCTGAGGCGCTGTCCCGGTTTATCAAGGTCTTCCCCCACGAGCACAAGCGAGTGCTGGGAGTGAGCCGCAGACGCCAGCCGTACATCCCAAGCCTCCCGATGGCCGTCTTGTCCCCGTCCCAGCAGGTGCAACATGGGTAAGGACACGGGGTTCCTTGAATACACGCGTGAGCTTGCCCCTCGACGGCCGGTGACGCAGCGGGTCAACGATTGGTTTGAAATCTATCTCGATTTTCCCGAAACCAACCTTCGAACCCAAGGTGCGCGTTGCATGGATTGCGGCGTCCCCTTTTGCCAGACGGGATGTCCCGTCAACAACCTGATTCCCGATTGGAACGATCTGGTTTATCACGGACGTTGGAAAGAAGCGGTGCGCCAATTGCACGCGACCAACAACTTCCCGGAATTTACTGGGCGGATTTGTCCCGCGCCGTGCGAAGCGTCCTGTGTGCTCGGGATCAATCAGCCTCCGGTGACGATCAAGCAAATTGAAAAAAATATCGTGGAGCGCGGGTTTGCCGAAGGCTGGATTCATCCCGAGCCGCCAAAAGTCCGCACCGGGAAAACAGTCGCGATCGTTGGTTCGGGCCCCGCGGGACTGGCGGCGGCCCAACAGTTGTGCCGCGCGGGACACTCCGTCACAGTCTACGAAAAGGCGGACCGCATCGGCGGCTTGCTGCGCTACGGGATCCCGCAGTTCAAACTAGAGAAGGAAATCATCGATCGCCGCCTGGAACAGATGTCCGCCGAGGGTGTGAAATTCGTTACCGGAGCGGAGGTGGGCAAGAATGTCGCGGTAGAAGATCTGCGACAAGAATTCGATGTGATTGTGCTCGCCGGCGGAGCAGAGTGGCCGCGCGATTTGAACGTCCCGGGACGCGAACTGAAAGGAATTCATTTCGCGATGGAGTTCTTGCCGCAGTCGAACCGGCGATGTCTGGGCGACAGCATCGAGCCCGAAGCGGAGATTTTGGCGACCGGCAAGCGCGTAGTCATCATTGGAGGCGGCGATACCGGCGCCGATTGTCTCGGAACCTGCCATCGGCAAAAGCCTCATTCCGTGCACCAGTTCGAGATCATGCCCAAGCCTCCCGACGAGCGCTCGCCGCTTACGCCTTGGCCGCTCTGGCCGATGCAACTGCGCACCGAAGGCGCACACGAAGAAGGTGGCGTGCGCGACTGGAGCCTGGCGACCACTAAGTTCACCGGCTCTAACGACGGTCAAGTTCAGCAACTGCATGCCGTGAGGGTTGGGCCGCCGCCAAAATTCGAGCCGATTTCTGGCACTGAATTCACGATGGAAGCGGATCTGGTACTGATCGCGATGGGCTTTGTCGGACCGGTCCGCAATGGGATGATCGACCAGTTGGGAGTGAAGGTCGATGCGCGCGGCAACGTGTCCACGGACCAGAACAATATGTCATCGGTGCCGGGAGTTTTCGCGGCAGGCGATATGCGGCGGGGGCAGTCGTTAGTTGTATGGGCAATCGCCGAAGGCCGAAAGACGGCGGCGAGCGTGGATGCTTACTTGCGGACAAAGGCGATGCCGCTGACCGCTCCGCTGGTCTCCAAAGAACAACCGATCGCTTCGTGACAGCACAGGGCCGGGTGCCCCAGGTCTCGCGCTTTTCGAGACCTGGGAGCAATCGCAACAATGCCTGGCGCCTCACGTCGAAACTCCAGAGCCTTCCGCAGTGCGGGTTGACAGGATCTCACTCGGTCACTAGACTGCCGCCTATCCCGGGGTCCCACATCTGCTTTTATTTCAATTTGAGGTGTTTTCATGATCGAGCGTCATCGGATCGCGCGTAGTCTGGTTTGGCTTCTGCTGCTGGTCGCGCCTTTTGCCCAGTCACAGCCGGATGCAAAGAAGAAAGTCAGCAGCCAGGCTGACCTGCCTCGCTTCAGCTATCCGGTAACTGGCTCGGCTTCCGCGTTGGTGCAAGCGGACGATGCCACCTTCAATGGCTTCGCGGCCAAAGTTCGCGCCGACCTCGACAGCGTCTTTCGTGATTATGCGATCGACGATAAATCTACCCTGCGGACCCTGCTTTCGGCCAAGCTCGATTTACAGGAACTAGCCGGCGACTACCCGGGCGCGCTGGAGACCATCGAAACCCTGCGTGCTTTGACCGAGAAGCCATCCGCGAAGCTGATCACCGGCCTCTTTGCGCGCGCCAGGCTGCAGGCGGCAATCGACGTCAAAGCGACCCATGGCGCTGCCTTCATGGCGGCTTTCAAGAAGCATTATCACAAAGCGATCGACCCGCTGCCATGGGATGTGGTTCAGGACTCGATCAAGGGATCTTATGCCAGCAGCCGGCTCTACACGAAATCGGTTGCTATCGGCGATGTGGAGACCGAACTCGATCCTGCGGTCAAGAAGTCCGGCGCGCTGGACAACACCGAAGCCTGGGGTCTGATCTCGACACGAAATGCCTTGCAGAACGCCATCCAGTTGCTCCCTGCCCGCGGCGAAGTTCTAAAGAAGTACATCGCGGCCCACAATGTAGTGAAACCCGATATCTGGGCCATGCGTGAAGTCACCCTTACCAATGATCAGAATCTATCTCCGGTATTGGTCGCGATTTGGGACTCCGGCGTCGACGTTTCGACCTTCCCCGATCAAGTGTTCACCGACCCAAAACCGACGGCCAGCGGCACGCATGGTTTGGCATTCGATGATCGCGGAGACCCGTCTACAACCTGGCTGTATCCCCTCACCGCCGAGCAACAGAAAGCGTATCCGGAATTCCGCGAGCGGATCCAAGGGCGACTGGACATTGAAAATGGCATCGACTCGCCCGAAGCGGATGCGCTGGAAAAGACTTTCGCTACGCTATCACCGGACCAGATACATCAGCTCTTTGAGTGGGAGAAGGTGCTCGATTTTTATGTGCACGGAACGCACTGTGCCGGGATCGCGGTGCGAGGCAATGCCGCCGCCCGCCTGGTGGTCGCCCGCTTTAACGATCAATTGCCCGACTTGCCGTTTCCTCCCACGCCCGAATGGGCTCGCCATCTGGGCGCTGCATTTCAGCAGATGTCCGATTACTTCCGCACGCGCAACGTGCGCGTGGTCAACATGAGCTGGGGAGACGAGCCGCAGGAGTTTGAAACCTGGATTTCCAAGACCGGCGGCGGAGCCGATCCTGCAGCGCGCAAGAAGCGGGCCGCTGAGTTGTACGCGATCTGGCGCGATGCCGTCGAGACGGCCATCAAGAATGCGCCGAACACTCTATTCGTGACCGCCGCTGGAAACAGCGACAGCGACGCCGGCTTTCTTGCCGATGTCCCGGCCTCGCTGCATCTCCCGAACCTCATTGCGGTGGGCGCAGTGAATCAGGCCGGAGACGAAACTTCATTCACCAGCTACGGAGACACGGTGGTCGTCGACGCGGACGGCTACAACGTGGAAAGCTATGTCCCTGGCGGGGCGAAGGTTCGGCTGTCCGGCACTTCCATGGCTTCTCCGAACGTGGTGAATCTCGCGGCCAAGCTATTCGCGCTCGATCCTTCGCTCACACCCGCGCAGGTGATCGAACTCATCAAGCAGGGGGCGACCACCAGCGAAGATGGCCGACGACACCTGATCGACGAAAAGCGGTCGGTCGCTCTTTTGCAGACGAAGAAGTGATTCGGCGCCGACGTTTAATCGGCCAAACCACGATGGGATCCGCCCGTCATCCCAGCGGCTATGCCCGTCTGAGCGGTATCGTGGAGGCACTTTGCCCGGTGACTTGGCGCCGGCATCACTTCGGCTCCAGTTCGCCCAAAGATGCTAAATTGGAGGGTTCATGTCTGCCCCCAACTCTCTGTTTGTTCGCGCCGCCAAGGCTCAGGCCACGGAGCGCACGCCGGTCTGGTTCATGCGCCAGGCTGGACGCTATATGCCTGAGTACCGCGCCATCCGCAAGCAATATTCCCTGATTGAGATCTGTAAGAAGCCGGAGGTCGCGGCCCAGGTCACCATTGAAGCGGCCGAGATTCTCAGGGTCGATGCGGCCATCATCTTCGCCGATCTTCTTCTCCCGCTCGAAGTCATGGGACTGCCCTTTCACTTCTCGGCCGGCGAGGGACCGAAAATTGAAAAGCCGGTGCGCACTTCCGAGGACGTTGGCCGCCTGCGCACCGATCACGCCGCCGACCTCGGCTACGTTTCTGAAGCCGTGAAACTCGTGTGCAAGCACTTTGGTGACACACTGCCCGTCATCGGCTTCTGCGGTGCGCCCTTCACGCTCGCCAGCTACATGATCGAAGGCGGAGGCTCGCGCAACTATATCTTTACCAAGCAGATGATGTACTCCGCACCCGCCGCGTGGAACGAGTTGATGCGAAAGCTGGTCGCGGTGACCGCCGAATATTCCGCCGAGCAGGTGCGTGCTGGGGCCGACGCCATACAGATTTTCGATAGCTGGGTGGGCTGCCTGAGCGTCGACGATTATCGCCGCTACGTTCTGCCGCATGCGACGGACCTGGTGAAGCGACTACAAAAAACAGGGGTGCCCGTGATTTATTTCGGCACCGACAGTTCGACTCTTCTACCGTCGATGCAGGAAACCGGTGCCGAAGTCATTGGCCTTGACTGGCGCATTCCGCTCGATACCGGATGGCAGAGCCTCGGCTTCAAAGGAGCGGTGCAGGGCAATCTCGATCCGGTGCTGCTCTTCGCCGACTGGAAAGAACTCGAGGCGCGGGCCGGGGACATTCTGCGACGCGCCGGAGGACGAACTGGCCACATCTTTAATCTCGGCCACGGTATTCTTCCCGAAACTCCGGTGGAGAATGTGAAGGCGCTCTGTGATTTCATCCGCGAGCATTCGGCGGAGTTTAAAACGGGGCCCAAGACCGAGCGCAAGATGGTGTTGAAGACGGGGTCAAGGAAATGACGGCCTGCCCGCTGGGCCTTGCTGGCCAGTGCTATTGCGCCAATCAGGTCAGTTCGTTTGCCGCTGCGGAACAGTCTTCGCAACTATCCGCGAAAACCGCCGTGCTTCTACTGGCCCACGGCAGTCCCGAGAACCCCGGCCAGGTTCCCGAATTCCTAGGTTATGTCACCGGCGGACGTCCCTTGCCGCCAGTGGTGACCGAAGAAATTTGTCGTCGTTATTCGCTGATCGGGTTTTCGCCGCTCCCCTGCTGGACCCTCTTGCAAGCCGATCAACTCTCGCAGTCGTTGAAGATGCCAGTCTTCGCCGGCATGCGCAACTGGAAGCCCTTCATTGCCGATGCGGTAAAGGCAATTGCGAGCCAACGCTACGAGCGTGCTATTGCCATCTGTCTCGCGCCGCAGAATTCGCGGACCAGCGTCGGCCTCTATCGTAGCGCCGTTGTCGGCTACGGGAATCTTCCTTTTGAATTGGACTTCATCGAGGAGTGGCACGATGAGCTGCTGCTCGCCAAAGCGTTCGCGGAAAAATTACGCGCGGGCTGGGGAAAAGCCAGCGCCGAAAACGGAGCCAAGCTGCCCGTAATCTTCACCGCGCACAGCGTCCCGCAGCGCACAATCACTGAAGGCGATCCCTACGAGAGGCAAGCCAAGGAAACCGCCCAGTGGGTGGCGAAAGAAGCAGACCTTGCAGCCGACGACTGGACTTTCGCCTTCCAGAGCCAGGGCATGTCCGGCGGCCCGTGGATCGGACCCACGGTAGAGGAAACGATCAGGAATTTAAAGGCGGCAGGCCATCGCGGTGTCTTCCTGCAGCCCATAGGATTTGTGTGCGACCACGTCGAAGTGCTCTACGATATCGACATCGCCTTCAAACAGTTCGCGGAAAAAGAAGGCATGCGATTGTGGCGAGCCGAGTCGCTCAACGGCTCGCGGATTTTAACCGAGGCGCTTGCAGGATTAGTTCGCAGTCGCAAGCCCGACAGCTCGTAGCACAGAATGAAACAGAATGAAACACATTGCCATCATCGGCGGTGGAATTTCCGGCCTCTCGGCCGCGTTCACGATTGAAGAGAAGCGGCAGTCCGGCACGGATGTCCGCTACGTATTATTCGAGTCCGGCCCGCGCCTGGGTGGTGTGCTCGTCACCGACCGCGTCGATGACTGCCTGGTCGAAGCTGGGCCCGATTCGTTTCTCACCGAGAAACCCTGGGCTGCCGACCTCTGCCGCAAGCTTGGATTGGGCGACCAACTCATCGGCTCCAACGACTCTGAGCGCAAGACCTACATTGTGGCCAAGGGAAAGCTGCGTGTGATGCCTGACGGGCTCATGTTCATGGTGCCCACCAAGATCATGCCGACGGTGCTCTCGCCGCTTTTTTCCCTGCGCACTAAACTGCGCATGGCTGCCGAATGGTTTTATCCGCCGCGTGTTCATCCGCCAAACCAGGCTCCCGAGGACGAAACCGTTGCCGACCTGGTGAAACGACATTACGGTCCCGAGATGGTCGAGATGCTTGCCGATCCGCTGCTCTCCGGAGTTTATGGCGGTGAAGCTTCGCAGTTGAGCGTGCGCGCCGTGTTGCCGCGCTTCGCCGACATGGAAAAGAAACACGGCAGTCTGGGCCGCGCCATGCTCGACTCGCGCAAAAAAATGGGCGCAGTGGCAAACGTTCCAGCGCGTCCGCTGTTCACTTCGCTGAGAGACGGCATGCAGCAGATGGTCGATGCCCTGGTTGCGCGGTTGGATGCTAACTCGCTGAAGACGTCGTCGCTCGTGCAATCTGTGATTCGTCAGAATGACAGCTGGATTGTCAGCGCCGGATACCAGAGCGACCAATTCGACGCAGTGATCGTCGCGACCCCGGCGCACGTCGCTTCGACCGTGTTGCAAAGTGCGGATGAGAATCTCTCCCGCGAATTGGGCGAGATTGCGTACAGCTCTTCGGTGACGGTCACGATTGGTTACGACGACAAAGTGCGGCGCTCGCTTCCACCGGGCTTTGGATTTCTGGTGCCTCGCAGTGAAGGCCACCGCATGCTCGCGGCCACGTTCGTCCACAATAAATTTCCGCATCGCGCGCCGGACAATCGCGCTCTCGTCCGCTGCTTTCTCGGCGGCGCGCGCGACGAGCAAATCCTCGACAGCAGCGAGGAAGAAATTCTGCAGATCGTTCGGGCCGAACTCCGGCAGATTATTTCCCTCAATGCCGAACCACTGTTCGCGCGCGTCTACAAATGGAAGGCCTCGATGGCGCAATATTCCGTCGGCCATCTGGAACGCTTGCAGCGCATCGAATCTCTCCGCCAGAAACTTCCGGGGCTGGCGCTCGCGGGCAATGGTTACAACGGCATCGGCGTTCCCGACTGCGTTCGATCCGGCGCGGAAGCGGCCGGCAGGATACTTGGCGAGATGGGGATGTGGTCGGCAGCGTGAAAATCGGCTGCGGGCCTTGAGCCGCGGGCAAACAAAGTCTCGGTTCGGTAGTAGCTCACAGCCTGCAGCCCGTCGCCTCTTTGCCGCACTCTGATATTCTGAATTTTTCGCACTACTACTCTCATGATTGCTGCCGCTACCGCTAGCCGATGGAAGATCGTTGTTGCCTTCGCGCTGGTCTATGTTTTCTGGGGCTCGACTTATCTTGGCATCGGCATCGCCGTCGAGCAGATTCCTCCGGGCGTCATGTGCGCGGCGCGTTTCTTGATCGCGGGCACGGTGATGCTCGCTTACTGTGCGCTGACTGGACGCCGCGTTCGTTTTTCGGCGCGCCAGTTTGGCCATCTGGCGGCGGTCGGTATTCTGCTGTTGATGGGCGGCAATCTCACGCTTTCGTACGCGGAGCGGGTCGTTCCCACTGGCCTTTCGGCCCTGCTGATTGCGGTAACGCCGCTGTGGTTTCTCGTGCTCGACAGTCTGCTGCTGGGCGATCATCACATCGCGCGGCGGGGCAAGATCGGGCTGGCGATCGGGATCGCCGGAGTGGTCGTGCTCATCTGGCCCGATCTTTCGTCTGGCTTGGGGCATCCCAATGCGCTTGGCCACCGCGAACTCTGGTGGTCGCTGGCGTTGCAGCTCAGTTCATTGAGTTGGGCGTTCGGTTCGGTTCTCTCGAAAAAATGGCAGACGGTAGCGACCGATCCGTTCAGCGCCATATCGTGGCAGGTGACTTTCGCGGGGATTGCGAATCTGATTTTCGCGCTGCTGGTCGAGAAGCCTTCCAACGTGACTTGGACTTTCCGCGGAGTGGCCGCGATTCTGTACTTGGTGGTGTTCGGTTCCATCATCGGCTACACCGCTTACATCTGGCTGCTGCAGCACGTTCCGACCTCGAAGGTTTCTACCTACGCTTATGTCAATCCCGTGGTTGCGCTCTTTCTGGGATGGCTGGTTCTGCACGAACGCATCGACCGCTACATCCTGATGGGGAGCTCGATCATCGTGGCTTCGGTGGTGCTGGTGACGAGCGCGAAGGTGTCGACTCGGGCAGCGGCGGAAGAGCTGCCGACGGTTGAAGCTGCGGGAGACTGAAGTCGCACAAAACCATCCTAGCTTATTAGAGGCGCGCTGCTGAGCCGCGCTCGGCTTGGACGGGCGAGGACGCCCGTCCCTCCACAAACGGCGGCTACTCTTCCGGTTCCTCGGCGTCGTTGACCACATCGATTACTCGGCTTCGGACGGAGAAGACTAACTTCTGTTTGTCACCGGGCTGGAAGGTCACTCGCCTGGGGGAGCGCTCCCAGACTGGGGGCGGGCACTCGGAGTCGGGATCGTCGGCTGCGGCGGGTTCGCCTGCTTCTTTTTTCAGGATCGGCTTTCTACGTCCTACCTGGGCTACTACCGCGTAGAGTTTCTTGCCGTCTTCGGAGACTCCGCAATAGGCGATGTAGTCGCGATACCAGCTTGCGGTCGAATAGAAGGGATCGAACTCGGGCAGGTTGAGTTGAGAGACTCGTCCGGTGAGGCGGTCGACTAGCAGCCAGCCTCCGCGCTGCCATTGCCAGCGCGGGGCGTTGGCGTTTGTATTCTCCGTGGGCAGCGCGTCGTTTACGCGGAAGGCGCGGCGGACTACGAACAAGCGGTCGGTCAGTTCATGCGGAGTTCCGGTCGTGTATTCCTTGAGTCGCGTATCCACAAACAGCGGACGCACTTTCAGGTCGAGCAGCTTCTGCCCGGCGGCGTCGGGCCACTTGGCGGAAGTCCATTTTCCGAACGTGACGACATGGGGTTTCGGGACGGCGGCGCATTCGCTCCACAATAGGCAGAGCGCGACGAATATCAGTAATAGTTTCCGCAGCATGAGGGAAGGCTGGCACAGGCTCGGAAGTTGGCGCAAGGACGCGTGAACAGGGAAAATGTTCGGTTTCCCCGCTGACTCCCACGTCTCGAAAACCGCGAGACGTGGGGCACCCTGGTTTTACACCTGGGTTTTCCGGAGGTGGCGCGGTTTGTGGGGGTGTGGGAAACTGGGACCATGGCAAAGCGCAGTCTTCGGGTCTTGAAGCGAGTCAGCAGCGTCCCGTCACGGGGAGTTTGTGAAGCTTGCAATATGCAGTTCTCGGCCGATCCTCGTCAACTGGGGCAGGCGGGCGTGCAACAGCAGTTCAACGCGCACAAGTGCGACGCCAGCAAGAACGCGGCGCCGGTCGCTGGGGAAACTGCGAAGGTTGCGGGGAAGTAGTCGATGGGGCGCATGTTTTCTTCGCTTGCGAGCTTGCAATATGACAGCGAATTGAGGAAAGTGAAGTGATGAGTCTTCCGCGACAGAACCGGACAACCTTTTCTCCGCCATCGAGTTCTTATGCGGGAATGGGCGACTTGCCGGCAGGGCGGCGGAAGCAGTCGATTCTAGTAGTCGACGACAACCTGGTGAACGCCATGTTGATGAAGGAGCTGCTGGAGAGGCGCGGCTACCCCACGATGGCGGTGCAGAACGCGGCGGCGGCGGAGGCGGAGATACGGCGCGAGGCTCCGGACCTGATCCTGCTTGACGTGGTCATGCCGGACAAGACTGGCTACGAGCTGTGCCGCGAACTCAAAGCGGATTCGAAGACGCGGCTGATTCCGGTCGTCATGATTACAGGATTGAGCGATCGAGAAGACCGGCTGAAGGGAATTGAAGCGGGCGCCGACGATTTTCTGACCAAGCCGATCAGTTCCGAGGAATTGTTTGCGCGCGTGAATTCGCTGCTGAAGTTGAAGGAATTCACCGATGAACTGGAGACGGCGGATTCGGTGCTGTGCACGCTGGGACTGAGCGTGGAGGCGCGCGATCCTTACACCGAAGGCCACTGTGAGCGGCTGGCGCGCTATGCCACCGATCTGGGGCGCTTTCTCGGACTGGACGAAGAGAGCATCGTGGCCCTGCAGCGGGGCGGCTTCCTGCATGATCTGGGAAAGATCGCGGTGCCGGACGAAATCCTGAAGAAAGGCAGCGACCTGACGCCAGCGGAGTGGACGATCATGAAGCAGCATCCGATCACGGGCGAGAAGATCTGCCGTCCGTTGAAGTCGTTGCGGCTGGTGCTTCCGATCATTCGGCATCATCACGAGCACTCGGATGGCAGCGGCTATCCGGATGGGCTGCGGGCGGGCGAGATTCCGCTGCTGCCGCGCATACTGCAGGTGGTGGATATCTACGATGCGTTGCGCACGGAGCGGCCATACAAGCCGGCACTGGGCCACGAGCAGGCGGCGGTGACCATGCGCGACGAGGCGCAAAGCGGACTTTGGGACGAGGAGTTGGTCGCGGAGTTCTTTGGGATGCTCGGCCAGGGGCAGCATGTGGCGTGAATCATTGCGCCATTGAATGATTGAATCATTGAGTCATTAATTCGCTGCTCAATCGTCCAATGACTCAATGACTAAATGACTCAATGACTTCGACCTACAGTTTCGTCATTCCCGCCTACAACGAAAGCGTACGCATCCGGCCCACGCTCGATGAGCTTCTCCGCTATACGCGGGAACAAAACTGGGACGCGGAAATTCTGGTGGTGAACGACGGGTCGAGCGACGATACGGCACAGATCGTGCGGGAATATGGCAAATTGCATCCGCAGGTTCTGCTGCTGGAGAATCCCGGAAATCGCGGAAAAGGGTACAGTGTGCGCAATGGGATGCTGCATGCGCGGGGCGACGTTTGCCTGTTCACGGATGCCGATCTTTCTTCGCCGATGACGGAGGCGCAGAAACTGTTCGACGCGATTGGCCAAGGCGCCGATATCGCGATCGGATCGCGCTGGCTGCGCGTGGAACTGCAGACTGAGCGGCAGCCACTTTACCGCCAGGCGTTTGGGCGAATCTTCAATCTGGTGTTGCGGGTGATTCTGGGGTTGCATTTCGCCGATACTCAATGCGGCTTCAAAGCTTTTCGGCGAGAAGCGGCGCAACGCATTTTTCCTCTGCAAAAAATTGAACGCTGGGGATTCGATCCGGAAGTTCTGTTTCTGGCGCGTCGCGCAGGCTTGCGGGTGGAAGAGGTCCCGGTTCTGTGGGCGCACAGCGAAGGGACGCGGCTGCATCCTTTTCGCGACGGAATGCGAATGTTCGTGGAAGTTTTGCGGATCCGGTGGAATGCGGCGACTGGCGAGTATGCGGCGGGGGCGGCGACCGCTCCGGGGAAATTGTAGAAGGTGCGGAGCGCGTTGCGTTGCCAAGCGTGTGAGAACTGGGTCCGTCCCTCCGGGACTTCGCTGACTTTCCCACCCCACCCCGGGCTGAAGCGCGGAGCCGTACTGGCTCGCCCCTACCGGGGCTGGATTTGCTGGGTGCCGTCCCGTACTACGACGCGGCCCGAGCGCTTGCGTGTGCGGCCAGGCGCACGAACTCGGTGATCTGTGCTCCCATTTCTTCGGTGGAGACGGTGCGCTCGCCGGGGCGCGCCAGGTCGCGAGTGCGAAAGCCTCCCATCAAGGTTGAGATCACGCCAGCTTCCACACACTCCGCTTCCTTGGGCAAATGAAAAGTGTGGCGCAGCATCAGGGCAACCGAGAGGATGGCGCCTAACGGATTGGCGATGTTCTGTCCTGCAATGTCGGGGGCAGAACCGTGCACGGGTTCGTAGAGACCGACCGGGCCTCCGATGCTGGCCGAAGCGAGCAGGCCGAGCGCTCCCACGATTCCTCCGGCCTGATCGGACAAGATGTCTCCGAACATGTTTTCGGTGAGGATGACGTCGAATTGGGCGGGCTTGAGCACGAGCGACATGGCGGCAGAGTCCACGTACATGTGGGAGAGTTGGACATCGGAAAAATCACTGGCGACGCGAGTGACGACTTCGCGCCAGAGACGCGAGCACTCCAGAACATTCGACTTATCGACAGAGAGCAGGCGGCGGCGCCGGGTTCGTGCCAGTTGAAAGGCGACGCGGGCAATGCGCTCGATCTCAGGCTCGCTGTAGCGCATGGTGTTGACCGCGCTGCGCGCGCCGGGTGTGCCGTCGATGGAGCGAGGCTCGCCGAAATACAATCCGCCGAGCAGTTCGCGGACGATGAGGATGTCGGTTCCCTTGACGATTTCTGGGCGCAGCGGCGAGCAGGCAGCCAGCGCTGGATAAAAGACGGCGGGACGGAGATTGGCGAAGGCTCCAAGTTCCTGGCGAAGACGCAACAGTCCAGCCTCGGGGCGAAGTTCGCGAGGATTGTGATCAAAGGCCGGACTGCCGACGGCTCCCAAGAGGACGGCGTGTGAGGCGAGGCAGGCCTGAATGGTCGAGGCCGGCAAGGGGTCGCCGAACTTTTCCAGGGCAACTCCGCCGATCTCTTTTTCGTCGAGGTCGAGATCGTGGCCAAAGCCCGTGACCACCTCTTCTAGAACACAGATAGCTTGGGATGTGACCTCGGGACCGATTCCGTCGCCGGGAAGAGACGTGACGGTGAACTGCATGGGACCCCCGCTTCGTTTTGGCAAGGATACTACGAGGAAACCCGCTGTGGTAGCTCGATTTCAGGCCGTTCCACGGCTGCTACTATGCGCGGGCTACTATGCGTGCTAGTTGGACGTCTTTGTCATACACCCCAGAGATAGTCCTCTTGCTCGCTGTGATGATCGGCGAGGGGGACCGATGCCCCGCCGAACCAGTTGGTAGGCGCAGGACAAACCGGCCGTGGTTGCGCCTGGCCGGCGCTGCCGGACACTTGAGCGGGATGCGGCTCATTAGCATTGGCTGCGGCGGCGCGCTGGAACGGTAAGGCAGCCGTGGCCGGTGGAAACTTCTTGCTCTGATTGTCCGCGGCATCGCTGTGGCTGACGTTGCCTTTCACGACATCCTGGATCAGTTCGAGCAAATGGCTGTCTTGGACCTTCTTAATGCGGTCGGCAAGAACGACGAACTTGCGATAAATCTCATCGAGTTCGCGGCGTTCAAACTGGTGCCCCAGTTGTTCACAGCGCAGAGCCAGCGCGTGGCGGCCGGAGTGCTTGCCCAGCACCAGGCGCGAATCGGGCACGCCCACCGATTGCGGCGTCATGATTTCGTAGGTCAGAGGGTTCTTGAGCATGCCATCCTGGTGAATTCCGGCCTCGTGCGCAAACGCGTTGCGGCCAGTGATGGCCTTGTGGGGCTGCACGGGAACCCGTGTGATCTCCGCCAACGTCTGGCTGGACGAAAACAGATGCTCGGCGGCGACCGCGGTCTCGTAAGGATAACGGTCGGGGCGCACCCGCATGGCCATGACGATTTCTTCCAGAGACGCATTGCCGGCCCGCTCGCCAATGCCGTTGATAGTGCACTCCACCTGGCGCGCGCCCTGCTGCACTCCGGCGAGTGAGTTCGCGACCGCCAATCCGAGGTCGTTGTGGCAGTGCGTGGAAATCGTTACCCGGTCGATGCCGGCGACTTTCTCCCGCAGCGTGCGGATGAGATTGCCGTATTCCTCGGGCATGCTGTAACCGACGGTGTCGGGAATGTTGACGGTGGTCGCTCCGGCTGCGATCGCCGCTTCGACCACCTGGCAGAGAAATGGGACATCGGTGCGGGTGGCGTCTTCGGGCGAGAATTCAACGTCGGCGCACAAAGACTTGGCATGGCGAACGGCTTCGCGGGCCTGCGCCAGGCACTGCTCACGCGTGATGCGCAGTTTGTACTTCAGATGAATGTCGGAGGTCGCCAGAAAAACGTGAATGCGCGGGTGCGCGGCTCCCTGCAATGCCTGCCAGGCGCGGTCCACGTCGCCGGTGCAAGCGCGAGCCAGGCCCGCGATGATGGGACGGCGCAGAGCAGCGGCGATGCGTTGCACGGCTTCAAAGTCGCCATCGGAGGCGATGGGGAACCCAGCCTCGATTACGTCGACGCCAAGGCGGTCGAGTTGCTGGGCCAGATGCAGTTTTTCCTGCACATTCATACTGCAGCCCGGCGACTGCTCGCCGTCACGAAGCGTGGTGTCGAAGATAGTAATGCGCGGCCGGTCCATGGATTCGGTACCTCCCGAGGAAGTTATCTCTTTACTCTATCGGCGAGTGGGGGCGAAAGAAAAGGTTATTATGTTTACAGAAGCATTAGCCTTTGCGATAGTATTAGAATAACTTACCAATTATGTAAGGTTGACAACACCGAATACCGGTGCTCTGCCCGCACATTGAGACGGGACAAGACCCTTCTCTACAGTAGGAGAGACCCATGGACCTTGCGCAACTCGAAGTCTTCCTGACGGTGGCTCGCGAACGGCGGTTTTCGCGGGCGGCCGAGAAGCTGTTTCGGACGCAATCGGCGGTCAGCCAGACCATCCGGAAGCTTGAGCTGGAGATCGGCGAACCGCTGTTCGACCGTTCTTCGCGTGACGGAGTGCTCACCGACGCCGGACGCGTTTTGCAGGAGTATGCGGAGAAACTGCTCAACCTGCGGCAGGACGCGCAGACGGCGCTGGTGGAGATGCGCGAACTGCAGAAGGGGAGGCTGGCGATCGCGGCCAATGAGTTTACCGCCCTCTATCTGCTGGCGGTGCTGGGGGAGTTTCGGCGGCTGTATCCCACGATCAAGATCACGGTGCGGCGTTCGCTGGCCAGTCACATTCCCGACGATGTGCTCAAGCACAACGTGGAACTGGGGATACTTTCTTACGATCCGCAAGAGCCGCAGTTGCGCTCGGCGGTGGTGTATATGGACGAGCTGGTGCTGATTGTTCCTCCCGGGCATCCGCTGGCGTCGGCGGGCGAAGTCAGCGTCCGGCAACTGGGGGCGGAGTCGTTCGTGGCCCACATCGTTGCCTCTCCTTATCGCGACAAGGTGATCGAATCGTTCCGGGTGCACAAGACTCCGCTGCACATGGACGTGGAACTGCCTACGCTGCAAGCGATTACGCGCTTCGTCTGCATGGGCAAGGGAGTGGCGCTGGTGCCCGAGATCAGCGTGGAGAACGAGATCGGGCGAGGGGACCTGGTGCGGGTTCCGGTGCGGGATCTGCATTTTCAGCGCAAGCTGCGGCTGGTGTACCGGGGGGAATCCACGTTGTCGCATGCGGGACGAGCGTTCTTGAAGGTGGCGGAGCAGGTGGCCAAGGACAGGGGCGGGCGGTATCGCTTCCAGAGAGAGAAATAGTGCAAAGTGTTTCGCGTGAAACACTGTACTGGCGAAAGTATACGTACGTTTGAATCGGAGTGTACATATATTTGTGTACATATTGTGGCCGGGGCGAAGGCGAGTTTTGCGTCCGGACGCTAGCTGCGGGGTTGCAAGTTATTGATAATGCTCGGGTGTCAGTGTGGTTAAAGAGGCACATGCGGGTATTTATTACACGGTAATATTGCAAAAGGGTGGTTGAGCTTCCCAGGGGGACTTAGCGTCGTGCCCCTGTAAACTCGGCAGCGAGACTTCGGCCTGGGTTGGAGAAATCCCTTTGCCACGGAGATCACAGAGAGGCCCAGGGGAAAACTCCCGATTCCGGCTGACTTTGCAGTGGACGGGCGAGGACGCCCTTCGCTCCACGGCAACTAGTTCTTGCGGCGCAATGAATCGACGGTGGGCAGGGTTCGACGCAGGGGGACGATCGCGCCTTTGGAGGGATCAGCGGCGGCCGTGGCTCGCGTCAGCACCTCTTGCTGGATGGAGTGCACGAACTCCTGAATCTGACGCTGCATTTCTTCCATGCGCTCGCGCATTTGAAGGATGATGGCGATGCCGCTGATATTGACTCCGAGATCGCGGGCCAGCGACAGGATGAACTCCAGCCGCTGCAAATCTTCATCGGTGTAGAGCCGGGTGTTGCCTTCGGTGCGGCTCGGCTTCAGCAGGCCCTCGCGCTCGTAGAGGCGCAGAGTTTGGGGATGGATCTCATACATCTCGGCTACCGCCGAGATCATGTACGCGCCCTTGGATTTACGCTTGGTCATCTGTTCGGTCCCGGTTCCACTTCATTCTACTGCTCAGCCTACTGTGCAGTGCCAAGAGAAAAGAGACCGGGGCGCCGACCAGGTGCAAGAAAAGAGACGGTGAGGATCGCCTCAGCGAGATGTTTCCTAAAGAAAATGCCTGTGGCCATTCTCGGTGATTTGATGTATAAGTCTGCGCTGGGATCGGCTGTTCAATCAACATTGAAGGAGTCAGCGATGAGGAAAATGATGCTCGGAGCTCTGTTGCTTTGCGTAGGTGGATTGCTCGCTCAATCGGGGACACATCAGAATACGTTCACTCCCGGCCAGATCAAGTACGGACCACCACCACCGTTCGTCGCTCCGGGTGCGCAGTTGGCCGTAATGGAAGGAGATCCAACCGCGAATGCAGGCGACTTCACGATCCGCCTCAAAATGCCAAGCGGATACAAGATCGCTCCCCACTGGCATCCCAAGCGCGAAAATGTAACGGTAATTTCCGGTCAGTTCAAAGTCGGCATGGGCGACAAGTTCGATGAGGCGAAAATGACGATTTTCCCGGCGGGCAGCTTCGCCTACCTTGATCCCGATATGCACCACTATGCGATGGCATCCGGAGAGACGGTCGTTCAGGTCCACGGCATGTCGCCGCTGCAATTTAACTATGTGAATCCGGCAGACGATCCGAGCAAGAAGTAACGAACAAGAAGTAAGCGGAGAGGCTGCCTACGAATATTTTCAGCAGCGGGCGAGTCTGCGCGCGCAGAGCACATTCGTCCAGGAGGGAGCCTCACGCGCTGCTGGCGGTAAGGAGCAGGAACAGCACTCCGATGGCTGCGGAGCGCTCATCCCCACACGGGCGCGATGCGGGCAGCGGCGAATCGCTCTTGTCGACTGGGCAGCCTTAAAAGCAATCCTTGACCGCCGAGATCATGTACGCTCCCTTGGATTTACGCTTGGTCATATTCCGGAGTACAGTTCCAGGCCCGTCATGCGCGCAATTCGCACAAAGTCCTGATCGAGCGTAAAAACGCTGGCGCCGTGTTCCAGCGCAATGGCTGCGATGAGGGTATCAATTGTGCTGGACGTGATACCTTTTCCTCTTCCAGTGCGGTAAATCGCGGCCGCGCTCCGGTAGGTGTCAAATCCCCTGGGTTCCAGCATGTCCCACTGTGCCAGGAAACGCTCAATCACGCCTGCATCTCGCGTTAAACCCTGTAAAACCTCTGCGACGACGATCCCGGTCAGCGCGAACGGCTCGCTCTCCTCAATCATCCGTCGCAGTTCAGCCCCTCCACGTCCGGGTGACGGACTAAAGAAGTCGACCCAGACGGAGCTGTCGACCAGAGTCACACTCGATTTCTCCGCGTGGTCTTCAGATCGCCTTGCCAAATGCCGCTTCCGTAATACTTCAGGATTCCCTTGCGGCTTTCTGAACGCACCAGCAGATCGAGCGCTCGGTCGACGATCTGCCGCTTAGTCCGGAGGCGAGTCAGTTTACGCGCCTTCCGGATCAGGCTCTCATCGATCACAATGTTGGTTCTGCCCATAGGGTATAGTATACACCATTTTGCGTACATTCTGTGTATAGACCGATCCCTACCATTCTACTGTCCGGGTAGTGTTTCACCGCCGAGAACGCAGAGAGCGCGGAGGAAAGAAGGGACTACGGCGGATTGATGGCGAATAAAATACTCTCATTGAGTTGGTGTTCCGCGCAGACGAGCCTTGATCACCTTCCGGCTGATGATCGCGCCAAGGACAACCCCGAGCAGAAATCCTTGCTCCAATCCGATGATCGGCAGCCACGGCTGGTACTCCCCAAGGTGGATCCGTCCCGTGGATTGAGCAAACTCCGTAATCCCAATCCTGAGCAGTCCGAACGCGGCGGATGTGCCCACAGGCACGCATGCAGCAACCGCCAGTCCGGAAAGGATGATGCCGATCTTCTGGGGCGCACTCAGGGGCAGCGTCCACATCACAGAGCAATACTGGAGCTGGTCCTCGCCAGCGTCAAGTGCTTCCGCGCAGAATGGCCACTTCCGGGCGTGAAAACTCGGTCGTCCCTCCGGGACTTGAATTGTTTGTTCCTCTTTCCCAGCGCTGAAGCGCTGGGCTAAGGTCGGTCGCCCCTCCGGGGCTGGACTATCGAGCATCTGCGTCCACCGGAATGCCCGAAGATGAGGCCTCACGCACACTATAAGACCCTGTGATTGGTGACTCATAGTTGGACGGCCGAAGAGGCTGCGGAAAAAATCGATAGAGCGCAAAAAGCTCACCTCAGGCGCTAAAGCGCGGACATATTTTCAACGACTTAACGGCACGACTGAAGTCGCGCCCTTCCCAAAACCCGCTCGAAGCGTGGTTTTCCGCAGGCTGTGAAGCCGGGCTCTTCCCAAGAACCTACCCCGAACCATTTATGAAACGCGCTCTCTGGTCGACCGAGTAGCCTGAAAAAAGGGACGGGGCAGAGCCCCGTCACCACATGGGACCACACGGGCCTAATGGTTGCTTTAGCTGGCCAATTCTGGTTTTGGTTGGGTTGCTGTCCAGCCTGCGGGCTTCAGGGCGTGGTTGATCAGATAGGCGACTACTCCCGCGCCGATCAGAAACATTCCGAACACGAGCGAACTCATGCCGAGCACGACTTCGTGCTCGCTGCGGAGGATGGCGAATCCCAGCAGCAAGACTGGAGGAATGCCGACGGCAATCGCTCCAAACAGGCCGCCGGGCACGCGGAACGGGCGTTTCAATTCCGGTTCGCGAATGCGCAGGCAGATCAAGGCTACAAATTCAAGCGTCAGGCTGGCGCCATAGATCATGATGTCGAGCGTGACCAGCCGTTCGAAGCCGAGATTCAGAGCCAAGCCCCAGCCAATCGCCAGGGCCAGAATTGCTACCCACGGAGCGCGCGATTTCTTGTGCAGCTTGCCAAAAACTTTCGGCAACATGCCATCCTGGGCCATCGCCAGCGGCAGCCTTGAGTAGCTCATGACCAGGGCATTGAACATGCCGAAGCCGCTCATCATGCCGCCCGCTACCAGCGCGATCCTAAGCACAGGGCCGCCCATCAACTGGGCGATGTCGGCCCAAGCGCCGGTTTCCCAGGCGCTGGCGGGAAGGCCGGTGATCCACATGGCGGCAAAGGGAAGAACGTAGGTTATGCACACAATGGCCACCGCTACCAGCATGGCGCGAGGATAGGTGCGCTGCGGGCGCTCGACTTCGGTGGCGATGGTCGAGGCGTTATCCCATCCCATGTAGTTCCACATGCAGATGAGCAGGCCTCCTAGAATGTCGACGTTTGAGGTGGTCGGTTTGGTGACGGCATTTGCCAGCGCGTGAATTTTGAACGGCGCCAGCACAAAGATGGCGGCGAAGGGCGCCGACAGGGCGAAGAACAGCCACAGCGATGTCGTGGAGACTACCTTCACGCCCATGATGTTGAGAATCGCGCAGACGATCACCACGCCCAGCGCTACGGCCACGCCGCGATGGTTCTCCTGAAACCAGGGAAACATGCGGGTCAGGTAGGCGACAAAGAGCGTGGGATAAATTGCCATATCGAAAATGGAGGCTACCAGCGACAGCCAGGCTTCCTGAAATCCCCAGAAATTTCCCATGGCGCGGCGTACCCAGGCGTAGTAGCCGCCTTCGAAGGGCAGGGCGCTGGAGAGCTCGCCGATCATGAAGGCGGTCGGGAGGCTCCAGAGAAGCGGGGTCAGAAGCAGGATGAGAATCGCTTTGCCATACCCGGCGCCGTGCACGATGTCTTCGGTGCCATAGGTTCCGCCGGAGACCATAAAGAAGGTGGCGGCGACCAGGGGCCAGAGCGTGAGGCGAATGGATTTCTTGCGAGGAACTGCCTTCAGGGTAGGCTGCGAAAGGTTAGCGGTTCGGGTAGCTGTTGCCAATTTCTATGTCTTCCTCCTCAGGCGACTCACTCTCACCACCGCGTCTCCCTTGAAAATGTTGCCCGCGGCTCCCAGGGTGAACAGCGATTCCCGGGCATTGTCGGCGAAGTTAGTTCGCATGTGTGAGATTACGCAAAATTGGCAGAGATGCAAGAAAATTTTTGAAAATTTTTGTCAGCGAGGCGGGTACGGAGGTAATGGCGTCGGAGGCGCTGCGGTGCCGAGGGGAGCAGGGCGGATTGCTAGGCGCTGCGTTCTTTGAGCACCTGCTTCCGCGTGGCGGCCGGCAACGTCTCGCAGGCGGTGCGCAGTACGAGTCGCGGCGCGTTCTTGCGGATCTTCATCAAGTAGGGCACGGTGCGCTTCGGATCGGCCTTGGCCGTCTCGCGCAGGAGCCAGCCCAATCCCTTCAGGACCATGTCTTCTTCTTCGTTCTGCAGCAGTTGATTCGAAAGGCGGACGATTTGTGGAAAGAACTGCTGCTCGCGTGCTCCCCGGATCAGCGCCACACACGCCGCGCGCCGCCGCCAGCGAATCGGCGACTTCGCCCAGAGGAAAACCTGGCGGCAGCGGGCAGGGTCGGCGGCCACCATCGGAGCCAGCAGATCATGCACTAGCGCGTCGTGATCGGCCCAACTGGAGACGCGGTCGAGCCAGGAGGCGAAGAGCTGGAATTCGGTGTCGGCAAAATTCTTCGTCTGTTTTTCTAGCAGGAGAACGGCCATCACCTTCTCTTCGAGAACGCGGCCAGAGAAGAGTTCGTCGGCGACCTGGACGAGGAATTCCATGCCTCGTTCGCGGACGATGCTGCGCCGGAAGCGCACCGCAAATTTTCTTAGCTCGGCGGTGTACCAGCCGCGCGATTGGATTTCTTCCTTGAAAAAGTGTTGGACCCCTTCCGCGTGCGGCGCCGATCCGCCATCCTTATAGTACACGACGGATGTGGTCGGCGATATAGCTGGGCGTGGCTTTGCGTTCGGGCATAATCTCTTCGTTCTCCGGTGCGGGCTGTCTGGCGGCCCACGTCTCGAAAACCGCGAGACGTGGGGCACCCGCCTTACACCAAAGTCAACTTCCCCACCCTAACGTCGAAAAGCACGACGTTAGGATGGGGTACCCGCTGTGCTTTTTGTGCTCACCGTTTTGTCGTAAATCCACAGCAGCGCGGCGGTGGCTATGCCTACGGCGGTGACGCTCCACCAGATGCGCGCGGGTTGGTGCGTGACTTCTCCGAAGTGGTGAACCAGGGTACCGCCAAACCAGCCGCCGATCAGCGATCCGATGCCGATGGGCAGGAAGGCGAAGCCCATGTAGGTGCCTTGCTGTCCGGGAGGCGCCAGGCGCGAGATGTATTCGTAATAACGCGGCGCCTGGATGATCTCGCCTAGCGCCAAAACGAATAGCGAAAGTACCGCGCCCCAGATGGTCGGGCGAAAGGCTAGGATCAGCCAGGAAGCGGAGGTGATCACCGTGCCTAGAATGACGGCTTGAAACGCGGGGATCTTGCGGGTCAGGTAATTGACTACGAGGGTGAGACAGATGACCGTCAGGCCGTCGGTTACTAGAACGATTTCGGCGTCGGCATTCGCGTTGATGTAGCCGTGAATGTAGCCGGGCAGACTGATGTACTGCTGCCAGAAGACGATCCAGTAGCCGGTGAAGAGCGTCAGGAACCACATGAAGCGGCTGAGGCCGGCGAGTACCAGGGCTAGAAGGCCGCACCAGATCCACCATGGCACGGTGTAGTTGGGATAGAGGAACAATCCGGCGCGGAGCAACAAGGCGATCAGCAATACGGGCAGAACCAGGCGGTAATTGCCTACGACGACGCAGAAGTTTCTTGCTACGGTTGCGATCGAGGGCGGAGGGGCGTCTCCAGCTTTGCGCGGCTCGCGGAAGAAGATGATGACTACGAAGAACATCGCGAAGACGCTTAGCGCGGCGACGCGGTACACATTTTCTACGCCGAGGTGGCGATGAGCCCAGGACGCGAAATATGGGCCGGCGGCGCCGCCGATGTTGACCATCGTGTAATAGATCGAGTAGCCGATGGAGCGGACGTTCTCCTTGGAGGCGCGGGCCGTGGTGCCGACGACGCAGGGTTTCACCAGCGCGATGCCGAGGGCGGGGAGGATTAGAATGCAGCCGACAAATAATCCCAACGGGACGGCGTTGCGGACCGGCGCTAGCCAGGACGCTCCGATCGATCCGATCAGGAAGTAGGCCGCGGCCAGGATCAGGTAGGCGATCGAAAGGGCGCGGCGAAAGCCTAGGCGGTCGGCGGCGGCGCCTCCGAAGATGGCTAGAAACCATACCATGCCGCCGAATAAGCCGGTCAGGGTGCCGGTTTGCTCGGTCGAGAAGTTCAGCTTCTCTTGCAGGTACAGGGCTAGGGAGGCAAAGGCTCCGTAGTAGGAAAGACGCTCGAAGATCTCGCTGATGTTCGCGATCCAGAAGGGCTGCTCGAAGCCGGTGCGGATCTCGTGGAAGCGGCCGGATAGGGTCAAACGTGGCTCCTCATGCTGCGGTTCCTACGTGTCTTCTTGCAAATGTGCGACATAAATATGGGACGACATCCTAAACAGGCTACGGAAAAGCTAGTTCCCGGCAGAAGGTGCGCCCTCAGCGGCTAAAGCCGGATTCAAAACAATGCACTTACCGCAGCGGTGAACCGCCGCGCCACCCAAAATCAAGTGCAAAATCGAGTTTTTCCGCAGCCTGCTAAGGACCTAATATATTCCGGCGCTGCAAGCAAATGCATGGGTCCTTCGCTTCGCTCAGGATGACAGCGTGGGATTATGACCTCTCAAGAGACCGCTCTGGCTTCAGATTATTAAACGGCTGCGTACTTCTTCGGCCGATATGCCGGCTACGCGGATCACTTTATTCCGGCTGGTCTGGCCGGCTGCAATAGTAACGGAGGACCGCGATACCTTCAAAAGTTTTGCGAAAAATTCGATGCAGGCGTCGTTGGCCTTGCCGTCGACGGGCGGGGCGGTCAGGGCTAGCTTCATGGCGTCGCCTACCTCGCCGGTGATGGCGTTCTTTTTGGCGCGGGGATGGACTTTGACCGCGAAGGTGGCGCCTGCCTCCGTGTCGTGAACTTGGATCATGGCCGCGGCGTTAGTTGCGCATCCCCCAGAAGACTTTAAGAACTAGGAGCAGAACGATACCGATCCCCACGCCAAGGTAGATCAAAACATCTCGTATGCGATGTCCGTCGGCGGAAACCGAACCAACTCCGAACGCCTGCCCGACCATGACCAAGATATAGTGATCCTCCTTTTTCAGTGCCTCGAGCGCATCTGTCCATTCTGGTTCCCGGCTTGGGGATGATTGGCGATCACGGTCGCGGGCGTTCCTTAGAAGTGACGCTATCTTAGCTTCGTACATGTCGCTGTCATAGTCGCGTTCGAACTCGGCGTTGACTTCGTAGATGTCAGGAAGCGAAGGATGCACTTCGGTGAAGTAGAGCATCTTCCTCTCGACTTCCGAGAGGCCGACTTGCTCAAGCTTGGCCTCCTCGATGACCCTTGAAATAAGAAACTGCTTTGCAGCCGTAGTTTCCATTTGCGCCCCTTGCTTCGTCTGCGTTTAAGGCTTCCCTCTCTCCCCGAAGACCGCTGTGCCTACGCGCACGCAGGTTGCTCCTTCTTCTATTGCTACTTCGAAATCGTGCGACATGCCCATGGAAAGGACTGTGGTGCCGACTTGCGGCAGGTTGCGCGCGGCTATGCTGTCTCGAATATTACGGAGTTGGCGGAAATAGGGGCGCGAGCCCTCGGGATCTTCGGTGTAGGGCGGGACGGTCATCAGGCCTTGAATTTTCAGATTTCGCCAGCGCGGCGCGCTTTGCAGGATTTGATCGAGTTCGGCTGAGGCTGATGCGACTCCGCTTTTTGCCTGCTCGCCACCTACGTTGATCTCGATCAGGACGGGCAACGTCTTGCCCGCGCTTTCGGCGAGTGCATTGAGTTTCTCCGCCATGCGCACGGAGTCGACGGAATCTATCGCGTCAAATAATTCCGCCGCTTTGGCGGCTTTGTTCGATTGCAGATGTCCGATCAGGTGCCATTCGGCGTCCGGCAAGTCGCGCAACGCATCCGCCTTCGCGGCAAACTCCTGCACCCTGTTCTCGCCGAAAACGCGCAGGCCGGCCGCGTAGGCCTCGCGGATGCGTTCGGCGGGAAATGTCTTGCTCACAGCCATCAGTGCGATTTCTTCCGGATGGCGGGCTGCTCGGCGCGCGGCTGCCGCGATTCGCTCTCGCACGTGGGCAATTCTTTCCGCAATCGACATAAAGCGAAAACCACGAAGGACACAAAGTATCACGAAGGAGAATCTCTGCTGAACTGGCTTCCATCGTGAACCTTCGTGTCTTTCGTGGTTAAGAACTCCGACCTCACATAATCGCGGTTGGCGGGGCTGGATCTTCGGGCCTGCCGGCGTTCGCTAGCGGGACTCGGATCATGACGATGGCCAACACGGCTAGCGCGCCTAGCGCCAGCAAGAATGGCGGAGTCCACTTGAATAGGGTTACGTCGTGGCCAGAGCCTACCAGGCCCGCGATGAGCAGGCCGCACAGCGCTTCGCCTGCGATCAGACCTGAGGCCGTCAGGACGCCGGCGTTTTCTACCCGCGCTTTCTGCGCATCGTTCAAGCCGCGACGGTCGCGCAGGTTGTCGGTGAGCCAGCGAATCACGCCTCCGATGAAAATGGCAAAAGTTGTGCCCAGCGGCAGATACATGCCGACGGCGAAGAGCATTACGCTCTTCACCTCGATCATGATCATCGCCAGTCCGAGCAGGATGCCGACGATCACCAGCGGCCACGCCATGTCTCCGCCCACGATTCCTTTGGAGAGCATGGCCATTAATCCCGCCTGCGGGGCTGGGAGCGCTGGGCTGCCGAAGGTGTACGCCCTGGCAAGGATCGCGACCGGGAAGAACAGGACTAGGGAGGCCACTACGATGCCGAGAATATCTCCGATTTGCATCTTGGAGGGCGTGCCACCGAGAATGTGTCCGACTTTCAGGTCTTGCAACATCTCACCCGCTACAGCGGATGAAACGCACACCACAGCTGCTACTCCAAGTACGGCAGCGACTCCGCCAGTTCCAGAAACGCCCAGCGCGACCATGAGCAGTGCTGCAATCACCAGCGTGCAGAGCGTGAGTCCGGAAACGGGATTGTTTGACGAGCCGATCATTCCGACCAGGTTGCCGGAAACGGCGGCAAAGAAAAATCCGACGATGATCATCACGCCAGCCGCGACGAGGGCGCCGGATAATACACGAGAACTGGAAAGCGTGCCAGCTCCGCTGATGAAGTAGTGGTAGAGCAGAATCATGGCCACGAATACGACGGCAACACCGGCGAACACTGCCTTGGCGGGCAAATCCCGCTCGGTGCGATTTGTGGCAGCGTGCACCGCCGCCGACTTTTTCAGATCGGAGACGGCACGGCCCATGCCGAGCGCCAACTGCTTTCGCATCTTGAACAAGGTGTAGGAGGCGCCCACTAGCATTCCGCCGACCGCGATCGGGCGCACAATCGAAAAGTAGATGGCTTGCGCCAATAGAGGCCAGGCGATGGTTTGTCCCTGCGGCATCGAGGCCTGGATGTAGGGACCGAGGGTGAAGGTTAGGAGTGGAACGAGCAGGCCCCAGGCCAGCAAGCCTCCGGCGAAGTTCAGGGCGGCGAGTCTGGGGCCGATGATATATCCCACTCCGAGATAGGCAGGACTAATGTCGGGCGCGGTTAACAAGGTGGCGCCACCGGTAATCGTGGTGGCTACGTTTGGATTGGTGCTGGTGCGGAGCAGCAACTTCTTTCCGAGGTCGCTGATCTTCACCGGGAAAGTGTTGTTGGGATTGAAAACATTGACCGCTCCCAGCAGATACATGAACGCGCCGAAGCCCATGTTGGCAAATAGAATCTTGGCGGCTTTGGCTCCCTGCTGTCCGGCTTTGTGAATCTCGGAGGCGGCCACGGACTCGGGGAATGGGAGATCGGGATCCTCGACCATCACCCGGCGCAGAAGGGTCACGAAGAGAATGCCGAGTGTGCCGCCGATCATCATCAGGGCAACGGATTTCCAATATTCGGGTGTGCGGACGCTGGGGACAAGTGTCGGCCACAGGCCGGCCATGACAAAGGCAGGGATGGTGAATATGGCGCCTGCGGCTACGGACTCGCCGATCGAGCCCACGGTTCGCGCGATGTTTTCTTCGAGCAGCGAACCTTTCATCAAGCGGAGCAGTGCCATCGAGATGACGGCGGCCGGATAGGTCGCGGCAATGGTCATTCCCGCCTTAAGACCCAGGTACGCGTTGGCCGATCCTAAGAGGGCAGTCAGGAACAGGCCGATGAGTACGGCCCGGAAGGTGAATTCCTTCATCTCCATCGATTCTGGAACATAGGGGCGATGCTTGCGGGGGGCTTCAGTATTCGCCGCGGGAGTGCTCATGGGGTCCTCGTCGTTATTAGGGATTCATTGCCGATTCAGAGTAGCAGGACCGCGCACCTTAACACGCCGCAAGGCTGGTTTACAAGTGCAGCCATCTCGTCGAACTGGCTGGTGAGCGGGACTTCGCTCTCTATCCGATTTCTAGTAGCTCAGTTTGCGAAACCGCTAACCACAAAGGCCACGAAGGGCACACGAAGGAAATATCTGAGACCGAAGGCCTTAGTGATACTTCGTGTCCTTGGTGGTTCAGCCTCTTATCGCCTGCATCGCGAAACTGAGCCACCACCCGATTTTTTTGTGGCAACTGTGCATCTTTAGCCGGGTTAGAATACTCCTAATTGTGAGGAGGTATTTCCTTGACTCCCCTCTCCAGACCCTCGGGGAGCCAGTTTTTCGAAGAATTCTTCTGCCGTGGATGTGGGGGAGAAGTGGCGTATCGCTCCCGGCCTCGGGGTTTCTTTGAAAAATATGTGCTTCCATTCTTGTTGCTGCGACCGGTTCGGTGTGAGCATTGCTTTCACCGAAGCTACGTCTTATGGACGATTCCAGTGCTGGAACGGCCTCAGCCAGAGCGCAAGCAGACGGAGAGTCAACCAGCGGACGGTTCGACGTCCGATGGCCGCGTTGCATAGGGTGTGTGCCGCGGCTATACTGGCGTAGTGTAGCCTGGCGAAAGCGTCGTCGGCATGCCGGGCGCGGAGGCCGTCTTCAGCAGTAGCAGTACCGGGTTTCGAATACGGGCTGCCCAGGGCCAAGCGGCGGATGGTACACTCGCCGGCTTTACCGAGAGCGCTCTTGCGACTTTATTCTTCACTTTTTTCCCTGCCGACTGCCGTATCTGTGGTTTTCCGCTGCTTCGAGTCTCCCGCCTTCCGGTTTGTGAAACCTGTCTGACCGCGCTGCGGCCGCTGCAGGGATCGTACTGCACGGTCTGCGGAGAAGCTTTGCACTTTCCAGTCTGCGTGGAGTGCGGACAAGCGGATTGCGAAGAGGCGGTTCACGGGGAAACGCGGTGCCAGCTCTGTCAGCGTGCGGACCCTCCGTTTGAGCGGGCGGTCGCCTACGGCAGCTATGACGGCGAATTGCGCGAGCTGATCCATTTGCTCAAGTTCCAGCAAGTGCGTCCGGCGGCGGTGGTTCTGGGGCGCGTGCTGGCGGGGACGATTGCCGGACTGGAACAGAAGATGACGGTGGAGACGACCTCGTCTGGGACCACCTCTAACACAATCATGGTGATTCCGGTTCCGCTGCATGCGCGTAAGAAAGCCCAGCGCGGATTCAACCAGGCTGAGATGATTGCGCGATGCGCGCTGAAGCAACTGGCGCGTCCGAACAGATTTGATCTGTGCACGGGAGTTCTGGTGCGGCGCCGCGAGACGGGAAGCCAGATTGGCCTGACTCGTCATCAGCGGCGCGAGAACTTGCGGGGCGCTTTTGCGGTGAGCGATCCAACGCGAATATTGAACCGCGACATCTTATTGGTCGATGATGTCTATACCACGGGGACTACGGCCTCGGAGTGCGCGCGGGTTCTTCTACGCGCGGGAGCGGCGGGGGTTTGGGTGGCGACGGTCGCACGGACGCTGAAAATCTCGGGTGTCATCGCCATGCCGGAGGACCTGTCGGTGGGGAGTGAAGAGCGCGTGGGCATGGCGGCTCACGGGTAGAATTCATGTCGTTGCGCTTGCACAATTTCGCTGGCACCATGCGGTCGCATCTTCCGGCGTCGATGCTCGTCTCGGGCGTGCACCTGGAAAGCGATAGCTACGCGCTGCATCAGCCGGTGCTGGTGCTGAACGCCTCTTATGAGCCGATCAATGTTTGTGCGGCGCGGCGCGCGATCGTGCTGGTGCTGAAGGGCGTCGCGATGACCGAGGAAGAAAACGGACACTTTCTGCACGCCGCCCGCGTGGCCATGCGTGTGCCATCGGTGATCCGGCTGCTGGAGTATCGCCGCATTCCGCATCAGTCACGGGCGCTGTCGCGGAAAAATATTCTGCTGCGCGACCGCAACACTTGCCAGTATTGCAGCACCACGCTTCCCTCCAGCGAACTTACGCTCGACCACGTGATTCCGCGTTCGCGCGGCGGGCTCTCCACCTGGGAGAACCTTGTCGCCTGCTGCCATCCCTGCAACCGCCGCAAAGGCAATCAGCTTCCTCATGAAGCGAATATGAAGCCGGCGCGCGAACCACGGTCGTTCAATCTCCACACCAGCCGGCATATCATGCGGCTGATGGGACACTCGGACGATAAGTGGAGGAAGTATCTGTTCTATTAGCTCTCGGCTGTCAGCTCTCAGCTCTCAGTAAGCATTGCGCCGGGTGCCCCGCTCATCGCGTTTTCTGCGATGCGTGGGGCACCCGGCAATTGGTGATCGCTCTGGACCTCGGTTTTCTGGAGCGGCCCGCCTATGAAGCGCTAGAGAGGGAGTCGTACCAGGTGCTCGGTCTGCTGGATCGACTGCTCGACTCCTTAAGCAAAAAACTGCGTGACGTGAGGGGTCTGCACTCTGAAACCTTGAAACTTTGAAACCTGGCTCTACTGCGGCTTGGGTGGATCGGGCGGCTTTTGATCGCCTGGCTTCGGTTCCGACTTCTGCACTTCCTGGCCTTCGTAGGTGATCTTCGATTTTGATCCGAAGCGGCGATAGTTCGTGTACTTGATGATCTCGCGGATCTTTACATCTCCCATGGAGAACTTCAGCGTATCCTCGGCGCGGGTGTAGGTGGGGAACCAGTACTGGCCGTCGATCTGTTCGCGCCAGGTAGTGAACTTGGGGAACAGGTTCTCGCTGTTCTTCTTCTTCCGGATATCGGGTACGGTCTTGCCATAAGTTTCCACGATCTGATAATCGTGGTCGTCCACCCAGATTCGGCCCTGGAAATAGCGCTTCTTGCCGACGATCTGCTTGGGAGCAATATCGAAGACATAGGTGCTCAGTTCGTCCTGCTTTTGCCGGCCGACGTAGAGGATGTCGTACTCGCCGACTTCATCCGAAGTCAGCACGAAGGGGAGGCGGTTCTCGATGTCGTCGAAGTCTTCCTCGGTCATCATGATGCGTTGCAGCGTGGGCTGCGGGGCAAAGACCACGTTCTTGATCTTGTGTCCCTTGTCGTCGAAGGTCACGTCGAACACTTGCTGGTAGTAGCCGTCCGGGGTATCGCCGTCGAGCGTCATGACCTTGACGTCCTGCCGGAAGGTGTACTGATCGCGCGCTTCCTGGAACTCTTTCTCCTTGGTGGCGAAGCGCTTGATGATCTCCTCGACCGTGATTCCCTTGGGCTCGGTCTTGTCGAGAGGGCCTTCCTGCGCGGCAGTAGCCTGAGACAATGCGATGACAGGCAACAAGACGCTAAACAGTGCGGCCAGAGGAAGAAGCAAGGGGGACAACATCCGCGCAGGTCGGGACTGGAATCTCATAGCCCTATTCTAACGAAAAGGGGAACAGAAAGATTAACGGCAGCTTCCACCCCCAGAGCCGCCGTGCAAACGGCCCTTCGCAGGGGGTGGAAGACTGCAGTTCTGCCTATTTCATTCGATGCGGCTCGCGTCGGATAGTTTGCAGGATTTACTTTTCTTTACTATCGAGGTTCTTGCTATCGGTTCTTGTTCGTACTGCGGCGGCGGAGCGAGGGGCGTCTCGCCCCTGTGTGTCCGCGACAGCATCGTGGCCGGGCGAGGACGCCCGGCACTCCACCAGCACGTTTGCATCGAGATTATTGACAATCGCACGATCACGGTACCAGGTCTCTGACCGCGTGAATTTGCACTTGAAGCGTTGTGGTCTCCCAGGTCTCAAAATCGAGACCTGGGGCACCCACTCTTGGAACAAAGACAAGCGGTCAGAGACCTAGCGTGAATTGCGCATGGCTTTGGCCATTGCCCACTCGACTAATCCTGGAAACAACTGGTACAGCTTTATGACGGGGATCATGGTCCAGGGGACGATGACCTCGCGCTTCCTTTTGCGATATCCACGATAGGCGGCTTGCGCCACGCGCTCCGCCGTGATGCCTTGAACAGATTTCGGGCGGACGGTGCCCCGCCGATTGGCCACCACATGCTCGCCGAAATCGGTGCGCACGTAGCCGGGGCAGACGGTGAGCACGTTGATGTGGTCGCGCTGCAACTCCAGCCGGGCACCTTTTCCGAGAGCGTTCAGGGCAAATTTGCTGGCGGAGTACAGAGTCATAAACGGCACCGGAATGTGTCCGGCAACGCTGGAGATGTTGATGATCGTCCCGCCGCCGGCTTCGCGCAGGGCGGGCACTACGGCCTGCAGGCAGACGATGGTGCCGAAGAAATTGGTTTCGAACAATTCGCGGAGTGCGGGCATCTCCACGTCGGCGACCGAGTCGCGGATGCCGACGCCCGCGTTATTGACCCACACGTCCACGCGATTGAAGTGTTGCAGCGTTAGGGCTAGCGCGCGGTCGACTTCTTCGCGATGGCGCACATCGCAGGCCAGGGCTAGGGTGCGGTCGGTGTGGCCGACACGGTGGCGGGCGGCCTCGGCGCGGCTGGCGTCGCGCGACAGCAACACGACGCTGGCGCCCTTGTCGGCAAAAACTTTGGCAATGGCTTCCCCAATTCCCATGGAAGCTCCGGTGATGACCACGACTTTTCCGTCCATTTCCATGGCGACTCTTTTATCGCGTGGACGGCGAGCAAGTCAAACGACAGCTCTCAGCCATCAGCTTTCAGCTTTCAGTAAAGGCCAACAGTCGCCCGTTTTTACTGATAGCTGACAGCTGAGAGCTTCCCCAGTGGCGTAAAATCGTCTGCAACTGGAGGCGCTTTGAGTTCGCTGTTGCCCATTTTTCCGCTCGAACTGGTGCTGCTTCCTGGCGTTCCGCTGCCGCTGCATATCTTCGAGCCGCGGTATAAGGAGATGATTGCGGAATGCCTGGAACAGAAAAAGCCGTTTGGGGTGGTGCGAGCGTCTTCCGACGGAGTCGCCGACATCGGCTGCACGGCCGAGATCATGTCCGTTACCAAGAAGTATGACGATGGGCGCATGGACATCCTGACGCGCGGAGTGGAGCGATTTGAGGTGATCCAGGTGAACGAAGACCGATCGTTTTTGCAAGCCGAGATTTCGGTGGTGGAAGACGAACCGGGCAGGCCGGCTACGGAGATGGTGACGCAGGCCGTGCGGTTGCACGCGGAGATCGCGAAACTCGCCGGGACAGAACCCTCCGGGCCCGACGAGCATGGCGGCAATCTTTCTTTTTTGCTCGCGGGATCGCTGCCGCTCGATCTCGACTTCAAGCAGAGCCTGCTCTCGACGCTGTCGGAAGCGAAGCGTCTGGAGGCGGTGGTTGGCTATCTCGAAGCGGTTCTGCCTGGCCTGCGGCGGGCTTCGAAGGCGCGATGGAACTAGCTGTCAGCTGTCAGCCATCAGCTTTCAGTTAAAGCTTTGCTGAGAACTTGTGGAGGTACGGGCGTCCTGCCCGTCTTGTTTGTCCCTGACAGCATCCTGGCCGGGCGGGGACGCCCGGCTCTCCACCAACTCTTGCTGAAAGCTGACCGCGTTCTTCGGCGGTATAATCCGCACAAGGCTTTTTCCTGTGGGGGTAGTTCCTGCCATGAGTGTTGCCCGTTCTCTCGGCGAGTTGCGCCATAGTTCTTTCACTGCACAGCGTCTTGGTTCGCGCCGGGTCAAAGATGAACTGCGCGAGAACCTGATGGCGCGGCTGCGCGACGGCAGTTCGATATTTCCGGGCATCGTGGGCTATGACGACACGGTGGTGCCGCAGATCGTGAACGCGATTCTCTCGCGGCATAATTTTATTCTGCTGGGGCTGCGCGGACAGGCCAAGAGCCGCATTTTAAGGGCGTTGACCGCGCTGCTTGATCCGCAGATGCCTTACGTTGCGGGCTGCGAAATTCACGATAATCCTTACGCTCCGATCTGCCGCCGCTGCCGCGAACTGGTGGTGCAGGAAGGAGACGCAACTCCCATTGCGTGGCTGATGCCCGAGCATCGCTACGTGGAGAAGCTGGCCACGCCGGATGTCACGATCGCGGACCTGATCGGCGATATCGATCCCATCAAGGCGGCGCGCGGCGGGCACGAGCTATCGAGCGAATTCACCGTGCACTATGGATTGCTGCCTCGTGCCAACCGCGGAATTTTTGCGATCAACGAGTTGCCCGATCTCGCGGGCAAAATTCAGGTGGGACTGTTCAACATCATGCAGGAAGGCGACGTGCAGATTAAGGGATATCCGATCCGGCTACCGCTGGATGTCGCGATTGTGTTCAGCGCAAACCCGGAGGACTACACGGCGCGCGGGAAGATCATTACGCCGTTGAAGGATCGTATTGGGTCGGAGATCAGGACGCACTATCCGGCGACGGTTGAAGAAGGAATCGCGATTACGGCGCAGGAAGCCTGGATTGATCGCAGGATAGTTCGTGAGAATGATCCCGAGAACGACCGCGACGGCTCGCAGCTGCATATTCCGAAGTATGTGCAGGAGGTGATCGAGCGCATCGCTTTCGCGGCGCGCGACGATAAGAAGATCGATAAGCGGTCGGGAGTGAGCCAGCGGCTGCCGATTTCGGCGATCGAGAACGTGATTTCGAATGCCGAGCGACGCGCGCTAACGCATCGGGAGAAATTTGTGGTGCCGCGGATCAGCGACATCTATGCGGCTCTGCCGGCGATTACGGGCAAGCTGGAACTGGAGTACGAGGGCGAGATGAAGGGCGCGGATCACGTGAGCCGCGAGTTGATCCGCACAGCGATTGCAAAGACGTTTGATACTTATCTTCACGGCTCCAACCTGAGTCAGGTGGTGCAGTGGTTCGATCTGGGCGGAGAGATTCAACTCGGCGACAATGCCGCAGCCGAGGACGTGCTGGTGGGGCTGAACCAGATTCAGGGGCTGATGGAAAAACTCGGCAAGCTGGATGTCGGGCCGAAAGACAGCTCCGAGAAGCAGGTGTCGGCGGCGGAGTTCGTTCTGGAAGGACTGCACGCGCACAAGAAAATCGGGCGCAACGAAGAGCGGGTGTTTACGGCGGGCGAGAAGCCGATGAAGGTTGCGGAGAAACAGCCTACGTTTGAGCGGGACGAGCCGGGGTTTGGACGGAAGAGGGGATTTAACTAGTCGTTGGTCGCTAGTCGTTGGTCGTTCGGAGAGCTGACTTAGATCGGGCCCCGATGGCCTCGCGACAATAGAAGCGAAGAGCGAACGACGAATCGCGAACGACTAACGACCAACGACTAACGGCGGTTTTTATGAAACGCATCCGTTACTCCAAATACGTTCCTGACGCTGCGGGCGATATGAGCATGGAGGACCTGCTCAGCGCGCTTTCGGACTATTTTCTGCAGAGCGGGTTCAATGACAATTTCTGGTACGAGCTGCCGGAGGGCGAGCAGACTTTGGACGAGTTACGGCGGGCGCTTGAACAGGCGCTGCTCGACGGCGAGATGTTTGACGAGGAAATGCGCGACAGGCTACAGCAGATGCAGATGGAAGGCGAACTTGAGGAGCTGATCGAGAAGCTGATCGAGCGCTTGCAGCAGGAAGACTATATCTCAATCGATCAGCCGCACGATCCTTCCAAGCAGTCGAGCGTGGGCGGGCAGGTGGGCGACGCTCAGCAGGCGAAGTTCGAGATCACCGACAAGAGCCTCGACTTTTTGGGATTCAAAGCGCTGCGCGATCTGCTGGGATCGCTGGGCAAGTCGAGTTTTGGGCGGCATGACACGCGCGACATGGCTACCGGCATCGAAGCGAGCGGCGCTTCGAAGCAGTATGAGTTTGGCGACACGTTGAATCTTGACATCACAGCGACGCTTTCGTCCGCGATTCAGCGCGAGGGGCTGGGGCTTCCTCTGAATCTCGAATACCGCGACTTGCAGGTGCATCAGTGCGAGTACCAGTCGTCGTGCGCTACGGTGCTGATGCTGGACTGTTCGCATTCGATGATTCTGTATGGCGAAGACCGCTTCACTCCGGCGAAGAAAGTTGCGATGGCCCTGTCGCAACTGATTCGGACGCAGTATCCGGGAGACTCGCTGTCGCTGGTGCTGTTCCACGATTCGGCGGAAGAAGTTCCGCTGTCGCAACTGGCGCGGGTGAAGGTTGGGCCGTATTACACGAACACCCGCGAAGGGCTGCGCATGGCGCAACGCATCCTGCAGCGGCAGCGCAAGGACATGAAGCAGATCGTCATGATTACCGACGGCAAGCCTTCGGCGCTTACGCTCGAAGACGGGCGGATTTACAAGAACGCGTTTGGGCTCGACCCGCTGGTGGTGAGCCAGACGCTCGAAGAAGTATCGAAGTGCAAACGGGCCGGGGTGTTGATCAATACCTTCATGCTGGCGTCAGACTATGGACTGGTGCAGTTCGTCCAGAAAGTGACCGAGATGTGCCGGGGCAAGGCGTACTTCACGACGCCCTACACGCTGGGGCAGTATCTGCTGATGGATTACATGTCGCGGAAGACGAAGACGATTCACTGAGGCTGCGACCTGGTAACGGGTTATAGCGAATCGAGGGTTGCTGTGGCCACAGGCAACTGCCGTCCCCACCGGAGCGGGATACGGCAACGGTGAGTCCTCTCTAGACGGTGGTGAGACGGGAGTCTCACGCGTCCGGGCGCGGCGGTAATGAACCGAAGGAGAAAAACCATGGTCGAAAACACACCGAAGTATCCGCCGGTTCCCGCCGACGATCTGAGGCGCACGCTCACGACCGCTCAGCCGGACACCGATCAGACGCTGCCGCACATCGGCCTGGTCGGCGACACCTACACGATCACCGTCAGCGGCGACGACACCGGTGGCCGTTTCTGCGTCGTCGATATGCACATTCCGCCGGGGGGCGGACCGCCTGCGCACCGTCACAACTTCGAGGAGACATTCATTCTGTTCGAAGGCGAGGTCGAAGCAACCTTCCGTGGCCAGAAGACAGTCTGGCGGGCAGGCGACACGGTGAATATTCCCGCCAACGCCCCGCATCAGTTCCACAACGCTTCCTCCAAGCCTGCTCGACTGCTCTGCATCTGTTCCCCGGCCGGACAGGAGAAGTTCTTTGCGGAGGTCGGGGTACCGGTCGCCACCCGTACTGCGCCTCCACCTAAACTCGACGCGAAGCAGCAAGCGGAATTCAGGCAAAAAGCCACGGCGCTGGCGCCCAAGTATCGAACCGAATTGCTGGAAAAGGCGTAGACGCTGCCTTTTCGCCGTGCCGCAAAGGCCGATAAAAAGGAGGCCTTTATCCTCTGAGGGAATCGCCCTCGGAGTCCCCGCACAACAGCGTGGGTTACCTGCCAGAGGCCGGATTACAGAAGTAATACCCCGTGTGTCGCCGGGGTGCGGCTTCGGTGTAAGATCGCTGCAGGATTTTCGGTTCGGAGACGTTATGAAACGAATTGCTGCCTTCCTTCTGTTGGCCGTCTTGAGTGTTGCGGGGTCGCTACACGCTCAAACCATCAGTCCCCAAGAAAATGCGCGGCGGTCGCAGAAAGCGGCGAAGAAGCAGCAAAAGATGTTGAAGAAGGCATCCAAGAAACAGCGGAAAGCAATGAAGAAGTACGCGAAAGCGCAACGCAAGGCGCAGAATAAGGCGAACCGCCGCTATAGGAAGTAGCCTTTCGCGTTTATGACGGCTTTGGATGTCGGGACGGTACAGTTTGCCGGTAAGGTGACGTGGATGTGCCGCGGGGAATCGGGGTTGGCGGCGACTTCAGCGGTTTGCTAAAACCGGCACCTGGCGAGCCTTGAGTATGTGCTCGTCGGCGGTTACCAGGGTCAAATCGAATACACGCGCTGTAGCCACCAGAAAACGGTCGGCGGGGTCGCGATGGGGAAGCTGCACGCGGGCGGTTTCTTGCGCGACCTGGTAGGTGATCTGAGCTTCCCGCATAGGAACTGCGTCCAGCGCATTTGCGATCCACGCCTGGGGATTGGGATGCAGCGTCAGCCTGTTTTTCTGGCAAAGAGTCAGAACCTCCCACAACGAGATCGGGGAAAGCCACAGCTCATTGTTGGGATTCTCCAGTGTGGCGGTCAGGCGAGCGGCAAGGTGCGCGCGATCCAGCGTGCTCCACAGCCAAATATGAGTGTCGAGGAGCAGTTTCATCCTCGCAAGGCGTCCCAATCGTCTTCTGCACTGGCAGGAGAGACGATGTCGCCGGTAATTTGACCGGTACCCGCCAGAGAACCTACCCAGTGTTTCGGCTTCCTGGATGCATGAGGAGGAGAGAGCTCAGCCATCGGCTCGCCGAAACGCGTGACCAGAACTGGTTTTCCGGTCTTGCGGACTCTCTCGAGCACGGCCAGACAAGTGGCTTTGAATTTAGAAATGGCAATCTCTTCCATGCCAAACCTCTCTACAAGATAGTACTATCGTCAGAGACCATGGTCAACACTGAAAATGTGTTTCTCGGGCCGGTGTCGGTTCGCGCCATCTGACGATTCGTCACAAATTCTCAGTGACGACCCGCACATCCTTCTGATCTGGAACGCGCTACGCTGATTCCATTCCAAGGACTTCTCCCGGTCCAGTTCCCTCCAGAAAGAGACTGCTATGCGTGCGTCCAGACGCGTTTTGGCCGTTGTACTGGTGTGTTTGTCGAGCTTTTGCCTGTCGAGATTTGCGGCGGCGCAATCGGATGAAGTTGTGGCTGAGCGTGTCCTCGGTCCGCGATGGAAGCAGGTTTCGCGCCGGGCGGGGATGATATTTGCGGGAACGGTGCTGACGGGCGCGGCCCCTATTGCAGCAAACGATGGGACAGCGCCGGGGGCGACTGCAGCGGTGCAGTTGCGTTTTCGTGTGGACGAAGCGATTGCCGGGGTCGAGCGCGGGCAGGTTGTCACCATTCATGAGTGGGCGGGAGCATGGTCCAGGCATCGCTCGATGAGAAGTGGCGAGCACATTTTGATCTTCTTATATCCGCGGAGCCGCTTGGGCCTTACCAGCCCAGTCGGCGGATCACTTGGCCAGGTTGCTCTCGACGCTAGTGGGAAGAATGTGGCGAAGCGGAGGCCTGCCGCGGTCCTCGGATTCGGATTACGAAACGAATCTTCTCAGCAGCCGCGCGTGCCCGGCGGCGTCCGGGGTGTCAGCATCGTTCAACTGGAGCGGGCGATCCGCAGCGCCCGAGAGGAGTGAATTATGCGCTGGCGAATTCTGGCGGTTGCCGGTCTTCTTTTTTGTGGTGCTGTTTTCAGCCGCGCTGGAGGGCCGGCCTTTGTCGCAGGCTCGGGCTACTCTGCTGGAGTCGAAGGACAAGCGCTAATCTGGGAGAACGGCTCGGTGCAATACTTTACCGACCAGGGAAACCTGAGCCCGATCCTCACTGGCGCGCAAGCCGATGCTTTTGTGGCGGCTGCTTTCAGCGCATGGACCGGCATTTCAAGCGTTGCCCTTACTGCGTCGCAGGGCGGACATCTTGCGGAAGACGTGAACGGCAGCAATATCGCGGTCGCTAACGGAACCATCACCGCCCCAGCGGACATTACTGCTTCAGCGACCGGCATTCCCGTCGGAATCGTTTACGACTACGACGGGACGGTCACCGATGCGCTGCTCGGCGAAGGCGCTGGAGACCTGGCGGATTGCTTTACCAACGCCGTCTATACGAGTTCCGGCGATGTAGGGCCTGACAACTTCTCCGCCAGCGGGTACATCGTGCACGCACTGGTGGTGATTAATGGAATTTGTGCGGCCACGAGCGCGCAACTGCCTGACGTTCAATACCGGTTGGTGCGAATCCTGGGGCGCATTGTTGGCTTGGGGTGGTCGCAGGCCGATGTGAATGTGTTGACGCACAAACCGCCTCCAACCAGCGCCGACTTTGCAGGATTTCCGGTGATGCACTTTACCGATCCGGTGAATTGCGTGCCCATCAGCGTCTGCTATCCGAACGCGGCTGTTCCCGCAATGGATGACAGGGATGCGCTGGCGCGGCTTTATCCAGTCAGCGGGGGCCCGCAAACGGCGGGCAGAATTTACGGCAGCGTGTACTTCACCAATGCTTCGGGGAATGCACTGCAAGCAATGCAGGGCGTCAACGTGGTGGCGCGGTTGATGGTCGCGGGCCAGCCCTCGCGGCAGTATGTTGTGAGTTCCGTTTCTGGATTTCTGTTTTGCGGCAACGCGGGCAACATCATCGATGGATACCTGGACGGAAACGGCCTTCGCTATGACCGGTGGGGCTCCGGTGATCCCTCGCTCGAGGGCTTTTACGATTTGGGCGAACTGACGATTCCAAACGGGCAAAGCACCGCCCAGTATCAGTTAAGCGTGGAGGCGCTGGATCCGAACTGGTCCACGGGAGTCGAACCGTACGGTCCCGCACAGGTGACGCCGTCGGGCTCGTTCGCTCCCGTTGTGGTCACGGTGACGAATGGATCGAATGCGGAGCAAGACATCCTGATGCTGGGGGATGAAATCGCGCAGACGCATCCCGGCAGCGGGTCGACATACGCGAATCCGGCGAGGCTTCCGCGGGGCGGCGCATGGGGATCGTGGATCTCCGGCTACGGCAGCACCGATTGGTTCGAGTTCACGGCACAGGCGAACCGCACGGCCTCGGTCGCGGTGACGGCACTCAATGAAGCGGGCCAGCCGACCGAGGCCAAACTGTTGCCCGTAATCGGGATTTGGCAATTGAGCGACGAGAGCGGCGATCCGGCGCCGGCTTTCACGCCATCGGCATTCAACTCGGCGATTTTTGGAATGACCCGCCTGGATGCGCAGTTTGGTGTGTCAGATACGTTTCGAGTGGGAGTCGCGGACTTCCGGGGCGACGGCCGTCCCGATTACTTCTACCAGGCGAGACTGCTGTATTCGGATACAGTCACGCCGGCGCGCCTGAGTCTTGCGGGCGGCGTGACTACGCTGAACGGCGTCGGATTCGATACGGGGCTGCAGGTGAGCGTTGCCGGCAACAACGGGAGCACTCTTTCTGCGTCCGCGAGCCAGATCGAGGTGGCTGTGCCTTCCGCATCGCTGGACGGGGCGGCCACTGTCCAGGTCACCGATCCCGTAAGCGGCGCTTTTTCGCAGATGATTGGCGCGCTGACCTACGGCGCTTCGGCCACGGATCTGTTACTGCTGCTGCAAGGCGCGGAGCCGGCCACTCCTATTGGGGCGGTAGCGGCCAACCCCATCCTAGTGCGCGCGGTTGCCGCCGATGGAGTTACGCCGGTGAGCGGGGCGACGATCGCCTGGAGCGCGAGCAATGGCTTGCAGTTCTCGGTGTGCAGCGCAGCGTCTTCCTGCTCGGTGCTGAGCGATGAAGCGGGAGAATCTTTCAGCTGGGCGACTCCCACCGCGACGGGCACGAGCACGATCACCATCGCGCTGGCGCCAGCGTCGTACTCGCCGCCACAATCGCAACAGGCGTCGGTGGTGGCAAGCTCGTCCGCGATCAACCTGGCTGCGGTGACGCCGACGCGCTGGATTGCGCAAGAGGCGACCGTTGGCATTCCGCTGACCGTCGAAGCGCTCGACCAAAATGGCGCGCCGCAGGCGAATGTCGCGATCAATTTTTTAATTGAAAAGGGAACGGTCTCGCTTTCGGCGGCGAGCGCGTCCACGAACAGCTCGGGATTCGCCACGGTAACCGCAAGTCTCACGAATTTAAGTGCCGACGTGCTGGTGAGCGCTTGCGTCGCTCCGAACAATGCGCCCTGCCAGGCTTTTACGTTGCACTCGACGTCCGCTTCGCTGTGGACGCTGGAGACGGTGAGCGGATCGTCGCAGATTGTGTTGCCGGGGCAGGCTTTTCAACCGCTGGTGATGAGGGTGACCGACGGATCGAGCGCCGCGAATCCAGTGCTGGCAGTGAACGTCGCTTTTGTGACCACGCTGGCGCGGATCGGTTCCGATGTAGGCGGAATACCCGTTCTCCTGGGATCGTCGCAAGCGCAGGCCGTGACCGATCAAAATGGGGTCGCGTTTATTGTGCCGTCTGCCGGGAACTTGGGCCCGTGCGACGTCTTCATCGCGGTGAGTGCGGGGAATTCGAGCGCACAGTTGCAGATGGAGAGCTTGGCCGCAATCGTTCTGCCGCAGCCGAACAAGATCCCCGCTCAGGCTCCTGCGGCGCAGCCCATTCCGCGCTTCGCTCCAAGCCTCGGTTCGCAAACGTCCGCGCCTCCAAGCGCGCCGGAGGTGCTGTTCGCGGAGCCGGAATCCACTTCGAGCGACGATCCGGCGGTGGACTCGCCGGTGAGCGCTCGCCCGGAGTCATCGGCGGACGGAGCTTCTGGCGATCGGGGAGGTCCCGAGGCGGCGAGTTCTGCGGGGAGTGAGAACTCTGCTTCCGCGCCAGTTGGGAGCGATGTTGCTCCCACAAATGCACCCTGCTCCGTGGAGATCCAATCCAAGCCTGCTTCAAGCAATTCGCTTCCTGAGCACAAACGAAGCTGCCGCGTGCTGGCCGCGGATGGTCCGCTACCGTGATTCGTGGGGCGATTCGGGTTTGTCGAGCATGGGCGCGGTTTTGTTTCCACCCGTTAAGTCTTCCGCGCTAGTACGAACGGCGAACAGCGAACGACGAATGGCGAACAACGAACGACTGCCTACTTCTTCGTCCACTGATCGACCCAGTCGTTGACCGTCTTGTACCAGAGCTGCGCGTTCTGTGGCTTTAGCACCCAGTGGCCTTCGTCGGGGAAGTAGAGCATCTTCGACGGGACGCCCATGGTTTGCAGCGTGGTGAAAAGCTGGAAACCCTCGCTAACATCGAGGCGGTAGTCGAGCTGTCCGTGGACTACGAGCGTCGGCGTCTTGAAATTTTTCGCGGCGCTGCTCGGAGACCACTTTTTGTACATCTCCGGGTTGGTGTACGGGGTGCCTTTGAACTCCCAATTATTGAACCAGAGTTCTTCGGTGGTGCCCCAGACGGATTCGGCGTTGAACATGCCGTCGTGCGAGACGATGCACTTGAAGCGGTCGGTGTGGCCGAGCACCCAGTTGGCCATGTATCCGCCGTAGCTGGCGCCCAGCGCGCACTCGCGGTCTTTATCTATGAATGGATAAGTCTTCTCGGCGTAGTCGAGGCCCTTCATCAAGTCGTCAAACGGAGCGCCTCCCCAGTCGCCGTTGATCGCGTCTACGAACTTCTGTCCGTATCCGGTCGAGCCGTGGAAGTTGATCATGATGACCACGTATCCGTTCGCGGCAAAGAGTTCGGGATTCCAGCGATAGCTCCAGTCGTCTCCCCAGGCGCCCTCGGGACCGCCGTGGATTAGGAACTTCACGGGATATTTCTTGGTGGGGTCGAAAGTCGGCGGCTTGACTAGGAAGCCTTCGACCTTGTCGCCCTTCGCTCCTTCGAACCAGAAGGGTTCGAGTGGGGACATGGCGACTTGGGAGAGGACGGCATCGTTCAAGTGAGAAACGCGTTCTGACTCAGAGAGCTCACAAGGAAAATACATGTTATAACGGGGCTGCGCTTTCTCCGAAATTTCTGCCTTGCAAGGAGCGAAATTTGTCGCTGTGCTGTAGATCTCAGTTGGAGCGCGAACGAACATTCTGCTGAAGAAAAGAGTCTTTCCATCCGGGCTTAAGGCAAGGTCGTCGTTGAAACCGGCAGCGAATTCAATCGGCCAAGTATGCGAATCGATAGTTGTTCGGAAGATCGGGGCATCGCCACTGTTCTCCGCAGAGAAATAAATCTCCTTTGAGTTTGGTGCCCACGCGAAAGTCCCAACCAATCTATCAAACTGTTCCGACAAATTTTTCTTCTCCCCCGTCTTGCGGTCGTAGAGCATCAGGCGGAAGCGGTCGCTCTCGTATCCCGGACGCTGCTGGGCGCGGTAGGCGATGTACTTGCCATCGGGCGAGTAGAGCGGAGTCGAGTCGCTGGCGGGATTGTCGGCGGTGATGTTCTTGGCCGCTCCTCCATTCACCGGGACGATCCAGAGATCGTTGTTGGTGGATGTGGCTTCGACCTTGTCGTGGTTCGAGGTGTAGCAAATCTCCTGCCCGTCAGGCGAGAAGGCGTAGTCGTCCTGGCCTCCGAGCGAGAACTCGGGCGCGTCGTAGTCTCCGGGAGTCAGGTCGCGGGCTGCGCCCGCGGGACAGGTGGGGGCACCTGTCCCTACGCAAGCATCTACGGGAATCACTAAGAGGTGGGTGCGCGTGCCTCGCTTGTACGCGTTCCAGTGACGATAAAGCAGGCGATCGAATATCAACGCCTTCACTTTCGAGGTCTCAGCGTCTTTGACCTTTTTTTCGTTGCACGAGAATTCCGCTTCCGGCGTTCCGTCGCACTCCGGATAAACATCCGAGGTGTAAAGAATGTTCTTGCCATCGGGCGACCAGAGCTCGCCGCCGGCTTCGGTGGCGATAGAAGTCAACTTGTGGACGCCTGTGACCGTGCCCGCCGCGCCATCAAAATCGGCTATCCAGACCTGCGAGCCGCCTTCTTTGGTCGAGAGGAAGGCAAAGCGCTTGCCATCGGGCGCCCAGCGCGGGCGGTCGCCGTCCTGATCGGGAATTAGGATGCGTTCGGCTCCTGGTCCTCCAGAGCCTTGCTGGACGGGCGAGACGCCCGTCGCTCCACTATTCGTATTCAGCGGGACGATCCAGATGTGCGGGGTCTTTGTGTTCGCGGCTAGATCCACATCGACGGCGCTGAAGAGCACCCACTTGCCGTCGGGCGAAGGCTCGGGCTCGCCGACACGCTTCAGCTTCATCATGTCTTCGAAAGTGAAGGGGTGCTTGGCTTGGGAGAAGGCGGGAAGAGTGAAGAGCAGAGCTAGAAGAAATGCTAGACGGCGCATGCGTGCCTCCGCGGGAACTAAAAAGTGTAGCATTCCGGCTGGCGCTCTCAGCCGTCAGCTCTCAGCCATCAGCCATCAGCGCCGAGGCTGCAGAGCTTCGCTCCGCGGGGCGGACGAATGCGTCCGCCCCTACGTGGGCGTTTTAGGCGGTCAGTTCTTCTAGCATCGCTGTCATTTCGGACTGCGCGTGGGCGTTACCGGTGCGGGCTGCGGAGGAAATGCCATCCACCAGCATGCGCTTGGCTTCATCGACGCGGCTGGCGCTGGCCAGGGTCTGGGCGGCCATGAAGTATGCGGGGGTGTAATCCGGATTTTTTTCGATCAGCGTTTTGAATTCCTGAACTGCTTGCTCGATTTGGCCGGCCTTCGAGTACTCCATGGCGAGGCCATAGCGGGCAAACGTGTCCGCGGGATTCGCGGTGAGGATTTCGGTTAAGGCTGCAATGCGATCCATAGGGAAGCTCTCAGCTTTCAGCTGTCAGCTCTCAGTAAAAGGCCAAAGGCTAAAAGCCTTAACAGAGAGCTGATAGCTGAGAGCTGAAAACTGATCTTCCCATTCATATCATGCTCGGCGTTACAATGGCTTTTCTCCGAGGGACAAAGTGGCTTGCCCTTTTTTTGTGCCGGTTGAAATTGTTAACGACGGTTTGTGGCTGCATCCTTCGCGGTTGCCGCTGGGCGCGGGATGGACGGGGAAATGTTGCGCCTCGGGACAGGAAATGGCGGCATCCGAAACGCACTTACGGGAATTCTGCAACCTTGGCTATGCTACTGCCTGTCCGCATCTTCCTCTCCGCCGGGATTGGGATGCGGTGCGCTTTTCGGTGGCCCGCGCTGGCCGGGAGCAGGTCACGATTTGCTTTGTCTGTGAGTTAGACCACGCTCCGGTCGAACATGGGGAATTGACCTTCGACCTGGGGCGCGAGGTTTGGCTGAATGCGCATGCGGACGCGGACGCGCGAGTGCTTACACTTGCAGGCCGCTATCTCGAAACATATCGCGCCCGGCAGAGCGCTGTTCTCATCTGACACTCTATGAGCGACGACAAAACGAAGCTAAGCCACCCGCGTCCGGTGCGCGAATCGATCTCTGAAATGACCGAGATCGTTCTGCCGAACGATGCCAATCCGCTGAACGCGCTGCTGGGCGGACGGCTCATGCACTGGATCGACCTGGCGGGGGCCATGGCTGCTCACCGGCATTCGCGCGCGTACGTGGTGACGGCTGCCATCGATCACATGGACTTTCTCGTGCCCGTTCGGGTCGGAGATTTCGTTGTCCTGCGCTCGTCGGTCAATCGCGTCTACCACACTTCGATGGAAGTAGGCGTGAAGGTCTGGGTGGAGTATTATCGCTCGGAAGAGAGCTGTCATGTGAGCTCCGCGTATCTGACTTTTGTTGCCGTGGATGCTGCTGGAAATCGCGTGGTGGTCCCTCCGGTTGTCCCCGAGACCGCGGATGAAAAGCGCCGCTACGAAGACGCTGCGCACCGCCGGGAGATACGGCGCAAGGAAACGGCACGCAGAAAAGATGTCTGGAGTTAGACGTTGTTAGATGCCCCTAAAGGGGATGTTATCTCGGAGAAGTTAGGGCATCGCTAAAGCGTATGCCCTGATAGAAAACTGGCGTCGCTGACGCGAGGCCGTGTACTAAACCCGAGTTATTCGGCAGCTTATTAGTAAGTGAGACCCGAGGCCGTACTTATGGACAGCGCACTTTTCGTTCACCGCCTTCACTTTGCTTTTACCGCTACGTTCCACTATCTCTTTCCGCAGCTCACCATGGGGCTCGCCTTGCTGATCGTCGTGCTCAAGACGATCGGACTGCGGCGTAACGATCCCATGTATCACGAAGCGGCCCGGTTCTGGGGAAGGATTTTTGGCATCAACTTCGTATTAGGGGTGGTGACCGGCATTCCGATGGAATTTCAGTTCGGGACCAACTGGTCGCACTTTTCGCGATTCGCGGGCGGCGTCATCGGACAAACACTGGCCATGGAAGGCATGTTTGCCTTTTTCCTCGAATCGGCGTTTCTCGGACTGTTTCTCTACGGAGAGAAGCGGCTAAGCCCGAAAGCGCACTGGCTGTCGGCCGTCGCCGTATTCGTGGGTTCGTGGTTGTCGGGGTATTTTATCATCGCCACCGACGCTTTCATGCAGCATCCGATCGGCTATTTCACGGCAGCGGACGGGAGTTTGCAGCTCAAGAGCTTCTGGGATTTCGTGCTGAACCCGTGGGCGGGATGGCAATACGCGCACAACATGAGCGGAGCGGCGATCACTGGCGCTTTCATCATGACCGCCGTGGGCGCATTCTATCTGCTCTCCGGTAACTGGACCGCGCACGCCCGCATTTTCGTCAAGGCCGGCGTGATCGCTGGTTGCGTGTTCAGCGTGCTGCAGATTTTTCCGACCGGCGACCGGCAAGGTAAGATGGTTACCGAGTCGCAACCGGTGACGCTGGCGGCGATGGAGGGATTGTTTCAGGGACGGTCGGGCGCACCATTAGTGATCGTAGGTCAGCCTAACGAGCAGGAAGGTAAGATCGATAACCCGCTCGCAGTTCCGGGAATGCTGAGCATGCTGACTTACAGACGGTGGAATGCCAATGTCCGCGGACTCGACGCTTTTCCCAAGCAAGACTGGCCGGGTAACATTCCATTACTTTATTACAGCTATCACATCATGGTTGGACTCGGGACATTCTTTGTCGCCGTGATGGTGGTTGCTTTGTTCCTGCTGTGGCGCGGCAAACTTTTTGAGGCTCGGTGGATGCTGTGGATCCTGATGCTGGCAGCGCCGTTTCCTTATATTGCCAACACTGCCGGATGGATGACCGCTGAGCTCGGCCGCCAGCCCTGGCTGGTCTATGGACTGATGCGCACCGAAGCGGGCTACTCCACGGTTGTCTCGGCCGGTAACGGCATGTTTACGCTTTTGGGATTTATGGGCATTTACACGGTGCTGGGCATTCTGTTTCTGTTCCTGATCCGGCGGGAAATTGAGCAGGGTCCGGTGAGCGAAGCGGCGTCCAATCTTCATCGGGCTACGGAGGCAAGGTGAATATGGCGAGCCTTTGGTTTTGTATTGTCGCAGTGATGATCGCGACTTATGTCGTGCTCGACGGATTCGATCTTGGCGCAGGCGCGATTTATCTGATGGCAGCTAAGACCAACGACGAACGGCGCCGGGTGTTGCGCGCGATCGGGCCAGTGTGGGATGGCAACGAAGTCTGGCTGCTGGCTGCCGGCGGCACACTCTACTTTGCCTTTCCTCAACTCTACGCGTCGAGCTTCAGCGGGTTCTACCTGCCGCTGACGATTGTCTTGTGGCTGCTTATGCTGCGCGCCATCGGCATCGAATTCCGGGCTCACGTCGAAAATCCAGTCTGGCAGGATTTCTTCGACGTGGTCTTCAGCGTATCGAGCATTCTGCTGGCCGTGTTTTTCGGGGCGGCACTGGGCAACGTAATACGCGGAGTTCCGCTGGATGCGACCGGCTATTTCTTTGAGCCGCTCTGGACCAATTTTAAACTCGGCCCGCGGACGGGCATTCTGGATTGGTACACGGTACTTACTGGCGTGGTGGCGTTAGTTACCCTGACCGCGCATGGTTCTTACTATGTCGCGCTTAAGACCGACGAAGACCTCGGCCGCCGCGCCCGCGGTTTCGCCTTGCTGTGCTGGCCGGTGCAATTTTTCCTGACCTTTAGCACATTGGTTGCGACTTATTTCATCCGGCCCGAGGTCATGACGAATTACGGGAAGCACCCGATCGGGTTGCTGGTTCCGATCGTCGTTGTCGCCAGTTTGGGAGTAATGCTGTGGGCTAATCCCAAGGGCAAGGAGAAACTCGCGTTCGTTGCCTCGAGCCTGTATATCACCGCCATGCTAGTGGGCGCGGCGTTTGCGCTCTATCCCGATGTGCTGCCTGCCCGCGACCGCCAGCACAGTCTCACCATCTACAACACCGCCGCCGGCAGTCACGGACTGAGCGTGGGTTTGGTGTGGTGGACGCTGGGCGCGGCGCTGGCGGTGGCTTATTTTGTGTTCGTCTATCGTATGTTTCGCGGCAAGGTGGTGCTGGGAGAAGGACACTACTAGAAAACGGCTGTCAGCCATCAGTTCTCGGCTTTCAATAAGACCGGGGCGTATCAACCGTGGCAGATCGCGAGGGATTGAAAGCTGACGGCTGATGGGCGCTCTTCCCCTCCCGTATAATCGGAAAATGAGCGCTCATTCCCATCATCCCGGGCAGCAACCGCCCATGCCGCAACCTCTACCGGGCGTCAACGCCATCATCGCCGTCGGTTCCGGCAAGGGCGGCGTCGGCAAGACCACGCTCGCGGTCAATCTGGCAATCGCTCTCACTAAGATGGGCTTCAAAGTGGGATTGCTTGACGGGGACGTTTACGGTCCGAACGTCCCGCTCATGCTTGGCACCAACGAGCAACCCAAAGTGATGGGCGAAGGCCAGATCGCGCCCATCAATTCGCATGGGCTCAAGGTTATCTCGGTCGGCTTTCTTAATCCTGGAGACAAGCCGCTGATTTGGCGCGGTCCCATGCTGCATTCGATCATCAAGCAGTTTCTGGGATCGGTGCAGTGGGGAGAACTTGACTATCTTGTGATCGACCTGCCGCCGGGAACCGGCGACGTTGCGCTGTCGCTGATTCAGACGGTGCCATTGACGGGCGCCATCGTGGTCTCAACGCCGTCCGATGTGGCGCTGCAGGATGCGCGCAAGGCCATCGAGATGTTTCGCCAGATGAAGGTGGACATCGTCGGCATGGTTGAAAATATGAGTTACTTCGTCTGCCCGCACTGCCAGCATGAAGTCGACATTTTCTCGCGCGGTGGCGCGGAGAAAACGGCGAAGGAGTTTGACATCGCCTACCTTGGAAGCGTTGAGCTCGATCCGGAGATTCGCAAATCGGGCGACGGCGGAGTTCCGGCCGTGCTCCAGGGAGAAGACTCGCCCCATGCGAAATCGCTGTTCGCGTTTGCGCGCAAGGTGGCGGCGCGAGTGGAGGAGATCAAGGCCGGCAGTTCGGATAGCGTGATTCAGATTCAATAGAGACCATGATCGGGATGTTATCCGATCGGTCCGCAGCTGGATCGCGCCTACTTGAACTGCAGATGCAACTGGCGGACACCCACCTGAGCGGCCGTGGTGCCGGCGTTGAATACAATAACGCGGACCAAGTAATCGCCGTTGGCTCCGGTTGGCATGCCCTGCCAGCCGCTCGTATAAGTTCCGCTGGGCGAGGTCACGGGTACTTCTCCCGATAGCGGATACCAGCTCGTTCCGTCGGGTGTGTACTCTGCCTCAGCGTAGCTTCCGCTGCGCAGAACGCTCGTCGCCATCGTGATCACGAAGCGGACAGAGGTCGCGCTCAACATGTCGATCTGATCGCGATCGAATGTGCCACCGACTTCGTTGGTACCCACAAGCGCCTTGAACCCAGCCTCGCCATAATAGAAGCTGTAATCAGGAGGAGCGGCTAGAGTTCCGGGCGGCCCTTGAGGGCCCGCGGGTCCGACGGCACCTAGCGTGCCCTGTGCTCCGACTGCGCCAGTAGTTCCCGTTGCGCCGGCTAGGCCGGCAGGTCCAGCGAGGCCGATGAGACCCTGTGCTCCGACTGCGCCTGGAGCTCCGGTTGCGCCAGCAGGACCGGCAGGTCCAGTGAGGCCGGTGAAACCTTGCGCACCGACTGGGCCAGTAGCTCCGGTTGCGCCGATCGGACCAGAAGGTCCAATGGGACCGGTGAGACCTTGCGCACCGACTGTGCCTGCAGCTCCGGTTGCCCCGATTGGACCTGAGGGGCCAGTGGGGCCACTAGGTCCTTGGGCACCCTGAGTTCCCTGAGGGCCGGCTGGTCCGGTTGCTCCTTGCGGTCCGAATGGCCCCACCAGGGAGTGATAGCTGTTTCCGTTGTCCGATTCCTGAAGGATGCCGCTGGCGATCGATAGCGTGTACTGGCCGCCTCCCGGCGCGGGCACGGGCAGTCCCAGATCCACAAAAGTAATTGCCGATTGCCCGGTGTTTCCGGCCTGCGGCTGCACGTTCAAAGGTCCGGTGCAATTCGTACCTGGAGTGCCAGTGGCGCACTGCGCCCATGAGGTTCCGGACAGCAGAACCAGCATACCGATCAACAAATAGTTCTTCATGTTATCTCCCGAGCTTTAGCAGGTTGCGGAAAAAGTCGCCTTGCGCTTCCCGGCTTTCCCGCAGGGGCTAAAGCCCCATGGATTTTGCTGAGCTTGCGGCGCAGCTAAAACTGCGCCCTTTCAAAACAAGATCAAGATCCGAGCTTTTCCCCAGACTGTCAGGGAATCACTACGGAAACTTCGTTGCTGTATCCGCTTTCGTTGCTGCCGTTCACCGCGGTAGTGACGTAATAGAGCGTTTGGCTATGAGTTACTTGTGCATCGTTATAAGTTGTACTAACGATCCCGGAAGCCATTTTTGTATAGGGGCCACCGTGCGCAGCCCCGCGGTAGAGGTTATAACTCGCCGCGTTCTGGCAGGCGGTCCAGGTTAGAGCGACGGAATGCCCAGTGGCGGTTACAGTGGCGTTGCCGCTGAGTTTTACGTTGCCTCGAAGTCCCTGCGCGAGGCAGAAACTAAGGCAGCTTAGAAATATGCAGATTGTAAATAGTCGTTTCATCGTTCCACACACATGGCTCCGCACGCACGCCGGAGTCCTGGCTCGTCAAGTCTCACGCTCGGCGCTTCGCAGGCACAAATCCTGCGAGCCACGGAGGCAAGAGAGTGACTGCCGGAATACGGCTCAGTTTAGTTATCGGCCTGGCACTGCGGAACTTGAACCGGCGAATGCGTTCGGAATCGTTAAGATGTCCCTTATAATTATGCGAAATCGGCGATGCGGGCCTGGTTCGCGCTCATGGCTGGTTACGCGACAAGTACGGGCGCGATGAAGAGCCGAAGAACAACTCGCAACCACCGGCCTGCAACGGACCTGCAATGACGGCAACACTCAGAGCCACCGCGCAAAGCGACATTCCAGCCCTGACGAAGTTGCTTGCCCGCGTGTATAAGTTTGACCCTTCGGATTTTCACTCCAACCCGCGGTTGCTGGAGTGGAAGTACCTTTGTCGAAGGACTGGTTGGGATGGGAGCCGCAGTTATGTGCTGGAAAGAGATGGGGAAATCGTTGCTCACGGTGGTGTTTGTCCGGTAACTTTCCGGCTGCCCAAGGGAGGCACCGTAAGCAGTCTCACCATCATGGACTGGGCCGCCGATCCATCGAGTCCAGGAGCCGGCTTGATGCTCTACCGCAAGTTGATGGAAATGGCTCCAACATCTTTTGTCATCGGGGGCGCTCCGGTTACGCGTCAGATTATTCCCCGCATAGGATTTCGTCGGGCTGGAGACGCGCTGACATACGCCGGCTGGTTGCGCCCGTGGCGGGAATTTCGGACACGCCCGCGCAACGGGAGGTCCGTTCTCCGGCTGCTGCATGGGCTGGCGCATCCCGTGCACATTCGCCGCGGGCTCAGCGAGCCGTGGGAATTCGTTTCGGTGAGTGAATTCGACGATTCACTGCAGCCGATATTGAATGGCGCGAGACGGACCTGGACGTTTTGCCAGCGAACGGTTGCGGATTTGAACTACCTGCTGCAGTGTCCTCACCTGAAAATGCGCGGGTTTCTGCTCAGGCGCCAAGGACTGCCCGGTGGTTATTTCGTCCTGGGGAAATCGGACTGGGAAACAAGATTGCTCGACTGGGTGGTCGACTCAGACGATATGAGCGATTGGAAACTGGCATGTGCCGCGGTCACGAACGCGGCTTTGCTCGACCCCGAAGCCTGCCGGATTCGCGTGCTCTCCACTCTGCCGATTCTAAGTCAGGCGTTAGCGTGGAACGGGTACTGGTGTCAGTACAAGGAACCCATCGCGCTTCACGATCCGGGTGATGCCCTGGGCCGGGCGTTTCCGGTGAGCTTTCAGCTCTTCGACGGCGATTCTGGGTATTGAAATGAACTTACACTTCGATGGCGCCAGGAGCCTCATCGGGCGCCACGGGCGGTTGAGTGACGCGGTACAATTCCGCGGAAGCGTTCGAGAGGCCGCCCTTTGAGATTCGTCAGTCCCGCCCTGAAGCACATTGTCTATCCCGTCCTATCTCGGAGCGGGTATTTTCGCTACACAGCCGGTGCTGGTCCCGCGGTCGTGACTTACCATGGCGTTTTCCCGGCGGGATACGAAATCAGAAATCCGGCTTTGGATGGCAACCTGGTTCGCGCAGAGTCGCTGCGGCGACAACTGCAGCTTCTGAAGAAGCGCTATCACGTGATTACTCCCGAGAGCTTTCTCGGTTGGTTTAAAGAGAAGGTGTCACTTCCTCCGCGTTCGATCTTGTTGACCTGCGACGACGCGCTGCGGAACACGCTGACGGAAATGCTGCCCATACTGCAGGAGCTTGGCCTGTCGTGCCTGTTCTTTGCCACGGGGGCATCCGTTGGTAAGATGCCGTCGATGCTCTGGTATGAGGAACTCTATCTGATGTTATTGGACGCCAGCGAGCCCATTGCGCTGAACCTTAGCGAAGCAGGCATCAGCATTCGCCTAACTGCGCGGCAGGAGAAACACACGGGTTGGTGGAACTTAGTCGAACGGCTGTCGCAGTTCGATAGAGAAAAGCGACGCAAGTTACTCGATCAAACCCGGGACCAGCTCAAGCTTTCCGCGAACTGGAGGGAGCGCTTTGTCGAGGACTCGACGCTGGCTTCCAGATTTCTTACGCTGGATCTAGCCGGGTTACGGCAGCTGGCCGCTGCGGGGATGAGTATCGGGGCGCATTCTCTCTCTCACCCGATTCTGGCGCGGGCACCCGACGACCTGGCTTGGCAGGAGATCTCCGAAAGCCGACGTGTTCTGGAACAGGCGCTGGGGCAAACGGTGTGGGCTTTTGGGTATCCCTTCGGCAATGCGGCTACGGTCACGGGACGAGACTTGCGGCTGGCGGAGCAAGCGGGTTTCCGCTGCGCCTTTATGAACGCCCAAGGCGGGTTTGGCGCGACGATCAATCGCTTCGCGGTGCCGCGCGTCCATGTCACGGCCGACATGAGCCTGTCTGAGTTCGAGGCTCACGTCTCGGGCTTCTACCGCGCACTGCGCAAACGCCTGCTAGGCGGCGGTGAAGTGGAAGCGGTCGTGGGCGGTTGAGGTCGAGCGGGAAGTCGTGGGGTGCGACAGCAGAGGTTGTGTCGAGGAAAAGTCGACGGATGCGAGCGCGAACCCGTCAACGAGGGTTATCGGGATTTATCGACGGTAGTTAAGCAGTGTCAATGTGTGGCGACTTCCGCTGCGATCTTTGCTTCTACTGGCTCTCCGTCACAGGTTGCAGGCCTGAATCTCCACTGGCGCGCTGCTTCCAATGCCGCCTTCTCAAGCTTAGGACTAGGGGAAAAATTGACGCTGAGATTGCGGGGTGTCCCGTCGATACCGACGGTTATAAGAATTACAACAACGCCCGAGCCGTACCATCCAACGGGTTCCGGCTCGTAGACTCCTCTGGGCGGCCTAACTGGGTCGGGGCAACTGGTCAACTCTTTCGCTTCTTCCGGGAGCGCGAACAGTTCTGGATCGACTTGGGATAGCGCAACAAGTTCCACAACTCGTGCTTCAAGTCTCACTTGCTCGCCTTCCAAGCATTTATAGGACCTAGCGTATATGCGTTCCCCGAATTTCTGATAGTCGACAAAGAAGCAGGTCTCGTCCTCAGAGCGATTCATTGCGGGTTCAATTTCTGCCACAAGCACTCCGCTGCTTCTATCGAAGCACAATGCTGGTGCATCGCCCCAAGCTTCCGGCTCCCTTGAGGTTAAGAGATGAATTCCCGCACGTACTACTGGCGCAGTTTCCACGCAACGAAAGCCTGAACCATTGAGTTTGCGGTTCTCTATCTTCGTTGGCTTCCAAGTCTCCGGTTGAAATCTGCCGATATCAGATAGAGCCGGAAGGTCTCGCATGTCCTCGGAAAGCGCTTTGACGGGTCCGAGAAGAAATCGCTTCTGACCTGCAGCAACTTCAGTCCTGTGGAAATCGCCAACTGCGGTTTCCCTGCGCCACTGAGCCTTGGAACGCCATACTTCGGTGTAGGTCCCCTGCAGCACAGAGCCATCCTTCTTTATCGCCTTGAAGTCCAGCCTCAGGCGGAAGGCAGGAGCACCATCGGCGCGAATGTCGGAAAGCTGTTTTGCATGTTCGATCAGAGAGGCAGCTTCTTCTTGCTGGTTGCTGGCGAAACCCGTGGATGAAAACAGAAAAAGCGTGGCCGCAAGAAAGAAAATGTGACAGGAGGTCATAGAGTTCAATCCGAAAACCAAGGGTTAGCTTAGACCAGATCGGCTAGGCAAGGTAAGGGTGTTATCAAATTGACGAAAACAGCGTTAGCACTCAGAACTCCGCTGAACTTCTGGCGAAAGGACAGGATTGCTGATCCCGTCCCTATCCTTGACACCCTTGCTGGCGCTTTCTAGAATTCAACTAAGGAGTGGTCGAATCTTAATCTAAGCCACTGCATCTAAGGTATTTAGATCGGCGGTTCAGCTCCGAGACTCGGGTCGATATGCCAGCAGGGCCAGCCGGCGGGCGGGAACGCGAAATCCTGACCGCTATCGTCGAGACATTCATCGCCAGTGGAGAGCCGGTAGGGTCGCGCACACTGGCGCGCGCCAGCCGCGAAGGACTGAGTGCGGCCACGATCCGCAATGTGATGGCCGACTTGGCCGATGCGGGATTTCTGGAGCAGCCCCACGCTTCGGCGGGGCGCGTGCCGACGGCCGAGGCTTATCGCTACTATGTCGAGCAGCTTAGTGGCGAAGCGCATCTTTCGCACGAGAACCAGAGCATCATTCAGGACACGCTGACCGGAGTTACGGATGTGGAGGAGTTCATGGAGCGCACGTCGCATGTGCTCTCCCTGATCTCGCACAGCGTGGGTATCACGGTGGCGACCAGTGGGCCGCGGAACGCGCTGGAGCATGTTTACTTTTCGCGCCTGGGAGATCAGAAGGTGCTGGCGGTCGTGGTCACGCGCTCGGGAGTGGTGCGCGATCGCGTGCTTCGGCTGGATATTCCGCAGTCCGATCTCGACTTGGCCGCGCGCTACATCAATGAAAATTTTCGCGGCTGGACAATGGGCGACATGCGTGCCGAGTTGGCTCGACGGCTCGAACAGGAACGCAGCGAGTATGACCGGTTGATGGAGTCGATCGAGCAGCTCTACCAGCAGGGGGCGCTGGCTGCGAACGACGACACGCAGGCGGTGTTCGTGGAAGGAGCTGCGAACCTGGTAATGAACAACGTGACCGGGGCGGAAGATCGCCAGCGGTTGCAGGATATGCTGCGGACCCTTGAGGAGAAGGAGAAGGTTGTGAAGCTGCTCAGCGCTTATCTCGACACACGGCAGGAAGCGGTGCGCGTAGTGATCGGGCTTGATGAGGCGCTGCCGGCTTCGAATCTGCATAATTTCGTGCTGATTGGAGCTCCAGCGCGGGTCGGCGGAGAAGTGATGGGATCGCTGGCCGTGATTGGACCTACGCGGCTGGATTATCAACACACCATGTCGGCGGTGTCTTACATCGCGCGACTTTTTGACAAACTTCTGAACGAATCGGAGTAATCGGCAGGATGGGAAAAGGAAATGGAAAGACCGATGCGCGCCTCGATGTGAGGCGGCAGGATCTGAAGCGCGAGGATCTGGAGCACGAGCTTCCGCCCGCGGAAAGCGTCGAAGAATCTGCGCCTGCCGCGGTTGCGGGCAAAGTGGCGGAGACGATTGCGCCATCGGAAACGGAAAAGCTCAAGGCTGAGCGCGATGCGCTGCTCGACCGCCTGGCTCGTCTGCAGGCGGAATTCGACAATGCCCGCAAACGCGGAGTGCGGGAGCAGCAGGATTTCCGCGAGTTTGCCGCGGCCGACGTGATCAAGAACTTTCTGCCAATCCTCGACAATTTCGAGCGCGCATTGAAAGCTAACGCCGACTCCACAGAATTCCGCAACGGCATCGAACTCATCTATCGTCAGTTTCAGGATGCGTTGCAGAAAATCGGAGTGCAGCCGATTGTTGCAGTCGGGCAGCCTTTCGATCCGCGGATTCACGAAGCGGTTGAAATGGTGGATACGGCGGAAGTCCCGGATCATCACGTCGTCGATGAACTGCAGCACGGCTACAAGTATAAGGACCGGCTGCTGCGTCCCGCGATGGTGCGGGTCGCTCGCAATAGCGGCGGATAGAACCAGTCGTTGGTCGTTAGTCGTTCGGAGGTTAAGGTTCTGCCAACGACTAACGACTAATGACCAGCGACTAATGACCGAAGAGTAACACCGGCGAACGAATATAACCTGGGGGGAGTTTCTGGCCGCCAACACAAAACGTGATTACTACGAGGTCCTCGGTGTGACCCGCGCGGCCACCGACGTTGAAATCAAGAGCGCTTACCGCAAGCTTGCGATGACGCACCATCCCGACCGCAATCCCAACAATCCCGACGCGGAAGAGAGGTTCAAGGAGATCACCGAAGCCTACGCAATTCTCGCCGATAGCGAGAAGCGATCTTTATACGATCGCTTCGGACACGCGGGCGTGAGCGGCAGCAGTGCAGGCCCGGCTGGATTCGATCCCGCCATCTTCCAGGATTTTGGCGACATCTTTGGCGACATCTTCGGTTTCGGGGACGCGTTCGGGCAGGGCAGCCGTCGTCGCAGCCGCGCCCAGCGCGGAGCCGACCTGCGCGAAGATTTGAATCTCGAATTTGATGAAGCGGTTTTCGGCACCGATAAGGAAGTGAATGTCCGCCGCCATGAGACCTGCGATGCTTGCCGCGGAGCCGGTACGGCGCCGGGCAAAGCTCCGGTCAGCTGCCGGTCATGCAATGGCCGAGGCCAGGTCCGGTATCAGCAAGGGTTCTTCAGCATTGCTCGAACCTGTCCCACTTGCCAGGGTGCGGGCAACGTAATCACCGATCCCTGCCCGAAGTGCAAGGGCGAAGGCCGCTTGCTGCGCGAGCGCGTGGTGGAAGCGAAGGTGCCCGCGGGAGTGGAAGACGGCACGCGAATTCGTTTTACGGGCCTGGGCGAAGCGGGATCGTTCGGAGGGCCAGCCGGCGATTTGTATGTTGTCCTGCACGTCAAAGAGCACGCCTTCTTTGAGCGCGAGGGCAACGACCTGCACTGCGTGGTTCCGATTTCGTTTCCGCAAGCTGCCCTGGGCATCGAAATTATGGTTCCGACGCTGGAAGGAGAACACAGGCTGAAAGTTCCTGAAGGGACTCAGTCGGGAACCACGTTTCGCATACGGAGCAAAGGCGTGCCGGTGCTCAATGGGCACGGCAAAGGCGATCTTTACGTTGAGGTACGGATACAAACACCCGGGAAACTGAGCAAACGCCAGCGCGAACTGCTGGCCGAGTTAGGGGAACTGTCCCCGGTGGAGAATAAACCGCAGAGCCGGTCGATCTTGGGACGGGTGAAGGATATGTTCGCTTAGAGCGGTTGCCAGTTGCCAGTACCCAGTTGCCAGTACCTGGTACCCAGTACCCAGTACCCAGGTTCGAACTCCCTGCGCTGAGCACTCCATGGATGAGCTTCTACTGAGAACCGAGATCTGAGAACTGACTTATGACGCGACGCCGCTGGATCGCCGATGAAGTGACCGGAGACACTGCTGCTTTGGTGGGCGAACATGCCGCGCATCTTGCCCGCGTCTTGCGCGCCGAAGTTGGGCAGGAATTTGATATCGCAACCGGGGACGAGATTCGCCGCGGAACCATCACTACGATCTCGTATGATCGGGTCGAGTTCGCGCTTGGCAAGAAGCAAGGGCTCAGTTTAAGGTCCACGCGGCTGAGCGCTCCAAGAGTTACGCTGGTCCTCGCCGTCTTCAAATTCGACCGCATGGAATGGGCGATCGAGAAGTGCACCGAGATTGGAGTATCTCGCATCATCCCGGTGATCGCGCGCCGAAGCGATGCTCATCTTATTAGTGCCGCAGGGAAGCGCCACGAACGCTGGCAACGCATCGTTCGCCAGGCGGCGGAACAGTCGCGGAGGGTGGCGCCGCCTGAGATTGCTGCACCGGTCAAATTGAAAAACCTTGCGGACGAAGGCGTGCTTGCGCCGGGCGCGCTGCGGGTCGTTCTCGCCGAGTCGCTCGCGGGATCGGAAGAACAAACTCGGTTGAGAGACATTTTGCAGTCCCAGTCATTCGCAGACGAAGTGGCACTCGCCGTGGGCCCTGAGGGCGGATGGGCCGACGGGGAACTTACGTGGTTTGATGAAACGGGATGGGTTGCGGCCTCGCTTGGCGACACGATCCTGCGAGCTGAAACCGCGGCGATTGTCGGCACCGCGCTGGCGCTTGAAGCGCTGCGGTGAATCCCCAGTATCGCGCCCTGTTCATTCGCAACATAATCCCGGCTTTCATCCTGAGCGAAGGGACCTATGGATTGCGGCGGGCGTAAATGCATAGGTCCTTCGCTTCGCTCAGGATGACAGCTTAGATTTATGCCTTGAACTTCCGGGACGTGGCAGCGGAGCGTTTCCACAAGCTGCTCTGATATTCTCCGGCTAGTGGCTTCTCAAGTGATTTCGACTGCCTCACCTGCGCCGAAAATTCTGCCGGACGAACGGCAGCAGCAAGCCATCGGACACGTGCATGGCCCTATGCTGGTGATCGCGGGCGCCGGTACCGGGAAAACCACCGTGCTTACGCAGCGCGTTGCCAATCTCATTCGCGAAGGCCATGCTCGGCCCGACGAAATTCTTGCGCTCACCTATACCGAAAATTCTGCTGCGGAGATGCTGGCCCGCGTTCGGGGGGAACTGAAGGGTACCGCCATCGATGGGCTGCAGACATGCACATTTCATGCGTGGTGCAACGGACTGCTGCAACGTCGCGGCGCTGATTTTGGCGTGCTCGACGACAAGGACCTCTGGGTGTACTTGCGGCGCCGTATTCGCGATCTCCGTCTGAAGCACTTCGTGCGGGCTGCGAACGTCGGCCAGTTTCTCGACAGCCTGCTCGATTTCATGCGTCGTTGCCAGGACGAACTGGTCGGTCCCGCGGAATACGGGCGCTACGTGGAGCGGCTCGAACGCGGCGAGGTTCCGCTTCCACGGGTCGTCCGCTCGAAGAAGCAAACGGAATTGGAAGAGGTGGAGATTCTGGAGTGCTGCCGGGAAATCGCTCGCGTCTTCGCCACCGTGGAGAACATGCTGCTGGAGAAGAACCTGGGCACCTTCGGCCACATGATCACCAAGGCCTATCAGTTGCTGAAGGACGATCCCGCGTTGCTTGAGGAAGAACGGCGTCGCACTCGCTTTTTGCTGGTGGATGAATTCCAGGATGCGAACTTTGCCCAGGTCGAAATTCTTTCGCTGCTCGCCGGTCAGGCGGCGAATGTTTTTGCCGTGGGCGATCCGGATCAGGCGATCTATCAGTTCCGCGGCGCTTCTAGCGAAGCGTTCACGCTGTTCGTGAAGAATTTTCCCGCGGCGCGAATGGTTGTGCTTGGGAAGAATCGCCGCTCGCTCTCGCCGATTCTGCGTTGTGCTTTTGGCATTGTCGATGACAATCCGCCGGTGTTTGGACAAACGCTTTTGCAAAAAGGAATTTCAATTTCCTACCAGCGGGCGCCGCTGGAATCGCTGCGCGACGAGGAGGCGAAGCAAAAAGGGGAGACCACAGCCGCGCCGCTCGTCGAAATTGTTACCTGGAGGGATAAGGAGGTCGAGGCTGCCGATCTTGCCCGCCGGATCCAGAGGAAACACAAGGACAAGGATAAGGCTAACGACCAGCGCTGTGCGTGGAGCGATTTTGCCGTGCTCTATCGACAGCACAACCATCGCAATGAACTGGTGCATGAGTTTGCCGAGCGGGGCATTCCATTTTCCATTGAAGGTCTGGACGTGCTCGACACGCCCGAGGTCCGAGACGTAGTGGCTTGCTTGACCGCCGCTGTGTCTCCCAATGACGCCGCCGGGCTCTTTCGGGTGGCGGCGCTGCCGCAATTCGGCATTAATCCAATGGAGTTGCGGGCGGCGATGAGGGCCGTGCGGCGGCAGGAACTCGATCTGCGCGCGGTGTTGGGAAGGCTTGCGGGGGGTCCTGCGGTGCTGGCGAGCGTGGAGAGCGTTCACCGCGAAGTCGGGAGGGACGGGACTCGCGCGGACGAGGCGGTGAAGGTTGTGATCCGGCACTTCGATCTGCAGAGGTCGGATTTGGTGCGCGCGTTTCTGAAGTTTGTGGAAGAGTGGCAGAAGAAAGCGATTGCCGAGACCGGGAGCCCTTCCGAATTTCTCGAGTACCTCGATTATTTTGGGCAGGCGCGGGGCACAATTGCGCTTCCGCGCAGCCAGGACGATGCGGTGCAGCTTTTGACCGCGCACGCCGCCAAGGGGCTGGAGTATCGGCACGTCGCCGTCCTGCGCGGTTCGTCCACCTGGTTCCCGACTAGCTACCATGAACCGCTGATTGCTTTTCCGGCGGAGCTGCGGCGGTCGGACGCATCTGCTTCGGACAGTCCTGCGAATGACGACAAGGCGCTGCACGAAGAGGAAGAGCGCCGCCTTTTCTACGTGGCGATGACGCGCGCCAAGGACACGCTTACGATCTATGCGCACCAGGGCAGGGGCAGGAAGGATCCCAAGCCAACTCAGTTTCTGCGGGAGTTCATGGTTCACCCGGCTTACAAGAAGTTCTGGTCTACGCGATCGGCGGCGGCCGTGCAGGATTCGTTGTTTGCCGAAGAGGAACAGAGAATCGCCTTGCAGCAGTCGAACGTTGCCGCGTGGCTGCTGATGCCGCCTTCGGCCAGCTTCGTTACCGGCCTGAGCGCGTCGGCCATTGAAATCTATGAAGAGTGCCCGCTTCGCTTCAAGCTCGAAAGGGAGTGGAATCTGCCGCGAGACGTCCCCGCGTCGCTGCACTACGGAGCGGCCATGCACCGCATTTTGCACACGTTCTACGATGCGCAGCGCTATGGGCGCGAGGTCGGCGACGACGACTTGATCGAGCAGTTCCGGGCTGACCTCGCATCCGCGGGCATCGCCGACCGCTATCAATATGAGCTGTATCTGCGGCAGGGATTTGAGCAGTTGCGGCAGTTTTTCGAATTTGCTCGCAGCGCTCCGGCGCCCGAGGTGATCGAGACCGAATGCAAATTTGAACTGCAAGTGGGGCCGGCGAAGTTGAGCGGGCGTGTGGATCGCATCGATCGTACGGGTCCGGACACGGTTGCCATCGTGGACTACAAGACGGGCAAGCCGAAGTTACAAGAGGATGCCGATGAGAGCCTGCAACTCTCCTTGTATGCACTCGCCGCCAGGGAGACTTGGGGAAAGCGCGCCGACCGCCTGATCTTCCATAATCTCGAGAACAACACGACCATCTGCACCACGAGGATCGATGCCGAGTTGGAAGCGGCGAAGTTGCGGGTGCAGGAAGCGTCGGACGGAATCGCGGCGGGAGAGTTTGCCCCGAAGGTTGGGTATCACTGCGCGTATTGTCCGTATCGCAATCTTTGTCCGGCGACTGAGAAGATGGTTGCGGGGCCGCAGAAGAAATCGACGTCTCGCGTCCACTAGTGGAGCGAACGGGCGTCTCGCCCGTCTTGTGGTAGGACTGCAGCAGTTTCGCGGCCGGGCGAGGACGCCCGGCTCTCCATAAAACCCAGGTTCCCGCAAAAAACTTTGGGGACGCTCATCGCGTCCCCTCTGTCGTTGCCTGTTGCCGGTGCTTAGTGTTTCTTGCTGCTTTTCTTCTTTGCTTTCTTTTTGGTTGCCATGGATCTATTCTCCCTTTTCCATTCTGCATGGAATTTCGCAACGGTATTTTGTTGCAACTGATTGAATGTATAGAGTCAACGCAGAACGAAGTCAAGAGAAAAATGATCAAAGCGGATGCATGCAACGCTGTACCAAAGTCACCAGCGCGACTCGCACGCGAAAAAAAGTTCGCGCGAAATCACAATTCACTCTCACTCGCGCGCTTGTTATCTTGATCTACGAAATGATTCGGCTCGACGCGCAATGCGGGATTGCGGCTCTTTGCCAGGGCGGGGAAAACGCGGTGGCGATGGCCGGGGAGCACTAAGGGCTACTTGATGTTCAAGTGACCGAAGCCTTCGCCGGACATCTTTGAGTGCGTAGATGCTGGCCGTTCCCTTCTTTCGTCGGCTGAGGTGTTCTTTGTAGGACGCGATAGCTCGCTTTCGCTGGCCAGCCTCTTCCTTGTATTGCAGCGATGCGGTAATAACAATCGGCAATTAGAGAACGTGCGCTTCGAATACCTTCGCCGCAGGGCCCGTACGCCAATTCATCCTCGCCCCAACTTATGAGCCAGCGATAGAGCTTGAGGGCTTCGGTTGGCTGTTTCAGCATGTCGAGGGTGCTCGCGTAACCCCAAATCGCAAGAGGGCAATACGGCCCATCCTGCAGTGCCTTCAGATCGTATCGCAGAGCTCTGCGATACTGTCGCTGCTCGTAGTATGTCAGCGCCAAGCGGGAGAGGAGCCAATGGTCTGTAGGACTTCGTTTCAATCGTTCGCGAATCAAGCGGCTAGCGAGCGACCACTTTTCTCGCGCCACCGCATCTTCGATCGCCCCTGCTGCACGACGCTCTTTGGGACTAAGCACAACTGGATTGTATCGCTTTAGGGATGTGCCGCAGTTCCGGTGTAGAACCCATCCAACCATGTGGGCTTTCGCGACTAACTCGCCGCTGGCCCCGCCTCCGTTCCCACCGGCAGCGTGATGGTGAACGCCGCGCCTCCTCCTGGAGCCGAGGCGGCTTCGATGTTGCCGCCATGCTCGCGCAGCACTGTCTTGCAGATGCTTAGTCCCAGGCCGGTGCCGCGGCCGGGCCGTTTGGTGGTGAAGAAAGGATCGAAAATGTGGGCCAGGTTTTCGGGTGGGATTCCCGGACCATCGTCCTGAAACACGACCCATACCGAGTCGGGCTGGCGTCCGATGCGCACACGGATCGTGCCTTTTTCGCGGCTTTCGCGGATCGCCTGCTCCGCGTTCAGCAGGAGGTTCAAGAACACCTGCATCAACTGGTTGGGATCGGCGACGATTGCGGGGATCGCCGGTTCGGGCAGAAAGTCGACCGTGATGTTGCTCTTGCGCAGCGGATACGCTTGCATTTGCACGGTGCGCTGCACGAGTTCATTCAGATTGACCTGGCTGCGCCCCGGAGCCGGTGGCCGGGCGAAGTATTGCAAGTTCTGCACGATTTCGGCGGCACGCCTCGCCTCCTGGCGCAGAGCCGCAATCGGCTTGCGCGCGGATTCGCTGACCTCCGATTCCTGCAGCAGTTCGGCATTGCCTAAGATGACGGTCAGGGGATTATTGAGTTCGTGCGCGAAGCCGCCGATCATCTGGCCCATGGCCGCGAGACGCTCGCTCTGGATGATCTGCTGCTCCAGCTTCTTCTCCATGGTCACATCGCGAACGGAAATAATCACGCCCGCTGGCTTGCCTTCGGCATCGAGCAGCGGACTGGCCACGCCGAGCATGGTGCGCCAGCTGCCGTCGTGGTGCCGGGAGCCATATTCGCGGGAGGTCAGCGAACTCTCGCCGGTGGCGACGGTGCGGTAGAGTGCCGCTAGTTCCGGAGAAGTATTCTCGGCATCCTCGACGCTTTTGCCCAGGAGATGCTCCGGCCCGTACCCTAGGAGCTCAGCGATGCGCGCGCTCACGAACGTGTACTGCCCCTTCAGATCGAGCACCAGAATCAAGTTGGGGAAGCTTTCCAGCAGATGCCGCCGGAACTCCTCCTGCCGGCGTAACTGGCGCTCCAGCGCGCGCTTTTCGGTGACGTCCACCAGCGTGCCATGGTAGCGGACAACCCGTTCCGCTTCGACCACGCCGCTTGAGGTATCGACGCACACCGCGACGCCGCCATCTTTTCTTCGCAGTCGAAGCTCTCGGGTGCGGGTACGGCCGCTCTGGCTTCCTCCGCGTCCGAGCACTGGATCCCCGGCATCCGCATTGAGTCCGTCGGGCGGCAGATTCAACAAATCTTCTTTGTGCTCGTATCCCAAGATCTTCACCAGCGCCGGGTTGACCTCGAGCAGCCTGCCTTCCGGAGTGCTGATATACACGCCTTCCTGGAGAGATTCGAACAACTGCGTGAAGCGCTGCTCCTTTTCGCGATGCCCGGTGATGTCGCGCGCCAGCACACTCACACCGGTCACCTCGCCGCCCTTGACGATGGCGTTAACCACGCAGTCGTAGTAAAGGCGCCGGGAGTCGTTCTTAAGATGGACCTCGACCACTCCCGACCAGTTCCGCTTCTCCAGAAACCGTTCCTTACTGCCGGGCGCCTCCGCATGCAGCGGCGCACCCAGGAATTCCTCGAGCTTATGACCGACCAACTGGGGATAAGGAACGCCGAGAACTTCCGTAGTTCGGCGGTTCACCGTTCGCAAGGTTCCATCGAGTGAGATGGCGAGCGCTACGTCATCCAGAGAATCGATCAGATCCTTGAAGTTGCGCTGGGAACGCATGATCAACTGGCCCAGTTGGTCGAGTTGCTCCTCGGAGGGAGTGACTCCTGCCCGGTCCTGAAAGCCCTTCAGAATCTGCTTGAGCTCGGAAACCTCGCGCTTGCGCCCGAAGGCATAGGTGGCAAACAAGATGGCGAGCACGACGAGTCCGACTGGAATCACCCAGAGCCGGTACGGCAGATGGAGATCTTCCAGTTGTTGCCAGGATAGCGCCGCCACCGCCACCGCAAACAAAACGAGCAGCCAAAGCGCCCATCGCCACAACTGGCTTTCTTCGCGTTCCAACCGGTTCGGCTCCGGATCGGGCCGATTTGAAGTGGGATCTTCGTCGAGCATTGGGGGAACTCCGCTGGCGCAAAAGGTACTCCGCCAGATTGCCCCTAGCGTAGCACTGAAATCGGCGGTTCAGGGCAGAACGTTCCAGAACGTTCCGTCACGGTAACCGGGTGATGGCCATCACAGCGAGCGGGGTTTCGCGCGAGCTATGATGTCGGAAGGAATCTCCCATCCGAATCATCCCCTTCGTGTGCCCACGGGTGTCCCGATGCTCTATAAAACCCTGAGTGCTGCCGTTTATGGCATTGATGCCAACATCATCGAAGTGGAAGTGGACGTCTCCGGCATCAAAATGACGGAAGACCACTTTCACACGGTCGGTCTGCCCGATGCTGCCGTCCGTGAAAGCCGCGACCGAGTTCGCTCGGCGTTGAAAAATTGCGGCTATGACATCCCTCCCACCCAGATCACCATTAATCTGGCGCCTGCCGACATTCGCAAGGAAGGTTCTGGCTTCGACTTGCCGATGGCGCTGGGCATCCTGGGTGCGTATGGCGGGCTGAATAAGAAGGAGATTCCGGACGCGCTGTTTGTGGGCGAGCTTTCGCTCGACGGCAGCCTGCGCGGAGTTCGCGGCGCTTTGCCCATTGCCATCGAGGCTCGGCGAACGAAGGTGAAACGACTGATTGTGCCCGAAGTCAACGCTCGCGAAGCGGCCATGGTCGGAGGGGTTGAGGTGTACCCGGTCAAATCGCTGCTGGAGGTCATTCATTTCATCAACTCCGGGAACGGCATTTCCCGTCTGCAGGTTGACAGCGATCAACTGCTCAGCCAGGCGCAGCAATTCCATGTGGATTTCAAAGACGTTCGCGGCCAGCAAACCGCCAAGCGCGCTCTCGAAGTCGCCTGCGCCGGCGGTCACAACATTCTGATGATTGGGCCTCCAGGATCGGGAAAAACCATGCTGGCGAAACGCATGCCGACTATCCTGCCGCCCTTTACTTTCGAAGAAGCGCTGGAGACTACCAAGATCCATAGCGTGGCGGGAGTGCTCGACGCGCGCGCCGGATTGGTCGGGCTGCGGCCTTTCCGCGCGCCTCATCACACCATCTCCGACGTGGGCCTGATCGGCGGGGGCGCGATTCCGCGGCCGGGCGAAGTTTCACTGGCTCACAATGGGGTTCTGTTCCTCGACGAACTTCCCGAATTTCCGCGCAACGTTCTTGAAGTCATGCGGCAGCCGCTCGAAGACGGTACCGTTTGCATCGCACGGGCCGCCATGTCGCTGACTTTTCCGGCGCGCTTCATGCTGGCCGCCGCGATGAACCCCTGTCCCTGCGGGTTTCATAACGACCGCACCCGGGAATGCCATTGCACACCGCCGATGATCCAGCGCTACATTTCGAAGATTTCAGGGCCGCTGCTCGACCGCATCGACATACACATCGACGTTCCGGCGGTGAACTACAAAGAAATGCGCAGCACGACGGAGCCGGAGAGTTCGGCCAGGATACTTGAGCGCGTGATTCGCGCCCGCGAAATCCAACTGACGCGCTTTGCCTCCGGACGCGAGAAACTTTACTGCAACGCGCAAATGCCGCCGCAGTCCATTCGGAAGTTTTGCGAGCTCTCCGCCGATTGCGAACGCCTGATCGAGCGCGCCATGGCGCAGCAAGGACTCAGCGCCCGCGCTCATGACCGCATTCTGAAAGTCGCGCGCACAATAGCCGACCTGGATGGAATTCCGCAGCTTGAACCGAAACACATCGCCGAGGCGATTCAGTATAGGACGCTGGACCGGACGTTCTGGGCGTGAAGCGACTGGGATTAGGAGGCAGAATTCCTTCCGATTAGGCGTGATCCGACCGGAAACCGAACCCAGCCAGTCCGGATCGTGAGCGCTATCGCCTGATTTCGACAGTTACGGAAATAATCTCCCGATGCCGCTACAATAAGCGGTTCTAACTGGAGGCACTAATGGAAGAAACTGCCGCGACCAGAATTCCTCCCGACAACTATCCTGCCCAGCGAAAGCATAAGCGGGTCCTCCTAAAATGGTCACTCGTTGCGGCTGCTCTGGTACTCGGTTTTTTCATGTGGCAATGCGGGTCCGGCATGAAGGCCGGTGCGCGCCTTTCTGATCGTGCGGTGAGTCACTTCCATTCGCAATTAGACTCGGAGGCATACGGCGATATTGTGGACGAGTCTGATGAAGCATTTCAGAACTCCGAGAAACGTGACGAGATAATTAAATTCCTCGCGGGTGTTCATTCAAAGCTGGGTTCATCGCGTGGTTTCACCCGCACAAACATTTTTGTGAACGCAACTACCAATGGAACATTCATCAAGGTCACCTACCAGAGCACATTTGATCAGGGAAACGCTGTGGAAGCGTTCACATGGAAAAGGGCGGGCGGCGGTCTCAAGCTAGTACGCTACGATGTGAACTCGAATACATTTCTGACACGATGACGCTTCTCTCCAAAAAGTTTCGGCAGGTGGATAGGTTGCGTGGCCTACAGGTCAGTTGGCGTAACATCTCCATCTCATTCACAACAACAGAATCCGGTCACTTCGCGAGTAATCGGCTACTCGGAGATGGCTCCGCGAGGCAGGGCGCGCCTCGCATTCTATAATTCAGGCCGGAGGGTTCATGGCGGGGTGGGGGACGGGGAGCTTCGAAAACGAGGACGCGCAGAATTTTCTTGCCGCGCTGCATTTGAAAACGCCCGACGACTTGAAGCAGATCCTGGCGCGTGCGGCTGATGAAATCGAATATTTGGAAGCGTCTCCAAGTTGTGTCGTCATTGTGACTGCCGAGATTGTCGCTACTGCGAAGGGTGCGCCTCCTGAGACTGTGCCACGCCAAATTGCAGAATGGGTCGGCAAGATTGAAGGCGCTCCGAGCGCTGAGATGAACGAACTGGCGCAGCGGGCTGTCCACAAAGTGCGGTTCAACTCGGAACTTAGGGATCTGTGGCAGGAGGCGGAGGGCCTGAACGAGTGGAGCGCGTCGCTTCGCGAACTGGAAGAGAGGCTCGGCGAAGGCATCGGGTCATCGGGCGATCGGGTCATCGGGTGATTGAAGCGTCGGGCTGGGATAGATGACCCGATGGCCCGATGATCCGATCACCCGATGCCTCACTCAGTCGGCAGCCGCCCCGCTCGTTGAATTGCTGCTGTTGCCGCTGGCGTTCTTCTCTGCTTGCCGCAGGCGCAGAGCGCGGTTCGAGGGCAGGCCGGCATCGCGGATCTTGTAGAGCAGGGCGCGATAGCTGATGCCCAGCGTGCGGGCTGACTGCTTACGATTCCAGTGATGGTGTTGCAGCACCTTCAGGATGACTTTGCGTTCCAGTTCGCGCACGCACTGGCGCGTCAGCTTCTTCAGAGAAATCGGGCCGTCCAGCGAGATCTCGGAATTGAAAAAGTCCGGCTCGCGGGCCACCAGGTCGTTGGTGATCACTTCTTCGTGGCCCAGGATCACGTAGCGCTTGATCAGGTTTTCCAGTTCGCGGATGTTTCCCGGCCAATGATATTTCTGCAGCACGGCCAGCACTTCATTGGACAGAGGCCGCGCCCGGCAGTTGAATTTGCGATTGTAGTATTCGAGGAAGTAGGCGCATAAATCTTCGATGTCGCCACGGCGTTCCCGCAGCGAAGGCATGCGTATGTTCACCACGTTGATGCGGTAGTAAAGATCCTGGCGGAAAGTTCCGGCTTCGATCTCCGCTTCCAGATTGCGGTTGGTCGCGCACACCACCCGCACCTCGACTTTCTTGTCTTCCTGGGCGCCGATGCGGCAGAACTGGCCATCCTGCAAGAGTTGCAGAAGCTTCGATTGCAGCGATGAGTCCAGCTCGGAAATCTCGTCCAGAAATAATGTCCCGCGGTGGGCCAGTTCGACCCGTCCGGGCTTCGATCCGACCGCGCCGGTAAAAGCTCCTCGCTCGTAGCCGAAGAGTTCGCTTTCCAGCAGCGTTCCGGGAATCGCCGGGCAGTTCACCTTTACATAAGGTCCGGTTTTCCACGGAGACAGACCATGAATGAGCCGGGCAACGATGTCTTTTCCGGTGCCACTTTCGCCGGTGATAAGGACAGGAACGTTGGCGGCGGCCACTTTCCCCATTCGCGAACGCACCGCCTGCATGACCTCGGAGTGGCCAAAGATAATGTTGTCGGGGGGAATGTCGCCCAGCGACTGCGCCAAATAATTTACCGAAAGTGTTGTCATAAGACCGAATGCCTCATTGCGGTGGGTGTCATCCGCATGCACTAAAAGTGCACCCTAAGCACCAAACGGGGAAGGAGAGCCAAATGAGTTGAAGAAGTTCCGTTAACCGGTCAACTTATGAATGGCTTAGAGTCATGATACGCCGCGAGCCAGAACCTGGAGCATGGCACCGAAGTGCCATTCTTAGACAGGTTGGAGGAGGGAAAAATATTTCACACGGCAGAACCAGCTCTTCTCAAATGCCTGGCGGAAACAGCCGCCACGTCGGTGCCCAGGAGGCGGGCGAACTTCAACCCTAGAAGATGGTAGTCATCGAGGTGCCCGACCCATACTGCCTTCGCTTGCATGATCCGCGAAGAGGCCTTCAGACCGTCGGTGGGCCCGATGGGAGCGCTCGGAATCTCCAGTGAAACCGGGGCCGATTTCGGCAAAGAACGGCGAACTACTACCAAAGCGCCCCCGGGAGAGATGTTGATAGCGGTAGCAAACTCCAGTAATTCCTTGCCGCTTTCATCGCGACTGCGGACGAAAACCGGAATGGCGAGGTGCAACCGTGCCCATTTGCGTTCTTCTTTCTTGGACAAGCTGCGACGCACGTGTCTACCACCATTAAGAGGTATCAACATCGGAAAGCCGCACCTCATGGGCCAAACTCGGAGGAGAGCGGAACCTGCCTGGAATCACTCCAAAACGGGCTACTATCACGGAGATTACCGAAGTAACGCCGCGTCTCCGGAGTTTCACAGTGACCGTGGGTCAGGTCAAAAAGGTGCAACGTTTTTCCCTTCAGGTACCTGTTTCGGGCTGTTTCCAATTGACAGTCTGGTGCACCTGACATAGCATCGAAATACCCCCACGAGCTGACGGTAGCAGACCTCCCCAAATATCGGCGTTAATGGATTCCCATGGCTTCGATGCCTGACAAAGCCGCTGCCTCCACCGGCACACACCCGAAAGATGTCATGCCGCCGACGGCGGCGGCGCTGGCTTCCGCGCGCAGTTCCGCGGACGAAGTGGCCCGCGAACTGGAAGAACTGCGCGACCGTTTCCGCAAGACGACGAACGCTCTGGCATCGGCCGCCCACGACCTTAAGACGCCCTTGGCGATTCTCAACGGCTACATTGAACTGCTGCAGAGTCAGAAACTCGGCCCGCTCAATGAGCGCCAGCGCGAAGTGATGGGCGACATGTTTTCCAGCGGCCAGCGCCTGCAGCAATTCATTCAGGACTTCCTGACCTTCAGCGCGCTCGAAACCGGCGGCCTGCGCATGCAGTATGTGGAAGGCGACATGAACGGATGCCTGTCGGAAGTCTGCCGGCTCTGGTCAGGCAGATTTCAGGAGCGCGGCCTCGCCCTGTACTTCCTGGCCAATGACAAACTGACGGAATTTCCATTCGATGGGCCCAAAATCCAGCGCGTGATTTCCAATCTTCTGGAGAATGCCTGCAAGTACACACCGCAGGGCGGCTCGGTCTGGCTGCATGCCGAACCTCATATGTGGGAGCGTCGCAGCGTAAGCAAGTTCGCCTCCAACGGAGATCGCCGCCGTCAATCGACGAGGGTGCCGAACGCGGTCAAAGTCACGGTTGCGGATACCGGGCCGGGAATTCGGCCGGAGTTTCACCTGGAGATCTTCGACGATTTCTTCCGTCTTCCGGGCAGCGAATCGGCGGAAGGCATGGGCCTCGGACTGGCCATTGCCCGCCGTCTTCTGCAAGGCATGGGAGGTAAGATCTGGGTGGAAAGCGAACCGGGCGCGGGCTGCAAGTTTTCCTTCCTCATTCCACTGAAACCAATTCTGAGCACTCCGCCACGAGGAACGAAATGAGCCAGGCCGCCAACATACTGCTGGTGGATGACGAGCCGGGAATGCTGCGCTATATACGCACCCTGCTGGAAGTGGATGAGCACAAAGTTCAAACCGCCAGCACCGGCGAAGACGCAGTCGAGCAAGTCCGGAGGGGATTGCAGCCCGACCTGGTGTTGCTCGATCTGCTGATGCCCGGTATCGATGGGCTGCAGACGCTCGAACAGCTCCGCCATCTCCGGCCTGGGCTGAAAGTGGTCATGCTCTCCTGCGTGAACGACACGCGCAAAGTCGTGCAGGCGATGCGCCTCGGCGCCATCGACTATCTGACGAAGCCCTTCCAGAAAGCGGAACTCGACGCCGTCATTGGACAATGTGTGGGCACGGCCAAGGCTGAGAACTATGCGGGCGACATCGAAGAACTTTGCGACGACGTTTTCTTTGTCGCGGCCAGCCCGGCAATGAAAAAGATTCGCTCGCAGGCCGCGCTTGTCGCCAACGTCGATATCCCGGTCCTTCTGCTCGGGGAGAGCGGCACGGGCAAGGAAGTGCTCGCGCGCCTGATCCACAAACTTTCTCCACGCGCCCACCGCACTTTCCTGAAAGTAAACTGCGCCGCTGTGCCCGCCGACCTGCTGGAAAGCGAACTGTTCGGCTACGAGGCAGGGGCCTTCACGGGCGCCAACCACGCCAAGCCTGGCAAGTTCGAGCTTTGCAACAAGGGCACTATTCTTCTCGACGAAATCGGAGAAATGCCGCCGGGACTGCAGGCCAAGCTGCTGCACGTCCTCCAGGACCAGCAGTTCTCGCGCCTGGGCAGCCGCACCCTGGTCAAGGTCGATGTCCGCATTCTGGCCGCCACCAACATCAATATTCAAGAAGCGCTTGCCAACAAGCGTCTGCGTGAGGATCTTTATTACCGCCTGAACGCTTTCACCATGACGCTGCCTCCGCTGCGCGATCGCAAGGAAGAAATTCCGATCCTGCTGAAGCATTTCATGTCGCGCATGTCGGAGTCTTATGCTCGCGCCCCGTTGCCACTTTCGGCCCCCTTGCTGGACGCGTGCCTGCGCCATTCCTGGCCGGGCAACCTGCGCGAACTGAGCAACTTCATCAAGCGCTACCTGGTTCTCGGAGACGAAACGCTTGCCGCATCCGAGTTGCAGCCGCGTCCCGATAACGGCGGAGGACTGAACACCGATGCAGCCGGCAGAGGCGCGGGCGACTCGGCTGGCGGCCTGAAGTCGCTGTCGCGCAACGCCAAGGATGGAGCCGAGGCCGAAGCCATCGCCCGCGCACTGGAAGAGACGAACTGGAATCGCAAGCAGGCAGCGGCGCTGCTTAAGATCAGCTACAAAGCGCTGCTCTATAAAATCCGCCAGTACGGTATCGCGCAAAGCCGCAGCACGCACCGGCTATCCGCCGGTGCCTGAGAAAGCAAGCTGCGGGCTTCGAGCTAAGAGCTAACGGCTAAAAGCTAACAGCCCGTGGTGCAAGTCTGGATTCGTGAGCAAAAACTTTTGAAGAATGCACAGGGTTTGTTCGTAGAATCGGCGCATGGCAATGGGCACGCGCAGGCAGCGGGAGAAGCAAGAGGGGT